>Ga0131853_10000946_pt1 | contig 52480 bp, 32 predicted proteins | sample TergutLab28metaG_FD_92764 | JGI IMG/M metagenome (GOLD analysis project Ga0131853, IMG submission 92764) | Labiotermes labralis P1 segment gut microbial communities from Petit-Saut dam, French Guiana - Lab288 P1 (version 2) (version 2) | ecosystem: Host-associated > Arthropoda: Insects >...
ATATATATATATATAGTAAGGATTTGTAAAGTTACGGTTTATATAGTGTCAAATGACACTGGGTATGAACGACGAATTCGAAGGTCGTTGCCTTTGTAAGTTATCAACACAATTCGTTCCTTAGGTCTTCATTTTCCTTCCACACTTGTTTTCCTTGGCATTTTGTCCGGGCGTAATGAATGCCAATATGAGCACTGTAAACATATACATTATTTCTTATTATTTTACAACTTGTCAGCGAACTGTAATGTTATAGCGCCTCGGATAATTCGGGAGACATATGGCGGCAACTGACCATAGACTGGTTCCAAGAAATAGCCTGGTATTTTGGATTATTCAGGTTCCGTGCAGTAAGACAAATCATTATATATATTCCAAAAAAACAGCACTATAATTAGATACAATAAGATACAAACATGTGGTAATCCTCCCACATGTTTCTGCCTTTCTGGACCTTCCTCAGGGAGGTGTTCGATAAAAAAATACAGTATGGGCTACGTATATCATAGATGTTCAGTGACAGGATTATAATACATAAATGCCCATTATTATGCATAAAATATATTAAAAGCCCAACAATTCACTTTGGATTTATGAGTGTCATTTTATTGCATAGTGGTCACCAGCATGTTTCGGGCACTCATGTGGCCACCTTCAGGGTGGTGAGAACAAGAATCAAAGCGTAATTAAAATATGTCTAAATCGCTCAACATATCAAACCCATTATTCTATTTTCCTTCGTCGAATACCACCCTGAGGATGGCTAAAAAAGGCCGAAACATGTAGGAGGATTAGCACATGTTTGTATATTGTTGTAACTAATATTATTGCATTTGTTGGGATATATATGGTAGCCCGATGTTTGTTATGAAAGGGCCGGGAACACCTCGTGGTTAGCGATTTCTGGCGAGTAAATTTAGTTTACCATGTAATGTGGCAATTGTCTGGAGTGGATTTAAACCACCACCCAAGCTGCTCGTCTTTGGTGGGCAGACGTCGCACAGGAACCAATTTTGTCTGGCGAGACTTGCGCCATATCCACAGTTTCAGATGGTGGCACACGCTGTGAATGTGTTCAGATGTTGGCTTTTCATTCTCAACATACATCTGTAACCTCTGTATAACGTATGTGAGTGATTACCAATTTTACTACGTGCCACGAGCAGCGGTATACAACCGACATCTTTATGCAGTGTGAAAAGCTAAGAACAAAAAATGAGCCATGTACCAGAGCAGAAATTAAATATAAATTGGATAATGAAAGAGAACTGCTGTCCCCAAAATCTTAAATCGTATCCCTGGTATTCTTTTCATATCAAAATCAGAGGTTAGTTCCTGATTTTCCTCATTCTCTTCAGCTAAACGCCTTGCCAGTCATCTTACCGCAGATAGCGCGAAGTAGTTGGCGAAAAGACGTCATTCAATAGGCCGCCAGTTTAGCTCCTTCCGTGTGTCACGATTATGGTACACTTCTCAGTGGAGTGACCTGCACCGAACGCACGTGCGATGCTCCAGACACCGCGTCTGTCTCAGGGACATCGGAAGCGTCTTGAACTGGGGGACGAAATTTACCTGATTCTTTGCAAATTACCTCGTTCATCTGCCTAACTATAGACTCCAGAAAAATCTAAATTGAATCTTAGAGTGGATTTAGAAATTACGAGCGGTGTGAGTCGACTGCTGTTGGTAGCCAACTTCATGCTCTCACTAGAATCCGGTGGCGAGTATGAAGATCTCTTTGCGGTGCAAGATATGGACGAATGGCCTTTGTCAATTAGCCAGTAAATTTACGTCGTATTTCTGAACCTATTATTCATCATCACCGTGGCTGTGTCCCATGGTGCAACGTGCCGACGCCTTGCTTCGTAAAGCAAAAAATAAGAATGCAAGATTTGAGGTTCTCACAGAGGTGTTGTAGAGTTTCGAGTCTACTGGAATGTGACGCAGTGTGCTTAGGAAAGTATTTCCCGACGTTTCGAAGGATCGTAATGCCTTCACCTTCGAGTTTATCTTCTTGGACTGCTTGGCCCAGAAGATGAAGGCCCTTCGGGAAGCCGGGAGTTACTCGTTCAAAGACACGGCTTCAAATTCCAGAAGATATGAACCTACACAGAAAAAGAACCACTTAGGACTACTATGAATGATGAAGTAACAAAATTCAAGAATAATTCATTTCTCTTCTCTAATAAGTCTGTCCTCTATCTTACCCTTCTTGATGTGATTACTTGGTGCATAATACAAGTTATGAAGCTACTCATTACGTAATTCTCCCATAACTGCTGTCACTTTCAGTGCTTCCCCCAGCATCGTTTTCTCAAACACATTCATGAAGATATCTTATTTTCGTACAAAAACCAGTCTCACTCTCACAAAAACAACAGAGTACCATTCTATACATTTCAATATTTACATTTTCCGATAATTGTTACGTTGCGAACTGCGCTTCGACATTTATTTGCTTTATTTTGTGTAAGTTTTCGTCACGCTGTAGTGTGTGTGTGTGTGTGTGTGTGTGTGTTTGTGTGCCCGTGCATGCGTGTGTGTGCGTGCGCGCGCGCGTGTGTGTTGTACAGGTAGCAGACAAACCTACGTGAAAGTGCAGTATGACGGTGTGACTACTTCTAGTCACCAAGTGTCAAAACTTAAATAAACCTTACTTCTATTTAATTACACTTAATGTGTGTGGCATTATAACAGTCTGTACCAGGAAGCCAGGCGAGACAATGGACAATCCCTAGGCCGTGAAGATTCGCTGGGGTCGTGTATGTAAGACTCCGTGCATTTTCGAGTGCATCACTTAATCATAAACTGAAGTCAGCTCTTTTCACCCACGGCATTTAGCGCCAGGAAAACAACATAGGTTACCCACTGTGCAGCTGCGCCCTAAAAGTTCTGAAAATGGATTTAAGGCGACGAATTTTTACCTTTCTGCTGGGTATTGAACACGATGACGACTGTTTCACGTGAAACTTAATGTTGTTTAAAGTATTCGATAAAACCATAGTGTATTACACGCATTAACAAAGATCGGATGGGCGGTGCATGTAGCACACATACAGAACAGAAAGCGAAGGCTTACAAAATCTTCAGAAAACCTGGAGGTAACGGTCTTCTTGGAACAAATATAAGTAGATGGGAGGATATGAACGTTTTCGTTCCATAAAATTGGAGACATTCTTGAGCAAGTATGCAAACACGAACTTCTCTAGCAGGCCCCTGTACAACGGAGTTATTTAGTTCAGTAAATGTAAATGCCAGCCGTATAAACAGGAAGTAGTTAGCACTATTCTCAAAAGCGTAAGTAAATTTCTGCCAGACTACAAGGCGTCACGTCCCGCCAGACAAATTGTTTAGGAGTTTTTTTTGTTTTTGCAACAGAAGAGCTGTTTTCATTCCGTCCCAGATATTTTATAAACCGTCGATCAGTAACCGCATGACCCAACTTTGGACACGCTGCCTTCTTCACCTCGCCGCGCTTGGTCGCGTCTGTGCGAAATATTTCCAAAACGGGTCGCCAGACGGATCAATACTAATTGCTCGCCGTTCGTTATTTTTCGTCGCTAAGAAAGGGAGTGGCTCAGACAAGGGACAAAATGGTGGATCAACATGGCTGTACACCCCATAATGTTAACATCAAGCTCTGATCAAGTCATATATATTACCGGCCCACTTCAATTTGCTCATTACCATAAGTGACATTGGTTCTGATACTCAGAAATTAGCTTACCCTGACAGCATTTTCAGTGTTTTCTTTACTTCTGTGTGGGAAAAGAAGCCAGGGCAGCTAAATCAGTACACTTAGTGGCTACGGGTTGTATGACAAAGATTCGAAACCCAGCAGGGGCAGAGATATTTGTCATCGCCACCACTGGGTCAAGACCTGTTCCAGGATCCATTAAGCCTCCTATCCAATGGGCACCGTGGGCTCCATTTCGTCGGATAAAACGGCCGGGGCGTGAAGCCGACCACTTACGTTTCAGAAAGTCTGCAGCTACACTTCCAGTATCCCATAGACCTTCATGGTGTGTTGCCTATGGACAGGTTTCTTTTAACATTCACTTACTTTAACCCTCACGACAAATGCTGGGAAGGTACCTCAAAACAAGCCCCTGCTACTTTCGAATTTGCAGTTGATAAGTTGTCAGATACACGTACAGAACCAGTGAGTGACGCAAGTCTTTTGGGTTAATTAATGTAACGTACGCCATAAATATTTATGGAGGAAATGTTTGAAACACAATTTTCAAGCAAGGAGATTTTTTTTTTTTTAATTCGGTTCCTACCGTGCAGTAAGCAATCACAGTCTCATTACAAAGGACCACCAGTCAGTGCTGTTTAAGGGTTTGATCGTTGTTTATTTTAAGAATCATGAGAAGCGTTTAAATACCTTATATGAGCACAATGAATAGTTTTTAGAGGCATTTGCAAAATACTTCATATAACGACTATTGGCTTCATGTATCTCTGTCCATAACTCCAATGGAACGACTTGGCTACCGCTGGGCGCCTTGTCGCTAAATTTTATAGTTGTGACTTTTGCTGGTCTGTTGATCATTTCAAATTTGGTCAAAATCTGACAAAAGTAACCGGCATTTTACTCGAAGAACTACGTATATTTGTGTCACTAGTCTTTATAATGGGGTCAGTGTTCTCTGTCAGGTAAGATCTGAGGCCCAAAAACAGTTGAGGGTATAAACCTAACAATCGAGCGTTATCGAATCTAAATCTTTTGTACAGAGCGGACTGTTGTTAAGAGACGCAGTCAATTCATATGGACAACAGAGCGAAAGCACCAGAAGTGTTACATGCCACTTTCATTACCTAATTAGTTGATTTTGAAATTAGGTGGTGCATGTAGTTAAAAATGTGTTACAAAATGATTCAATCACATTTCAGTAGATAATGAGTTGGTACAAGAACGGAATATATAGACTCGAAAATTTTAATCAGGTGAGCTGAAAATTCTCCCGTGTTTTAATAACGTACCATTCCATTAATATGTATGTGGGAGGGAATTCTGCGACGCATTGCCTGCCAGACTTGTACTCATGCGACTGCATTATGCAACACGTCTAGACTCCCTCAAAATAATTCGGCAAGCCAATTACAGCGCTCAAGGTTTCTTCCGGGGATACACAAACTTAGACTGGACTGTCTCTTCGGGACGCTGCTGCTGCTGCAAGGTTTTGGTCACCCCTGTCACGTGACTGCGCTTTTTGTACGTAAAATAATTGCAGTTTCGTCTGGACATGCACTGAGCGACGGTGCCCGAAGGTTTACAGCTGACACTGACATTCTTTCTGCTTTTCTTCAGGTCACGACTTCTTAAAGTTTCTTATAATATATTATTTCACATTAAATAATCTCCGAGTTTAATAGTAGACAATTACTAATTATAAATCACTTAAGTGCAGCACCCTTTCTCGTTCCATTGTGTTTTCGCTGTAACGCGGGTTGTGAAGTAGGTCTCTGATATAATGGAACTTTCACTGCCTAATTTTCAGTTTATAAACTCTTTAAAAATTCATGTTTCCTGGTCGCAGGTTGTTTGTGTGCACGAAGTTTCGTGAAAATTTCTTTTTTGATGGAAACTGGCGCATAGTAAACAGTGGTTCCCGTGACATAATTAATTAATTTCGCACTACCTCGGCCTCTTCTGATCGCTACGTTTCGTTTAATGTCTGTGAGGTAATTTATGATCGTCGGAAACAATTTGCATACTACACAACAATTGTAGACTATATATGGCTGAAAGTTTTCTAGTGATTTTGTGAAATTTGTTTTAGAATCTTTTGAATTCATCTAGTAGAGATATTTTGAGTAGCCTGCAAATGGATACAAGTAATGCACGTAGTGGCCTTGCACTGCAGACACTGCTGCAGCGTTGGGGTGGGGGGCTGGATCACATAGTAACTCCTCAGACGTCAACGTATAGCTGTTATCCCATTTCAGCTCCCGTTACTCTTTCAAGATGTCTAGACAAACTCTGTGTCGTATGATGTGATGTAACTAATCAGAATACGGTTAAAGTACCAAAATATCTCGCGCGGTCGCCATGTTATTTTTAATTGTTCTAAATGAGTATTCTTCGGACACATCACACACAAAACATTATGTCATGTTCAATATTTAGGCATATTTACTGTCTTTCGCTCTACCAAATTTCACATGCCTAGCTCTTGTGGTTCATAGTTAAGGCAGTGGAACCGAAAAATAAGGGATTTTTTTTCCCCGCAACATCTGTATTTCTTAACACAGTTGCATTATTTCGAAGTACTATTATCACTCACCATGTGAGGACATGAAATTAAGTGGCGTTCCGGCTAAACAATTTCCTGCCTCCGCTGTGTTGTTATTGATGAATGTATGGCATTTGATTTCTCTACAATGGTACAATGTTCTTACCAAGTTCCGTGAAAATTAGTCTAATGGTACAAGAGCTTAAATTAGGACAGCAATGCAGACAGCATATTGATATCTAAGGCAGCATTCTTATCTGTGTAGGAATAGTTGTTCAGGCTAAGAATTTTTTCTCCTTTCAAGGTCCCGTTATGTCTGTCGCTTCTGTGCTAAGAGAGATATTTTGAATACCACCTGTCCAAGTGTAAAGAACATCAACGATTTCAATAAAACTCAGTTTATATATCCGTGAAATTTACGTGTACCTTTTGAGTTTTTTTTTTTGCCACATACTGATGCGCTGTATACGTATACCGTATTGCCACTGTGCGTAAGTCTTATCAGTGGGTATAATTACACTTTTACATATAAGGTGAACACAACTCACTTCGTGGCACGACACGAAATTCGCAACAAAAATTAATTGCATATTCATCGCTTTCTTTAATAGTGCTCTACAGATGAATCCAAAAAGGAACACAAGTCTAGCACATTTCTTAGAGTGTTTTTGAGTGCAACATCGCGAAGTAGATTACGTAATAAAATTTGTCGGGGATAACCTGCATTTTGGTTTTAATATTGATAGATATGGATGAAATTTCGAACAAAAAATTTCCGTTATATCAGTGTCACCAAGTGTAAATTAATTTGCCGCATTTCATGAATTATCGTATTCTTTCCGATACAGTCTCATGACGCCACTGGCACCTTCGAATAACGTGCTGTATGACTACTGCTGTATGTGTTTCACTGACTTTAATTTATTTCTGATTCCACGTAACTAAAGCTCGTGGATGAATTCTGGGGCGAATCTCACGCATTAACCCGAAAAAAAAAAAGCCTGGAGTAAAAGTTATATATATATATATATATATATTTATAGGAACTATGTTAAGTGTTTTAAGATGCTGGCCTGAAATATTTGTGTAATAATACGAGTAGCATGCCATCGAAAGCATTGCTCAACGCCTCAATGTTGCTCGGCAGCTGTTATTACAACGTGTTGCATACTTGTCTCAAAAATACATTTTGTAACGTAACGGTTTGATGTCCGAGTAGGGACGTTTCTGTAGTTTCTTCACTAATGCTGGATATCATAGGTTTGATTCCTAGCAAATAAGGAAGTCGGAGAGCGAAACTGAACACTCTTCCACTAAAGTCCGGGAGCTGATTTGTCTCTACGTCGTATTAACCACAGGCACGGAGTCGCGAAATAAGCAATGAAACGACTTGCCCATCTCAAGACGCATTTTAGCATTTCGAAGTTCTGGCACTACAGACTGCAACAGTACCAGTAGCACACCACCGTACAAAGTGAAATGAATAACTGTTTATCCTTATCACACCAAATAATGTCGTGCGGTGTTTATGTTGTTATTTTACCTTCTAGGAAGGAGAGCTTATGGAAGCCGCATAGTTCTCACACACAAGGAAATAATTAAATGTCTGATAGCGGAACCCGAAAGTTTTACCACTGATAATGGCGAAGTCCGCCGTTGGATATCTCACATTCTTATCTGATGGTATCCTAAAATATCCTTCAAATTATTCCAAGTGGCTGATATGGAACAGGCTTCTCACTAAAATTTTTGCATGTCTTACTTTCTTCATTCCTTCAAAACCCCTTCAGTTTACCGCTAAAAAAAGCGTCGATGCCCTATACTGAACATCGTCACGTTGCAAGCGAAGACAAGTGACATATTATTCATACCGACGGCAGACAGGCGATCTGACGCATATGAATATGGAGTTTCAAAGAAATTGCGCGAGAATTGCCAGACTTCGGTCGACCTTGAACCAACATTTTAGGCCGATGTTGCCCGTGATCCTGTTTGCACGCAGCGCAAACTGCAAGTACAGCAAGTGCAAGTGTTTACTTGATAATAACTACGCGGCTCCTGTCACATCACAAGTAGGGCACGGGCTTTCCGAAAACCATACTTGCAATATAACTGCAGGTTTATGTTGTTCGTTCCGTGCATTGTCGATAAATAATTCATAACACTCAACCATCAAAATGCACAATGTTCTACCCTATATATTGATATTATATTACAGCATTTGGTATTCCGTGTTGCATAAAACTGAGTTTCATGCAGTACTGTTTGATACTTGTTCCCAGACGTGATCCCACGTTGATTGAAACATATAGAAATACTCAGTGTTATAATTCAATATAAATATATAAAGAAGAACATTGTGCATTTTGATGGTTGAGTGTTGTGATTTGAAAATTGTGCGTATTGCTTTGTGTAGCTAGAAATTTAGTCTTTCACTATCGAAGAAGAAACAGAGACTGAGAATGCCTACGCTATAAAGGGATGTCGTAATAAAATGCAGGCTACACGCACCTCCCCCCCCCCCCAAAAAGGGATTGAAAGTTTGCCGGAAAGACCACGCTACAGAATTAGGCGCACGTGTGAAAATAGCATTAAAATGGGTTTTGGGTGAAAGAATTTGTGTACTTGCCAAATGGGTTGAAATTACTTAAGGCTGTGTTTAAAACGCAGTGACATCCTACCGGTTTCCATAACGACAGCAACATTTCTTGGTCAGCTGCTGAAGGATGATCATGAGGAAACACAGAAGCAATTAGGATCAGATTTTTCAGCATGCGTTTAAAAAAATATCCCATTGCCATGTCTTGAATGATATAGGTATATTTTTTCAATAAATGGTACCATTGATACAATATACTTATCCCTCGCTTTTAATGGGGGTTAGGCTGAAAGATACCCGCGAAAAGCGAAAATCAGCGAATAATTAACCGCCTTCCCCCCTCCCCCTCACGAACAATGTTTTAGTATTTTGTAGTGTTTTTATCTTCTTTGCAGAAACACTGTGATGGGAGCTGATTTTTTTTCCATCAACTCCTTGAACATCATGCAGTATGGTTCGAAGTTATTTGTTCGATTTGTCGAACAATTTTGATACTCCTGTCTTTTGAGGGGACCGCGGTATAACACAGTGGTTAAGGTGCTGTGCTACAAATCGGAAGGTTGCTGGTACGATCCCAGCTAGTGTCAGTGGATTTTTCTTCCAATCGCACTATGGCCCTGGGGTCGACTCAGCCTCTAACAGAAATGAGTACCAGGAGTATTTCCTGGGGGTGAAGGCGGCCGGTGCGTAAGGGTGACAACCTACCACCATCCTGTGCCGTTGTCACGAAATCTGGGAACCTTAACTTCTTGGAACCCTCTGGGCCCCTCCGGGCCTGTAACGGGACTGCTTTTACCTGTCTATTGAAGGGTTCGAGTGACGCATTTTTATTCCTGGATCCGCGCCTCAAATTTGCAAAAGCGCGAAAAGCGAGGAATGAGGATACAGAACAGGGTATAGAACAAGGTACTGGGTGTGTAAAATACATCACAGATCACCAAAGGAATGATGTAGTGCGGAACAATACGGCGAGGTCTAGACCGGCTTATCGGCGGGTGGGCGTTCCGTCAAGGACAGGTCGATTGCTGTCTGCAAAACTTTAGACAGCAGTGGGATGGTAAAAATATTGTAAGCCTCCTATTCAAACTTCCGTATTTCTAACACAAAAGCCTACCACTGATATTAATTCTAACCCATTTCATTCCCGTCCACATTCCTTAACATCCGATGTGATGCAAGGGTCAGTATTTTATATGATAGCTATAGGCTGGCACTATCTGTCACTGTATTCATCATAGTAACACAGCCCACTCATCCCGCTTCCCACAGGAGCTGAGGAGTAGCGGCGGGAAGTGACAAACGATGGTTGTCGGATAAAATCATGACTCTGTATTATCACCGCATTTATGTCTTGATCTTCCAAGTGACTGATTTTAAATAGGTGTGATCATAAAAATGCTGTATTTATTTATGTATTGACACACACCCAGTCCAGTTTCATGGGAAAATGAACATAGATTGCGAATTCCCTCCTCCATTTTTTCTCAGAATAAGTGTTTAAACAGTTGAAACAGTAGACACTTTCTCTTGTTCATACTGAACCCACAGGTCTTCAAACATGCTTATCGCCACGCGGAAGCTTATCTTCTATATATGCCACATATTGCCGAAATTTCCAGGAATTATATGACTTATGAAACTGGCAAAGGGACCTTGGATAGTGCAGTCCCTATATTGATTGACTACAGGCTGAACGGCCCTTATTGTGGCATGTGTCATATTAGTGACGGGCTGTTATTTTGATACAAGACGTCATAAAATGGAAGCACAATGCCATGGACTCGTCCGTATCTCCATGCTGTTCGTCTACAGAAAGTAATGAAAGAATATCTACTAAGTTTGGGATCGGCAGTCTTCAATTTTTTTTTATTTGCAGTGCAATATTGGAACGCCTACTATGCAGAGAAGCTTATCTTGCAGACGTTCCCATGTATTGTTTATATTATCTGACACTGTTCAGTGGGTTAAAGGATAAATAGTAAGGCTCGCATGCACATAGGTTTAACTTGGCTAACGACACTGGTACGGGGGGAGAGGGGGCAAATCGACCATGGGTACTCGGAGTCAAGTCAAGGAGTCAGGTTAGAAAGAGGAGGAAGAATGTTTCGAAACAGCCCTTAATATACCTACACTACTTTCCCCCACTCTCACCCCAATTTTTTATTCGCCCCTCTTCAGCTCAGTAAACAAAATAACTCTTCTTGGGTAGAAAAATATATGGGGAGTGTTTGCCCCCTACCAAGCTACGCCTATGTGTATGCAGTCCTATGTACACAGAGAAGGATAGTTATGCAGAGTTGGATTAGGATAGTAGGAGGAAGAATTTCGAGTACACGAAGAAAATAGGACACCATATTAACAATAAATAAATAAATAAAAAACGAAGTTGTACCTAAATAAATGTCAATATAAATAAAAATGTGGGATTATGGTGACGAAATAAGACAGTGACATAGAACAAAGTTTGGAAAACACGTAAATATTTGTGATAGAATTACTGTAGGTGAAGCTACTTACTGTACTAGGCATGGTATCGGATTATAGGACCTCCGTATGTAAAGATGTAAATAGTAATAAATTCAATAACATATTTATATTATTATATGTCCATTCAAGCAACCTGTAATGATTTTATTGGTTTTGGTTACCTTTGAAATTGTAATAACTAAAGCTACCGAGGTTCGAGTACATACACCATTAGCAAGACCATCATTATAAAATTTGTTTCTACAGATGTAACTTTTCTCTATCCATCCGCTGGCCTTATAAAGGGCACTCAGATCTATATTCAAATTACTCATTACTCCAACCAGTAAATTGGGTAGCCAGTGCTGTACAATCTCTATGCAAGTATTAAGCATATTTTTTGGATGTGATTATATTTTCTTTCGCTATCTATATTTAATCAGCGAATGAAATTTAATCTCTTTCTTTAAGGTGCCAACTGCTAAGATAGCACATTATAGCGTCGATGTTGATGTATGAAATAAGTTATTCAGCATTGATGGGAAGATATTTATTCAGGAAATTGAAGTGTTTAGAGAAAATCTAACCTATTGTCCATTGTCCGTCATCATCGAAAATGCCCCATGAAATTGCATGGAATTGAACCCGGGCCTTTGCGCCAAGAGGCCGGGGTCTAACTGCTTGAACCATGACTTGGCCCTTAATTTTTTTAACTTCAATGTTGTTAAAGTTATCTTTGGCTACTGCATTTCGTGATACTGACAAGGAAAGCAAACATATCCTGAAAAAAGAACGGTTATTGCTGCTTACTGCATGCTCTTTATATCCCCCACCATTCTGTATCAAAGTCAACTGTTGGGTCCGATGTGAAGAAAGAACAAAAATTAAATACTTGCATTTCACTACAAAACAGTTGTTATTAGAGGCTATATACAGCACCTTCTTTGATATTTCAAATTATGCATTCTATCCACAACACGTATATTATTATTATTATTATTATTATTATTATTACAATGAACCGCTATCATTTCCCTTAACAACAGTGACAGATTGCTTTTAATTACATACGAGCCACCACTCTACCACAGTGTGTGTAAATGTACGGCGATATAGAGGCATTGGCTACCGTGTATACTGGCAGAGCTACACACCGCCTGTGCGCCATCGTGGCATGATGCTAACATACGGGAGCACCTTGGAATTGAACGTAGTATTAGCGACGTTCCGGGTTCGACTTTCGTCTTGGAGGTCGGCACTCTTGATTGAGATGGTCTAGGAGTTTCCTCAAGTCCCTTCAGGCAAACGTTGGGACAGTGTCATGTGGGACATGACCGTCTCCCTTTCGTATTTATCTTTCGTACAGTAGTCCCAACTACATAACCCACGCCAGGGATGCCAGATTTAACAACGACGGGGATTTGGGCTAGCGCCAACAATTTGCATACAAATACACGAGCGAATTAAAATTTTCACACTGAATTCCATAGGGCATCTTTTAATGACGACTGTCATTGCCATGATTGCGAATAACCAAAATGAAAACCGACAACCTGAGCGCACTTAGGGTGTTGATTGCAATTTTAAGAAAAACACTAAATTACGTTATGTGCAAAGAGCGTGACAGACTAGAGGTATGTGGAGACTGTACCAAATAAGAATATTAACAAGAAAAGAGTAAAATTGTCTCAACATAGCATTGCGCTCAATAGTTGCATTAAATACCGGTATCATACAACCTATTATCTCTGTTGATTGTCTTACAAGAGGAGAAAAGACCTGTCACGATGTAGTAAATTATAGTGTAGAACTTGAAATCTCCGTCGTCGTAAATAGTTTTAGAGACTCTGTTTAAATCCAGTATAGGTTGTTTCCAAATGAATCAGTACAGTTACAACAAACAAATAAAATAAAATCTATTCAACGTGATGTACCAAATGAAGATAGACATTTTTACTTCTGTCTTGTGGAAGAGTATGGAGAGAAGGTATAATATGGTGTGTTATATTCCGAACTGACCTAAAGTTAACTGAAGCGCACAGCATGGTACGGATACCTAGCGTCTAAAATTTTAACAGTTCCATTTCTTTTTCCACAAAAACAGTATTATCAAATAGCACCATTCACCTGCGTGAGAAGAGTAAAACAGATTTTAGGAATGGTAGACGTTGAAGTATTACTAATTTTATGTGACGGCCAAGTTAGTTTATTAATTTTAAGCCCGAACTTGTTTCGAGTTCTAATTAAATTTATCTTAATTAGTTACAATCGACGTAACTAATCAATCACAAATCTTGACAAATTTCCAACCTGTTGACCTTACCTTTACACTCCGTAGTTCACACGTCCTTCGTTCCTTTCGGCAAGGGTTGGGGGGGGGGGTGCGGCATCTCTCCCTGAAGATAGAGAGAGAGACACCGCAAAAAATTAGGCTAGAGATTCCGCGCGTAAATACTGGTAATTGCAAATCAGTTTGAAAAAATTATGCATATAAGGTTCAGGATACTAAACGTTGTATGTTTTTTTCTCTATCTTCCAACTAGACTGAATCGTTATTTCTAAAGATGAAGATAAAATCATAAAAATCGTCGCGCATATTCAGATACTCGAAGCAGCAAGTTTTGCCCCACACAGACAGACTGTTCGTGCCAGGCTTGCTAGAGAAATGGGAATTTCAAATAATGTCAATGATGAAACAAAGTACAGGATGTTACTGCTGAAAGTCTGTCTTTAACTAGAGCTCAAAGAATGAACCGGAACGCAGTTGTAACATTTTTTAACAAGCTGGAGAAAGTAGCCACCGAAAATAACCTTTCTGACACGCTTGGAAACGTTTTCAACACTAACGGAAGTGGCAAAAATGAATAACAAACATGATTCTGTAAAACAGAAAAGGGGCCCAAAATGTTCATGTTTTAACATCAGGGGGCAAGAGTGAAAATATTACAGGGATGGTATGCTGTAATGATGCAGGTCAATTTCTGTCCCCTGTTATAATATTCAAGGACGTCAACAAGAAAGAGGGGGCGATGGCTTACCACAGGTTCACATGTGTACATGAACCGGAAATCGCCGTACGTCGTGGTTCACAGAGCATTTCTCAAACACAAAACTTCAGCTTGAGTCATTCTACTTCTAAATGACCACAGAGCTTATTGCAGCTCCCCATTTGTTGCTATGAGTACATACTGCTTTTGAAAATAACGTCACTATCATTCGTCTACCGAATTGCTATACTAATAACTTACAGCATTTAGACAAGTGCTTTTTTGGGCCTTTAAAAAGTTATTTCAAAAACGAAGTCGCAGATTTCAAATAATTCGATATCAATGGTGCGCCTTACTGGGTTTGCTTGGAGTAAAGTTTCTTCCGTAGGTGTTAGTTAAAATGCTTTTTGAATATACGGGCAATTATCCTTTCAACAGCAAAAGAGTGCTTAAATATTTGTTCTCCATTTCTGGTACCAGCGAAAATGTAACTTCTATGGAAACGACACTCCCAGTTATGGCTGTGGTTTGTATACCCTCTATTTCAGTGACGAACTCTCAGAATGTGTTACCTATCTCAGCAGAACTTTCATTTAGTATTCCGAGTACTATACTTTCATCTGACACTTCCCCTGAAGAAATTTCTTCGGCCAGACTTTTGAAGATCAGTCAGGTACCGAAAATACCAGAAAAAACATTCAATTGAAAAAATAGCAAATGTCTTTTTTATCACTGAAGAAGCTAATAATGTCGAGGAAAAGAGAAAGAAGCAAAGAGGAAATAAAAGCAAAGGGCAGAGAAATCGAAAGTGTAAATAACCCCAATACTTCGGGTCTACGAGGTCAAAAATGCAGAGAAGGAATTCAATAACTACAGATATTCATAATCAAGAGACAGCTGAAGATTTTGAAACGAACTGCTGTGCGTGCTGGGAAGACTACGTGACAAAAGCTAAGAAAGATGACTGGATCGAATGTATGAATTACAGAAACTGGATGCGCGAATTCTGTTCTCCATGCAAACACAAATTCTTCGACTGCGGTAGAAAGTTACTGCGAGAGAAAAACAGCAAGATGCAGAAGAGGATCTAGAAAATTTCGTTCGTTGCAACTTAGACTGTTGAATTCATATGGCCAAAATATGGTGTACTTATATTTTTTATTCTAATGTTGATATTGCTTCATTACTTTGAATAACGTTCAACAGTTTTGATCTACTTATCTTGTTTCTTAAATTCACAGGATATTTTCAAAGAGCGGCATCTATCCCTGACAATAAGCGGCGTCTCTACCGTCATGTCATGGAGAGAAGCCGCAGAGGCAACTTTTTTTGTTGCCTTGTATCCCGGAGGCTTATAATTCTGCAGATATTTTGCCTACAGCTTAGTAAAGTAGAAACCTTAAATATAACACCTCAGAATTTTCAGCAGTTTTAACGATATTCTTATTGAGTTACAGCGAAAGTTGCAAAGTGTGGCGCCTCACCCGGAATGACCCTATGAGACAATCGTTTTCCGGGGCACAAATTGCGGTATAGGAAGTCATCCTTCAGGTGACACGGCGGAAGAATACCTAATGAAATTAATGAAGTTCCTCTTGATGCAAGTTTTTCTGATTACTTCCTCCCTTTAGGCCTAAACCTCTTCCTCCGCATCCCCTTCACGTACACGCTTCACCCCCACCCAAAACAGGCAATATTACACTTCTGTCGAGGACCTTCGTTAGATATCGTAGCATGTTAACTTTTTAAGGTGGTAAGTTGTCAGCCGCTTTTCCAACCTCGAATCTGAAGGATAATCCCACGCCGGCTCTTCTCGACATTTTATTCCGTGTATTCACAGCTGCCCCTCATATCTGGAGGTATGTTTGCTACGATTACTGTAAATTCAGATATATATATATATATATATATATACATACATATATATATATATATATCAGGTTTACATGTTGGTGAATGGGATGAATACTATCTTCTGGGATGTCCCGCCATGTACTATGTCAATTTTCAGGGCTCGCGTTTTTACTGTCTACAGTTTGAAATCTGGCTATACATAGCAGCGCAACTGGCAGTCAATGTATAGCACAGCAACAGGGACATCCCAGTCGTGTTGTGACTGCGGGAATCAAAAGTAAATGCTAATGTCGTGTGATCAGGATTAGGCTACACGAGAAAAATGTTCCTGCCTGGTACTTGAACCCACATGCCTCAGACATTGCAGTAATTGCGCAGGAGTAAGACATTCCCATTGCCGCTTCTGATATTTATCAGTACAAACTGGCTGAATCACAAAATACAAGACAAGCACTCTTCGTGGGGTTCCGAGGGATCGAACAATCACCTTAGTTACAATTGCCTGATGCACCATCCTTCTTTCCTTCGTCTCATACAATCGGTTCCAGATATTTTCTATTAGGGCTATGGCTATACATATTTTAATTTTCTTCTTATATTTTCATAATCTTCTGGTATTAGACGCCGAAGTTTGGTAGATATGTAAAAACGTTTCGGATAAACCTGTTCCCTCCATGTTAAGGGCCGAAGAATGATATTGAAGATGCAGAGAGCAGGTTCCTCGGAAACACTGGTACAGTACCACGCCATTGTACCAAACTACATGGCATGAGATCCCAGAAAACGACAATCATAATATTCACCGTCATAAGCGCCTGAATTATCACGAGTGTCAGTAGTTGGACTTTTGTGTACTTCACTCCTCTTCAAATGTTGTCTGATATTTGCTTGTTCTGATCCGTAAGATTTATTTAACAACATTATTCCATGTACACGTATTGCCTATGTTGTTGCCATGACTTGGGACCCAAGCCCCTTAATCCAACGGACAAATCTCATTGTGAGAGTAGAAGTTTTGTGATTTTCCATATACTTAATTTCTATCAGCATTTTCCTTCACTGTGACGGCCTAGTTTTACACCTGCATAGACGCGAAACCAAAACGGACAGGCCAGCTCGTGTCGCTAAGGCGACTCGGAATGGAGGTCAGCATGGGGTGCGAAAGAAAACAACCAAGCCGCGAATACTCAAAATCAATACGACCTGCCAAAACTTGGCTGGGACAGACCGTCTCAAGCTCACGACAAACGGAGGAGGAAGAATGAGCACTGTAACATTACATAGAATGATATATACGCGTGATCGGCATGCTTTTTATGTGGTGGTTCAAGATCCGGTCTTTGGATTTCGATTGGCTACTGCAGTGTGGGGGATTTTTCTATTCAGTTCTTGTTATGGTGAATTAAAATTAATCAACTGTAGGTCACGCAAATAGTGCTGATGGGTCGCCTTTTGATCGGTTGCCGATCTAGGAAGTACTGAGAAAAACCATAAATTTGGCCTATTATTAGTTCCGCAGGACGATATAACCGGCGCAAACCACTACAACGCTGACAATTCTAAAACACCAAAATAATAGGTATCAAAATTGACGAATGCAAATTTGATGTTTCTAAGAAGCTAATGGAACCCCGGAAAATATACATGCTGAGTCCTGATAGGAGAAATAGGGAGCATCATATTAAAATGGATTCACTCCAGGCGCGTCATTTAAGCCAATTTATCAGCCGTCTCTTTTCATGAGGTATATCAGCGACCGAAACTTGAAGAGGCTGGCACAACTTAACTCTTGTAGGATTGTGGCCTATTTTGAAGTAGTGTCCCGAAACCAGCAAGCCTGTCAGGGCCGCGACACAAACAAGGGACCTTACGGTGTCAAGCGAGTGAACGAGAAAATGAAGATTAGTGTGGATGACTTGAAATGTTGCTGAATGAAACGGCAAGTTTCTGCTGAGGAAGGAGGGGTGTAAATGGAATGAAAAGACGCGCAGCAAAGGGCAGTTTTTCACAGTAATAAATACTGATTTACTCCAAAGTCACAATATAAATATACAATATTATCATCATTTTTAATATTCTCAGAAAATAACACTTCCCACAGGCATTTCCAAACACAGGTTTTTGCAACACCGACACGTGGCACAACACACTTGACAATGTTCGATTCTCAAGGCAGAAAAGTATTAACAGCTTTCTTTCATTTTTACACCAGACCTTGGTTATCACTTATTTGAATTCCTGTTTTGAATTTTTGTATTTTCTACCTAGTTTACATTATCATATAACTAGAAGGTATTCAGTAAAATTTCTTGGCTGACCATAAAAACATAATGGTCCATATGAAGAGAAAAACATTTATTGATAAAAGGCAGACTTGGATTAAAAATCTGCGTTTACATATTGTCAAAATGGAATACGATGATTGATAGTTATAATAAAGCAGGCAATTTGTTCAACAACTGTGTTTTGATAATATGTTAAGTATTGTACATAGGTTCATGAAAACACTGATCAGTTGGTGGAGTCTGTGAACTTGGTCCCACACTGCAAGGGTATATAAAAGAGACAGATATGGTGCAGAAGTGATACAGCAGGTGATGCCAGACAACACAGTAGTCAGTTACCATAAAAAATATTAAAAATGGGGGGGGGAAGGTCATCTTCCATTCCAACTGGCATTAGATACCTATGTACGTACACATCTTCCTTTTTTTGCAATTATACTAATTTACAAATTAAAACTAAATGGTTTCCAAATTATCATTAAAAAAAAGAGGAAAGTATTAAAACAATCAAAGCAATACTGGCAAAAGTTCAGTCTTGTTCAAAATTCTGTCACAAATCCTTAGCACCTGGGTGACAAAGCCACTCTAATCTCATTACAATGCACATATCATTTTTAATTACACATAACTCCAATCTGTAATAAATTTAACTTCATTGTCATCCAGGTGTTGAAGGACACAAACATATCATAACACATCGCCTGTTTGTTCAGCTGAGATCTATCCAAATACAGTTTAGATTTTAAAAAGAATGTTTCACAACCAATGAATACACATGCATCACACTCAGCTGGACCATAAGATAAGTTGGCTACAATGCCAGTTGAGCATGCTTCACACTCTTAAACATATCTCTTTTGAATGTTCATGGACACAATATATTAGTTTCTGTAATTTAAATACATACCTCTTTCTTTACAAATCACGTGGTCTCCCTATGAAAATATGATTTTGAAACAAGACTAGATTTGAAACATCACCTTAAAGACAGCACTTAATTTTGATATGTCAAACATAACAAATTAAAGTAATGCAATCAGTCACTCATTTCATGAGAACAGGACCATAAGTAGAAACTACAAAACACGCTTTATCACAAAGCCAAAAACCACTTCCATTGGATGGTACAAAATAATAATATTTTTTTATAAATAATCACAAACAACTACCTTCCAGATAATCCATTCTTATCTCTGTTGAAATAATTACAAGACACTTTGGCATTAACAACACAAAATAGTGCACTTTGTGGCAAGCAAAATCGTCTGTGCAAATGGTCCTGTGAACTGACTTACTGCTGCATGAAGACAAGATTTATCATGACAGGAAACCACAATGGGACTGGGGTAATATACAAACTTATTTTTAAAAAATAAATTATGTACATATCATTCCATGCCCATATCAAAGCTTTATATATACCTTGCAATCACTGTGGTTTGGAATGAATAAGAATGCACATCAAACTTGCAAAGGGAATGAAACAATGATGAACAGTGGTCTTGCTGATAGAGAACCAGCAGTGGAATGAGATTTGGAAGGAACAGTCCTTTGCAAGCATGATTTGATGACTAACTGTTGAGAATTCTTAAATTTGTAACAATGGAGTATAAGCACACAACAATCAAGTGCAGAATGGTATTTACAGAATCTGTTGCTGCTGCTGTTTTCTTTCTGAGCGAGTACAGAACACATATGTACCCACCACTGGAACCTTTGTGGCCTTATGGATTGATGATATGTTGCATACAAATTTGGAATGGGTGGGCCAATATATAAATTGAACTTCAACTGATTAACACATCTGAAACCAAAATAACATACATTTCCTCTGCACAGAAAGAAAATCAACAAGAGAGTCATACTATAATATAGTGGATTATATTTATATATATATATGCTATAACCAAATGAATTAAACCTTGTATAAAAATATGGTTATCGGCTGAACCATTAATATGAACCAAGTTATCGGTAAAACTAAACAGATATATGGTCAATAACTAGATGATGTGTGTGAAGTAAACACATTATGTATATTTTTCTTCTTTTTTTACTTTTACATTTGTAATATAGAATAGAAGCCCTGGTAGGCTGAACACAAGTATGTTTGATTGATATATCAAGTTAATTCGTGTATGTAAGAAAAACAGGTCGGTTAAAAAATTATACAAATGAAATCCCCTCTATTGCTATCTGTTCCCAACAGCAGCTATGTTACTGTTGACACTGGAACATAATTAACAGGGCAAAATAAACTGTTGCAAACAAAATAACAAACCAGACATGACTTGCAAATTTTCCAACATGCAGTGGCAAACTTCAACAACACTCATCCTTCTACAAAATTTGACAAACATTTGCTTTCACTCTGTAAGTGTACAACAAAGTGGAATTAGCATGACATACGGAAATAATATCACTGTTTGGTGGAAAGAAATGTCATGTGAACAATTTACAAGCTTATCTGCATTGTCAGGTACAGTTTCAAGTCCTGAATACTCTTCTTCCTATTTGTCAAGTTTTGTTTGGTAGAATGCTGGAATGGAACTACAGCCCTTCTCTTGACTGTGCAATGCATGTAGCTGCTGTTGAGTGGTGTGGTAACTTGAAAAATTTTGAAACATTAATGTCATTAGGGCCTGTCAATGTCCATTCAAATATCACAATCAACACAAGATGGGAAAGCAAAATTCTGTACACCACAATTCACAAAATAAAAAGTTTTTCAAACACCATCTTCAGAATTGCACTAGGATGTGTCCATAATTCATCTTACACATACAATTATATTTATATACTTATTTAAAGAAAAAGAATCATTCAGGGAACATTTTATAAATGCTCAGTGGAATAATTATAATAAAGCTTGGAGGAAGCTGAGCTTCCATCTGTTTGATATATTAGCAGTACTCTATGCACTTAGCATTGGATCTTTTGCCTGTTACTATTTGTTTCCATCATTAAAAATAACTGGCTTGAGATCGTATAAAAGTCTGGCACATGATTGGTTGGAATGTTTATTTGCTGCATGGAGGGGGAAAACAAAATCATCCCCATCAAACTAGGGACTGCACTATTGTTCAAAGTGGAGTTGGATTGTTTAAACAAAAGACTTCGTGGTCGGAATCTGTTAGTTGCTGCTGCACCTTCATTCTTGATTCTCTGCCTTCATTTTTGAATATCTTCATCTCTTTTAAAATGTAAATATATTTATATACGTACAGTGTGTGTATATTTTAAGGTCGTACCATTTCTAATTGCACTTCAATTGTCAAAAACAAAAATCCATTTTTCAATATATATAAACTAGTCTAGTATATATAAGATATCAATAGAGAAAATATACATTCAAAATTTGGCTTCATCACAGACAGTAAAATTCTTGGAGAATCCCAAGATTTTTTAAAAAAACTTTAATCCAACATCAAAGCAGTCTGTCTTATATTTTATATTTTAGTTGTATTTAGAATACTTCAAATGGAACTTGTGTTGCAGTGTGGGGAACCGATGAGATTCATGTTCTGAAACTTTGTACAATTTTGACACAAAGGGAATATGGCACACCCACAGTTGGCAACAGGAAGTAGCTCTCAAACTGAACATAACAAAACATGAATTGATTTAAACTTGTGCTGCACAAGTTTCATTTAAACATCATAACTTGCATCCAAACACACCAACATACATGAACATGAATAATGCATTCACATCGATGAATATAACAACCATACATAAAGTACATGTACACAAATATGAAATAAAACTGCTTTGATGAATGTTATCTTGGGAAACCACCACAGAACAATTTTTGTTGGATTAAAAAAAATATTTAAAAAGTCACCATGAATGTATACAATTAATTTTCCAACAATTTTTAAAACACCCTCACTATATATATATCTATATACATATACATATATATATATATAGATAAATTATTGAACTCGATAAATATGTTTTTCACATAGCTTTGGCAACATTACGATTGTCAACCTCAAAAAGAGAGAGAGAGAGATAAAAATATGCAGAAGTACCAAAGGAAGAAAAAATTGTTTCCTCCAAAATGTAGCAGCAGGAAAACGGTGATAAGATTCAAACATTTTCACTACCAAGGTGAAAGAAAATTACAACAAAAACAAAAACATTCCCTCCCATCCCCAATAACTGAAAATGGGAGCAACCTAATTGACAGAACTATACACTAACTTACAACATTCAACACCTACAAAAATCAGTACAGTAAGGTGACTAAAAAAAGATACACCTCCGTAATATAATAATAAAATTCTGTCACATAGTGTTTTGTATATAACATGCTAATTAATATTGGCTAAAAAGAATTCAGTCTCTTTGTGAGTTGATCTTTGATTTGGTATCCTCTTTCTCCACTGGGTTGTCTCCTCCCTCTCCTTGTTTGTCATCTTTGGCAGCATCATTATCAACTCTCTTTATATTTTTACTATCACAGGCACTTTCATCATTGACATCATCATCATTCACATCATTATCATCACCTGGCACATTGCTGTCATCATCCTTAGATATGCCACTTGTTTCTTGCGTTTGTGATTCCAAGACATGTGTTTTGGCAAACAGTCTTGCTGCAACCTTAGTGTCCTCTGCTGATGCTGATAAGGCGGCGTCATCACCCTCGTCTTCTGTGGTATGCTTCCAATCTGCTGTTGATCCATTTGATGACGGAGAGAGATCAATAACTGCCGACATTTTCACATCAGATTCTGCCACTGCAGTCTTGATGTTGCTGCTTCCATGTGCGTTTTTCGATAAAGACCGCTTCATGGAATCATCATCAGAACTACTTGTTCCACCATCAGTTAGTGGCAATGATAAAGTATGTGGAAGGGGTGTCAAACAGCTGTTTCGACACAGCTGATCGAGGAGAGCTTTGTTTGACATGTTCTCATGGGCACTGTTACTGCTGGCTTCCTTGGAAACACCTGAAGGGAGACCCATCTCCAGGCTGGAGCGAATGATTCCATCCAAAAAACTTCCATTTGCACCTGTCCCATCATACAGACTCTCTGCCATCTCCCGTGCACTTCTCCCAAGAGCTCCACTTGGATTTGAGAGGGGTGGACTTCGATTGGATGATGCAGATACACCAGCAGGACTACTTGCATCCGAACTGTGTACTCTAGAAGACTCCTCCTGTAGCCGCTGCATCATCTGTGATGCAAAAAATTCTGGAGTGGAGCTGTAGCCAACAGCAGTGCTGTTCACACCACTGTGTGCAAAGTCTTGGATTGGCAGAGAGTGGAAAGGATTGGGTGACCAGAATGGGAATGGTGGCGCTGTTGCATATGGCATTGGAGGAATATTAGTGGGATCAAAAATTGGGGGAATTTTAAGACCATTGGGTGCATTTTGAATTCCAGAAGATGGTGATGTGAAAGGAGCTTTTGGGGTAGATTTTGGAGGAATTTTTGGCTTCTCTAGATTAGGAGTAGAATGCCTCAGAATGCTGCTTTCATCTTTCTTCTTGGTGTCTTCAACTTGAGGCTTTGGTTCACGCTTGCGAGGCCTCATTAGGTGCCGCTCCTTTACTTTGTACTCAAGTGTAGAATGTGGTACACCAAAATGTGAGCCTGCACGATGAACACTCATCTCACCCCTCTGAACTGCCCTTACTGCTTCTATCAAACTGTCACGGTCATAGTTGCGGTATTTTCCACGCTTTGGACGTGTTCCTTTTCCCCCTGTTGTGTTTCCTGTGTGGCTAACACTACCAGAACTTCCCAGTGATTTGCCACCAGTCTGTGACAACACTTTTTGAGCATTTCTATCATCAGATTGTATGTTGTTGTTGTTGTTGTTGCTGCTGCTGTTATGTTTGATGATGGGTGCAGTGACAGACAAAGGAGCATTTGCACCAATTGGAGGTGTGAATCGGCCTCGTTTGAATGGAGGTTCAATGCCAGTGTCATGCCCTAGCAAGAATTTAGGTGGCAGTTGCAGTGGTGAGATGTCGCCTGAACCATGCTGTTGGAATTTCTGGCTGATACTCTTGGCGATTACTTCCCTAAGGCTAACACCAATACCTTTCCCAACAAGACTTTGTGGGATGGTAGGGGGTGAACAGGAGTCACTGCCTCTTATGAGCTGTTGACTAGAAGACACTTGTGGCTCTGCAGCACTACCACCACTACTAGAAGCCACTCCATTCTTTGAAGTCGGTTTAAAGGACGGAATTTTTAGTATCACATTAGAAGGTGGAGTGGCCCCAGTTGATGAACAAGCTTCTGCATCAGATGAATCATCTGTAGCAACAGTAGACGATTTGACTGCTGATTTTTCACAATTTTCACTAATGGTTTCATCAGCATGAGCACCATTTGGATGAAAACTAAGTCTCAAGTGATGCTGTTTCTTCAGCTGTTCTTCTAAGAGCAACTTGTCTTCCACCATCATCATCCTACGAACAAATTCTGGCAACAGAGGTGTGGGGTATTTTGGAAGGAAATCTCTTACTGGACTCTTGTCTCCAGGTGCTGATGTTCCTCCACTCAAGTTCTTGCTTTCAACAATGCCAGCCACAGCATCTCTGCTATGTTCAATGGCTGAAGTGGCCAGAATCTGAGAAACATAAGGACCAAGAGCACTGTGTTCCATGCCACTCCAAATGTCTGAAATGTTCTGTGGGAATCCTGGGTACACAGATGGAGAGGAACCATCTTCTCCATCCTCACTGACAGTGACATATTTGTGAAGCCCATCTTCAAGGAGCTGTCCATGTTGCAGAAGTGTTCTCAGTGTATCACTGGCCATGAGATCCTTCCCAGCACCAAAAACTGAGAACCTCACAAGGTCTTCCAATGAGAGCAATGGTTTCCTCAACGCCTTCTCCACTTCCCGCTCTTCCTCAGCTCCTGACAGCTCCTTTTCATCTTCCTCATCTTGAATGGGCTCAGCCTTTGGAATAACTGGTGTATCTGTGCCCTGCCCCACTGTAGCAGCACTGCTGCTCAGAACAAGTTGGGAATCTCGTTCTCGCTCCAATGCCAACTTGTACACCTTGTTACGCAGGGTTGATCTGGGGATTCCATATATGACAGCAGCTCGACGGGTGCCCAGTTTGCCACTCTGTATGTCACGTAGAGCTGCTTGCAATTCTTCTTCTGTGTATGTTCTCCGTCCAGCCACCGTACTCATGCGAGGTTTTGCCCTGTGAAGGAGGCACATGTGCCAAGTTTTCCACATTTTAAACAACAAAAACTCAGTTACTGTTCTAAAAATACCAAGAGCAGATCCTCATTGAATCTGAAGTGCTATTAACTCTTTTTACAATTACCAAAACATACAAACAGTAAGGCCTGCCAAATTCAGCCATTCTCAATTTGTTTTATAGGTCAAATTTGATTTACAAATTTAAAACAAACGTTCCGAAGGGCAGATAGTTTGAGAACAGGTAATATCATGACCCAACCAACTACTACCCTCTAAGCAATCACAGTGTATATTGACTTGTATGCCCATCATTCTGACTCAGACTACTGTAATACAAGTTCATACAAAATTAATCAAGACACTCATCAAATTATCATTGTACTGTTCTCACTGGATGTCAATGAATTTGTTGGGAGCTGTTACTAAACATGAAGCCTGCCACAATTTCTAACTTGTACACACTTTAGGGTGATTTTTATGCCAATATAAAATTTTGCACCTCCCACCCCCACCCCACACACACACACGTGGCTTTTCAGTGGATGTGACTAGGCAATTCACATTATTTCCATTTAGGAACAAAGAACACTACAGTTGTAAATAAAACAAAGTAATGTTAGTCAGTCAACTACTCCTGGCTTGGTGCAGTGACTACATAAACAAGACACTACCTCCTTTGTTATGTAAGACTCAAGTTGCAATGAATTACAGGTTAAGGAAGTTGCTGTTGTTGTATCAGCAGATAATGCAACTGAACTCAGATAAAAAGTTCAGAGGGACACTGCAAGAGATAACAGACTGGCTTTAAGTTTGGCAGACCGAAACAAACAGATAACACAGCCCTCAAAATGTCTAGATAAAACTGATGCACTTTCATGAAGAACTGAGTGGAAACATTTGTTGTTCAGTACACCTAGGAGGGCCCTTCTCCTAAACTGTCAAAGAATATAGTTGATACCTTGAAAAGATAATTCACTGTGCACATTTCAGTCTTCTGATCTATAACTATGGTTCCCAAGTGGTTTATTTTCTAATGTACTGTCCTCAAATTAATTTACAGTGTGATATAAAAAAAGGCTGCATTCTCTCCTAAATTGAAGAAAATTCCTATACTTCTGGTTTCCCAACTGTCAGATCTCTTTCCAAAACTGCTTTCACTTTTCAGAGTATGCCTATGGCACATTCAGATAATGTACTTAAACAACCCCAGTTTGAGGCTACCGGAGCATTAGTAAGTTTCAATATGCCACCTTATTTGAGGTGCAAAATATCATTTGACCTGCATGTGTGAAATTCTAAATGGCCCTATGAATCTGCCATGAACTTTTCAACTTTAATCCCATGCTGAAGAACAACAATAATTTGAAGTTTATATAAAACAGTTTTCATTTGAAGCACAAGCTTCCTTGCTCTAAAGCAATCTATAAAAAATATGTTTTCCAAAAATAATATGATTTGAAAATTAAATCACACTCATTCACATTTCAAAACACATTCTGAGTACTCTGATCCTAATTAATGATATCAATGACATGTTTCTCAGATACGTTCTCATCAATATCAGACAATATTCTTACGTACAAAAACTGTTGTTCATATTCCCCAACCACATAAGTATGCATGAATCAACACAGAACTGCAAGTATACATAAAAAGAATAGGCTGTTGTGACTAATATCTGCCACTACGACCATGGAACTGGAAATTTATTGTGCTGGTATTAAGGCAGTCTGCATCTTACTGATGTCTCTTATTTCTGGGTTGTTCCAGACTGTCAGTTAACATATTTATACAGTTCATGCAAAGGAATAACAGAAACTGTGGATGTTGTCTTTCCAGACACTTTAATCACTCCTCCCAGTCTACTTCTTTCAAGCAACAATTGCTGATGCCATCTGTGTGACAGGATTGACCAGCCATTACATTTTTATGACCTCAATCCTCTGATTGGAATTCACCTGGCTGGACTCAGGAGCAAGGAAACAGATTTTCAATAAATGAATAATGTTCAAAACATGAATGATTTATCCAAGCCAAGTCTGAATCCACCGCATAAACATTTCATTCGGCAACAACCATACAGCTTAAGATATGAACAGCACAGATGGTAACTATACGAATGTACTCACTTGAATATGTGCTTGCTGTCGATGTTTGGAACCTTCAGGGACTGCTGCTCGTCAATGGAGGTGGTCACAGGACTACAGTCTCTAGCACTTTCACTAGCACATGCTACAGCTTTAGCACTGAGGTCCAAAGGCTGCTCTGACGTGCTACTTGATGGGGGTAGTGCCATCACTATGGGGGGTGTAGTGCTGGGATCCTGCTTCACTGAAGGCACAGCTTCAAGTCTCATACCATCAGCCAGCGACACTGTGGGTGAGGGAACAGTTCGTCCAGAAAGGTGGGAATGAGGCGGTGACAGATACCAGTGGGGGAATAGACCTCCATGATGATGGGGTGGGGGTGGATAGAACGGCATAGCACCGGGAGGTGTTGGGACACCAGGAATGTTGGTCATAGGACCAGAACCAGAATGACTGATGTTAGAACTAAGAGCAGCGACTGCGGCCAATGACGCAGCCATGGACGTGACTGACTGTAACGTTGTCATTCTGGATACTGACGAAGAAAGAGAGGGGATGACGTTGTTTGGAGCTGCTGTGGAAACGCCCACTTCGTGGGGCAAAGTTACTGGCGGAGTCTCTCGTAGGGAACTGCTACCCTGACTGTTGGTACTAGTGCTGCCACTGTCTGATGCTGCTGGACTCTGGCACCATCCAAAACAAACAAAACTGTTACAAGAGGAACACAACAACCACAACATACTCAATGTACAGCAGGTTGGTATCTCAGTTCAGTTGCTGCATTATCCTATGGAAAGTTAAAATTCCTGTTATATGTTGGTATGTTGCTTACATGTGCTAAGGAAAACAAACAAACATAAGCGAAGTATGAAAAAATACAAATGAGGAACTTAAAAGTTTACAAGAGCAATAATGGTGAGGAAGATAAGGACAATGTATAAATATTATACATGAAAGAAATAAGAAACGCATAAAATTTTGATTTGTAAACATCATGCAAACAGCCTATCCAGGAGACTTAAGACTAATTAAATGATAATATTAAAATGAATTTCCAAGAAATGGGATATAAGTAGTATTGTATTAAACTCCTTCAGAGATCTTTATTCTTCTGGAATGTTATGCAGTGTACACTGGTAGTTAGTTACTGACATTTTGGGACAACTTATCAGTCCCATCTTCAAGAGTTGAGCAGTCCAAGAAGACACCACGTGTAAACTCATCCATCAGTTTTCACATTTCATAACAAAATGGAATTTCTCTTCAATATTTTATATCTCATGGAACAATTCACCCGCACAATATTGGGTGATGAGTACAAATTATTTAGCTCCTCATTATGCAATCTCCTCCATTCCCCTGTTACCTTGTCCCTCCTAGGTCCAAATATTCTCCTCAACACCATGTTCTCAAACACCCTCACCTTCCTTTCCTCCAGCAATGTCAGCGATCAAGTTTCACACCCATACAAAACAATAGGCAAAATTATAGTTCTATATATCTTGATCTTTAAATTTTTGGATAGCAACCTGGAAGACAAAAGGCTCTGCACCGAATGACAGCAAGAATTTCCTGACCTCAATCTGCTCTTAATTTCTTCTGGAATAGAATTTTGATTTGTTAAAGATGTTCCCAAATATTTAAACTCTTCCACCCTCTTGAAGGTACTATTATTAATCCTCACACTGTGAATTCGTCCTGCATTCTGATCCCATAAGAAGCACTGAATAACAAAATATACTTTGTTGGCTTTGTGTCTCAGATTGTTATAATGCAAAGTACAGGCTTGGAGGTGCGTAAGTAACTCCAGGCTGTGAACATGTCACGCTTATACCAATGAACCTGACCAACTTTTTCCTCTTTTCTAGTTTTCATACATTTCAATTCGTCATATGTACACACATATGCAAAAATGAGCCACTGTTTAGTTCTTTATTAGTTCTTATCTTGAAATGCAAGCTGAAAAGGGGCTGTATGCTATAGAAAAACTTTGGACAGGCAGGTCATTCTCTTCTGTAGTGTCTAGTATGAAGACACCAAATGAAGACTTTTGTGCACATGGCATGATATATATTACAATCTGCGAATTAGTAATGATTAGATTTAAGTGGTTTATGAATGGTCCAGTAGTGGTGACATTCCATAATTTCAATTTTTTATTACTAATCCTTAACCTTTATCAGTCAAGCACTGAAATGCTGTGGCAGTAAATAGTTGAATGGGCCTAATATTGCATTTTTAGATGCATCTGCATAGTCACAAAAAAGACCTTTCAGCTTCATCATGTCCACCAGTCTGTCTGCATGTATCAGGACAGCACCCACTGAATGGATTTCTATGACATTTGATATTGGGGACTTTTATGAACATCTGTCAAGAAAATCCAGTTTTCATTAAAATTGGACAAAAACATTGAGGACTCTACATGAAGACTTAAGAGTGTTGCATATCATTGGCAGCAACATGTGAAGCAATGGAATGCAATGTTGTGTTTCCATGGTAACAATGGTTCTGCAAACATGCTACAATGTTATGTTATATGTAAATTTACACAAACATACTGTAGACCTCAAATTATAACCTGCAGAAGATTTGAAACCACTATATCTATACTAAAGCCTGGAACTTCTTAATATTTTACATCAACCTGTTCATAAGAAACGTAGTTTGTGTGAACGATTTGCCCCAAACCCAAGAGTGGTTTGGTCTCATACAAGCCACTTTCCTTGAACACATATCATATCACCTAGTGCAATACAAACTCATGCAACATCCCACTGTTCAGGTCAATAAAACCAGTCAAGATTCAGCATCAAACTGCTGTGTAAAAATACATCTCATTAAGCACTGTCCAGTCCAATTTACATATTTCAACACATTCAACTACAAGTCATTACAATATTATTCTTTCATCTCCATCTTCCCAATAGGTTTCTCCATTAAAGTTCTGTATGCTTTCTCACTTTTCTCCATTTCAACTATAGTACATGTACAGCTGACAATATTTCTCACAAACTTTTGGTGCATTCTGTCCTTCATTTTCTTCCTTCACAGTATTCTTACTATGCTGTATTTAACATGTGAAACTTGGAATGCAAGAAGTTACATTTCACACCTGTACAAGACAAGCAGCAAAACTATTATCTTCTGTTTATTACCTTACTATGTAATGTTTGGGAAATCACAGAGTAAAGCGCCATGCAGTGGCATATCCTCAGGTTTGAGATAAAAGATGTACCCTCCAGACATGGAGGGTGGCTGTAAACATACTGAGTAAGTATAATATGGAAAGCTGAGACAGGGTGGCCATCAAGTTTAGGGTATGAATGCAGGTGTGTAAAGTGCCTTTCAGAATTTTCCAGTGCAGTGGAAGAGAAGCCTACAGAACTGACTAATATACACAACATGGCTTTTAGCAATGCATGTCTGGAAATTCATTCTTCCACATATTGTTCTTTGGAATAACAGTTATGACATCTTAAGGCATGGGAAATATCTTACTCAACTCATTCAGGATGGACACAGAAATGCACTCAGACACCTACTGGCTGAAGTCAAGATCTATTACTTGTGTGCCTGATGAAGTATATAAAAAATTACATAGTTTGCATTCAAATTGTCAAAATTTGCAATATCCTTTACAAGTAATACAAATGCAAAACCCTTTAAAAATATGTAATGCTCTATCAGTATGGCTCAAGGTATACAAATAATGTACAGCATGCATTAATGAAATATGGCACCTGGCATGCAAGTTAGAAAATTACAATATACTGGCATGGAATTTAGAGGTTGACATGTGGAGAAAATCATGTAATTCACACTCTATGGAAATAGGAAAAAATATTTTTAACATGTACAGCAAACGGCCCAAATGACTGAGTGCAACAGAAATAATACTAGTATGGCACCCAGCCATTACCTTCAGTACAATGTAAGTGTATGGCACCATTCTACAGAATTAACATGGGAATTGCAAAAGTCATTCCTCACTAACTCTTTTTAAACTTTGTGAGGACCAAGAACTCCTGCCCCAGAGCAAAATGACAAACCCGTATAATGCCATATTTAGCACATATACAAAAAACTGAGATGGAAATATTTTACTGTGCTTATTATTGCTCATTCTTCACCCATACCTACAATGGTCAGTATTCTAGTGCAGTGGTTCCCTAAATGTGCTCCACAGATCCCAAGAGATCTGCAGACAGTTCCCAGGGGATCTGTGGATACATCCCTTTTAAGTTTACTTATTTTTTTAATCAAAGGAATAATGTTTTGTTACAATTAATTGTGGAACTTCTTTAACTGGCCATGTGTTTATTTTGTATAACCATCAAAATACCTAGAAGAAACCCCCTCCACCAATGAAGTGAGTGACAATCAGTTGTCAAATCATTCTTATGCATGCTACTGGTGTATTCGCAGCCATCCAAAAAAAAATTCCCAGATATAAATTTTTAACTTGGGATACCTATCATCTGGACACTATATTTACGTAATCAAAGATATGAGTATCCGTGGTCATTGTTTGAAACCAAAAGGGGTCTGCGAGCAAAAGTTTGGGAAACACTGGTCTAGGGATTAATGCAAGGGACTTCCAATTCAAAGGCAACAGTATCTCTACTTTGTTTTAAATTACATATTTACATTATTTCACAATTTTTCTTAAGATTTTATTACTCTTCCTTTACATTATTTCAATGCTAATTTTCAATATAAATATACACTTTACTAATATTATGAGAACGGTAGCCTATTTTATTTACATTTACTGACAACAGAATATATACTGACACAAACATAATGCCATTATCTGATGGTCCAGTTCTTTTCTGCCTAAATGTTGAGTATGTTGATGGCTATAAAAGAAAATGCTATTACTGTTTGAAACAAAATTTTTAACACCGGCCTGTTCCACCGGTTAAGTCACTGTTGTTTCTGAGGTTGTACAATAATGACAGAACCTTCCATAAGACATGAGCTACGCAAACCTCATGCAGTGATTCCAAACACATGTGTATGGCTATGCACTAAACTTGATGCAAGCAGTTACTGGCTACATGCATCAAGTGTTCATCTATAATAATAAAAACAGTCACTGTGAAAATAATTTTTCTTTTAAGGAGATAAAAAACAATTATATCAGAAAAACAATGTCACAACATTTTATTTATTAAATATTAAACGTCAATATAGAAACAGTCGACAGCATTCTTACAATAAGTTTTCATTAAACTGTACATATTTACAGGAAAGTAGCATTAAAATAATATAAACCACTATCAATAAAAACTGTAAAAAAAGTACAGGTTAAAAAACAAAAAAGAGGCTTCAGTGGTGTGAGGAGTGAACCTTTTACCTTCAGTTTGGAAGCATCACATCTTAAACCCTTGATTATCAACCCTGACAGGCATAAGCAGAGAATCAGCCAGGACAAGCAAGGTACAAAGTTTCCCTCTTAGGGTGGGTCCACACTTGTAACGTTACCGTGTAACGTAACAACGTATCGTGACCGCATAACGCATCAAAAGTTGGTTATGCAGTCATGTTATGGGCTGTTTCGTGCGCTGTCGGTATTTGGCCGTCACATCAAAGGGATGATACAGTTATGGCCAGAGCAAGTGTGGACGTCCAGCATGACACGTCACCACCATCTGCTCCTCTGCCCTTCTTTTCACTCCTGATGCTTCTGTCTTGAAGAGTGGTGTGAATCTGTAGTGCTGTGCGGTTTCTTGAGTGTTTTGGTAATTGTGAAATGGAGTGGACTCAGGAAACTGCCATAGAATTATTCGAACTTTATAAAAGAAAAGAAATAATATGGGACCCAAAGCACCCAATGCATTTTAACAAAATTAGAAAGCAAGATGCATGGGAGGAACTGGGAAAAGAAATGAACATACCCATTGATAAGTGCCATAAGAAAATGGAGAACTTGTCATCTCTCCGATGGGAGAAAATGAAGATGAGGAAAAGCAGTGGAACAGGAAAAGGCAAGTACTTCTAATTGGATTATTTATGTACTTTGGCAATATCTATATTTTATCGTGACATGAAACAACTGCATTCTACACGCTGCTAGGTACACTCATTACATGAGTGAAAAACAATCAGGTAAATGAAGGTCTCAGCACGTATTTTAAAGAAAAGACTTTTTGTCCACTGATTTTTAAAAATATTTATTTCTTTTTGAAGCTTAGGCTTCATGTAATGACATGACCATACAAAATAAGTTTATTAATTAATACTTCACTTTTCTTTACAGCAAGAGATGAAGTGTATAAAAGCTCGTGGTTTGCATATGAAAGCCTGGGATTTATAATGGACAAAACAAAACCACGACAGACACTGAACTCATCACAAATTTCAGTGTTTGTGAAAGTGTTAAATAAACTTCAAGGCAACAAAGTTTTTTAAAAATGTGCCACCTTTAAGCGCAGTCATTTTTCCACTCTACTCTTCCTCCACTCAAGAAATAAGCTACTAATTCCACCCTTATTTCTTTCGCCTTCAAAGGTGGTTTACATGCAATCTTTCTAATAGGAAATTAAGAAGTCATATTTTCATTACTCATGGCTCTCCAGCTACCTTCAATCACTCGACCGTTTTCTTCATAATCAAACGTGTCTGGTGGGGTATAAATTGCTGCCAAATCAGGGCTTCTTCTTAAGATATTGTGTAAACAAGCTATAGTCATTGCAACGAGTTGAGCTTTTTCTGGTTCCAAAAGCATAGGTTTACGAAGCACTCGAAACACTGATGACGAGACACCAAATATATTTTCTACAACTCTTCAGGCTCTGCAGATACTGTAACTGAAAATTCGTTCTTTTGAGTCCTTTGGATGTTGTCCCAGATAAACTTTCATGAGATTCTTGCTTAAAGGAAAAGCTTCATCTCCAATAAAAAAGTATGGAACACTTTTTTCTCTCCCGTTTAAAGGAACTGGCTGAGGAAGACATATGGTTTTTGTTTCTAGTTTCTTATATAGCTCAGTGTTCCTAAAAACACCGCTGTCAGAAATTCTTCCCTGACATCATACGTTAACAAACATAAAGTTGTAATTAGCATCCACTAAAGTGAAGAGTACAATACTGCAGGCATTTTTGTAGTTAAAGTATTCACTGGCACTATTTCTTGGACACTGTAGCACCACATGTTTACCATCAATGGCCCCCACTGCATGTGGGAAATTCCACAATGCTTGATACTGCTTTGCCACTGCCAGCCATTCCTGTTCTGTTTTTGGTATCTGAAAACACATAAATTTAGTCAAATGAAATGAAACCTTAAATAATGTTCCTTTCTTACTAATTCAAAACGCTGTACAAAATGTTTCTTGTCATTCCAAAATGTTAATAATTTTGTTGAATATTTTCTATTTTTCTAGATACATAATGAAGGTGAGACACCAGAAGGTGGAGATATGGACCAGTCAAAAGCCAAAGAAGGAAAATCATCTGAAAACGCGAGTGAATCCCTGCCCCCTCAGCCACCAAGAAAAAAAAAGAAGACGGAAATCAGCGTCTTGAAAAAGCGTTTGAATTATTAAAATCTTGTTCAAACCAAACTATGAATGATGAATGTCAACATTTTAGGAATATGATAGCCACAAAATTAAGGAATTATAATGAAACGGTATGATGTGTCATTCAAAATGAAATTATGAATGTATTCCTAAATGAAAATAGGGGGCTTTATGAATGCTATCATCACACCCATCTCCAGCCAATTAATCCACCTCAAGCCCACTTCCCAAGTGGTCCATCTAAAATGTACCCTCAAAGTATCAATCCTCCTTCGCACACTTCTCTTTCAACCCCCTGTTCTCAAAACCCTTCTCCGTCACCAGTCAGTCAGTACGATAACTCAATTCTGCTCACAGTTTTTCCACAGAAAGCATCTCGCCAGCTACGACATCTTCAGAAGAAAATATTGATACACAAGTGTTTGTAGAATAATTTGACCTGTTTTTAATGGAAGTGTTTCTGTAAAATTTGTGTTTAATTAAAAGTTCTGATTACAATCTAATTTTAAACTTCTTTCATAAACCACAAATAATAATACTTGTCTTACCTGTATGTAATCCTTCAATTTTTCAACAAGAGCTTCACATACTTCCGGCATGATGCAGCTGATTGCTTGCTTGGAAATTTTGCAGAGGTATTGCAGGCTAACGTACGAATCACCACTTGCCAAGAAATGTAGTGTTAGTGCCAAACTTTCTTGAACAGAAATGGCTTTCCTGAACGCTGTTTTCTTTTTCGAGATTTTTTTTCTCCAATCAAATTAATTAAAATTCAAGTTCACTGGGAGACATTCTGGTGAAATTCTTATATAACCCACTGACCGGTTGAAAATTCAAGTCTGCCAACAAACTTGAACCGCTGTACACTTCCCTACTTGTGTACAGTTACCTTTCCCACCACTGCCGCCCTTTTCTCTTTTTCTTTAAAGCATAATGTATATAAATGTATGAAGCCGCTGCTACCTGCAAAGACATCGCTCGGACTCCCGTAACAATCTGGGAACCCCAATGTGTAACGCTCGCAGTATACGGTTACACCGTGAGGCACAGGATGAAAGTTCAGCTCGTAACTCCATATCGTGTGAGTCACTTGCAATGTTACAGTGTCACAATACATGGTAACATTACAAGTATTGACCCACCCTTAACTTACTCCCATATTTCTGTATTTGGGGTCATACATCTTGGTTGTTTTGCTTCATAGAAGGAGTTCTTTATCCTCAATTTAAAATAAATGGTGATGACTCAATTGTGCACTCCCCTTTAAGGACACAGCATCTACAGGCATCAACCCCCATTTGCAGCCCCATTTTGATGGAGGCAAACAACTACCAACACATAATAATGGCTAATTACAAGATAAGACTTGCAGGTTTTTGTGAATATAATAATGAACTTTCTGGAACAGCTGAACCATCAATACCTTCTCAAGGAAGATTTCGCTCCACTGCGTTAATGTGAACCGAATTACCCAAATTATCATTTTTTTTCAATATCCTCTATGAAAAGATGTGGAAACCACATAATTTCATATAATCCAAAGGACACATTCTTCATCTCAGATGTGATTATTTCCTTGTTAATATCACAGTATATGTCAGCTACAGGTTTAAAGATGAAGTAACACTCAAATTAAGAAACTGAAGTTTAACAATGCATTTTAAAAAATGACTGTAAGGGTACAAATCACACACAAAGACCATACTGCAATTCTTGCACAACACTTTAACAGCACAGCAACAATCCCTACGGGCAAGAATACGGAGTACATTTCACATCTTTAGGTCTACTCTGTTAGGTCTGTGGTCAAAATAGTAAACAGAACCATTACCATGTTTATATGCTAAAAGTATGGTCACTGGCTGACAGTTCCACTCTCCAGCCAGCAGTGACACTAAAACTAGGTGCATGAACTACAATCTTTCAGACATAACAGTTGCTCAACTACACACAGAATTCCCCACTCTAATGACGCCTGACAATTCAATGCCATGTTCACAATAGCCCACTGCTCATCCCTGCCCTGAGACACATTCAGCAATCAACACCCTTACACACTCTTTCCTTCATATCTATTTTAATATTATCCACCCACCTACAACTAGTCTTCAAAGAGATGCCTTCCTTTCAGGTTATCCAACCAAAATTTTATGAGCTTCCCATACATGCTACATGCCCCACTCATCTCATCCTCCAAGTCATTACCAATAAAAATAAATCTCATATAATCAAATCGCTATTAGGCTTTTAACTAGTTTATCTACATGCCCTACTGCAGCAACAGAGGTGCTCTACATAATTTTTAATAGAAATCACAAGCTGGAGGTCGCCCTGGAGAGGCACTACAATGAAATATTTGGTTTAGGCTGCGACTTACCGTGGCCAAATCTAGGAATGGTCTGCCGTCACACATACAGCACTTGTCCTGCGGCTCCCAGTCCTCTGTGTCTACCTTCAGTGGTGTCTTCAGCACTGCATCTTGGTACTGTTTCCATTTTCGTCTGCCCATTAACTCCTCAGCTACTCTTTCCAGACCTACAACAAACGCAATATGCATACAGCCGTTACAATTTGCACGTGAGGAGAGGAAGCCACAGGTGACTACGATATTTTTGTTTCCACGACCCGCGAAGAAGAACCCATCGCAAAACAGGGTGCTGAAATCCAGTTAATCTGCCTGCAGCTGCTGCTGCAACAAATTCACATAACGTTTGGTTCACCTAGTTTTCCATTTTCACCCAGTATTTACCTCACGAATATTGCGGTGGGTCATGGCAGAAGCAGTTACGTACGTACTCTGTCGATGACAAGTAGGGCCCGGCTGTTCCAGCCAGGCAGCACGACCCCCCACACCAGCTGATGCCTCACTCAACACCAAACACAAATGCGCTACAATTTGCACAAAACACGTTTACATTCAACAGCACTACGCGCCTGCCTACACCTTCTAACACACAAGTTGATGACTACACTGCACCTGGACGAAGATGCAACCGGAAACATGGCTATATGCAACGGGGTGTCCCGGCTAACTGCAATCCTGACCCCTTGCCGAATTGTTTTAGGCATTTTTTGGCAACAGGTCGCAAATATTTGACAGCAGACTGCCTCAGAATGAAGCAGGGCAATTTCTGTGGTGTTGCTACTACACTTGGGGCACTCACCTACTACGAAAACCATGTTCTTCGTCCATCTTTGCAGCTCTTTTTTGATCGCTCGGCGCTCCTGAACGCAACGAGCATACGAGCACTCCGCCATTTTTGCCTTCACCCTACCAGTGACGTCACGCCGCTCATGACGCAACACGTTGCACCGCCTTGCCGCGTCTTCGATGCGATCTTTAGCGAGCGGGAAGAGAGGGGAGGAAGTTTCACCAAAAAGCAGCAAGAAATAAAAAACAAAACGTAATCAATTAAAATTTCGAACTAATCAATAAAGGTAAAGTGAGATCCATGTCCACCACCGTCTCTGGTTTATGCACGCAATTTTTTTTCGTGTCTCTCTCTCTCTCACACACACACACACACACACACACACTCTTACACTTCTCATCGACCCTCCCCCCCCACCAAAATATTGCAGCAGCAGCAGCAGCAGTACTTCCGCTACTGTAATGACCTTTTGGGATATGGATCGGGCCCACGCCGGCCGGCCGCCCGCCGCTGTACAACCTAACAGTAAGACGACTGGCTACAGACTGACCCTGACACTTTTTCACGGCTCGGCCGCAGCAATGCACATGCAGCAGCTCCGATATTTCGCCTCGCCACGCCACGCCCAAACCAGTTACTTTTCGGGAGGGGGAACTCTTGCATCATTTCGGAAAAACACACAACAATTAATACGGCCACCAGAGCGCTACCATTGTTTAACTGCCAGCGTACCTTCTGCAGCACATTACGCTTACAATACGTTATCGATTGTTAACACAGCTATTCAAATTCAACGTTTAAAAGCTTCCGAAAATAACCTCATGTATCTTTTGGCTGTGTCACTTTCTGACACAAAATATACCACCTTGCCTCGATTTCTTAAGCTGAATGTATTTTGTCTCTGCAATAAATTTAATTCTTGTTCCGAACTGTGCGATCGGCAGAGCTTCTTATGTGATAACTTTGTCGCTGACTGAACTGAAAACGTGACGTTGAGGTAACCAGACGGGAGGAATGTTACTGGAACACTGACTCAGTTTTGTCATGAATGTGAACAAGGATGTGGTCGTGGTCTGTTAAAACACTGTCAAGAGCGCGGAAAACCACATTCTCTCCGGACTGCGACCACTACAGCGCGAAGTGGGAGCAGACACAGCGGGTCGGAGGACCAATGTCTCGCAGTAAAAATGTTTTACGTTACCAGTTAAGTCTCCTTGGGACTGGATTCGAGCCACTGCTGGCCGTTTCGGCTACGCCGTAACACAGAAGACAGCAACACGATAAAACGAAGCTTCGGTTATGACGACGTATGCGACATCGACCCCGTACCTGGCCAAAGCAAGTGTTCCGTGCTTCGCCAAGTGAACACACATTTCAAAGCCTGAATTTCGTCTGAGTAGTAGATAACAGTTCATAGGCCGGGTAGCTCAGTCGGTATAGCGACTTACTACAGGCTGGACGGTCCGGGATCGAATCCCGGTGGGGACGAGATTTGCCGTCCGTCCAGACCGGCCCTGGGGCCCACCCAGCCTCCTGTACAATGGGTACCAGGTCTTTCCCGGGGGTAAAGTGCGGCCGGGGCGTGCTGCTGACCACTCACCTCCTTCTAGTGCCGCGGTCATGGAAGAGTAGACCTATACTCTACCCACCCTCTGGGCCACACCGGGCCTGTAACGGGATCACTTTACTTTAATAGATAACAGTTCAGTTCGTACCTCACAGTAAACGCACTGCATCTCCATTACAGTTTAAAGCTGTTGACGGAAGTACTCGCTGTTTACTGTGACAATCATACCGAACGCATAAACGTAGTGTGCCGGCAAACTGTAGAATGTATGAAATGTACTTAATTTTACGGTGCCTTTTAAAATCTAAGGCCAAACAGCGTCAATAGCAAAGATTTGAAAGGAAGCGGCCGTGGCTTGACTGAAGTAACTACTATCCCGGCATTTTCAGGGTGGACTGATGAAAACTACGAAAGCCCTCTCAGAATAGCAAATGTCTCGGCTGAAACGCAAATCAGGCGCCTGCCGAATGTAAGTTTAGAGCGTCGCCGCTGTACCAGTCTGCTGGGTAAAGACGGTGATGACTAAGGTAGCGACCACCTCTTTAAACTTACAGTACGTTGTATGAATGACACACAGTATGCCGAGGTCTGCGTTGTTATTCAGTGAGGTACAGTTGCACCTGAAACAAAATCCCGTCGCTGAAAACTGTGTCACATCTCCATGATTCTCAAACAGAATAAACCCATTGTTCCACTTGATAAACTAATCGTCGTGCAACTTTCCCCAAATCCCTTGTCTTTATGCAAACCAAAGTTTATTATAAAATTCACAGAAGCCCCCTGTCTCCATGGATCCACTCCACACTTTCACACCCTGTGTCTGTGATCTCCTCTTTCTCTAACATCCGCTTATCCACCCTGCCCTGGTTAATAATCTATTCACGCTTAAACTTTTGAATCAAATATTTTGTGTAATTTCCTCCTCGCGCGTGCTACACGAACCCCACAATATTAACACACGTGCGCGAATTTACGGTCCACATAGATCTATTCCGCTAACGTCTTGGTATCCCCACCAAAATTATTCGCATGTTTCTCTCCAAAATGTAACTTGTTGCAGGCTTTTATCGTTTAGGATGAACAACATGGCGTGGGTTGATTCCTGGGACTCGAACTAAGAGACTTGTGAGATACACATAACGCGCGCTACGTCTGAAAATAGTAGAAAATAACGACCTAATTAGTTCAGTGGATTTTAACTTGTTTGTGCATAGCGTTGGCTGGTCAGGCCTTCTTCAGCCTTCAGAATTAATAAACTGTGGTCAGGTAGATATATGTCGACGTTTCGGTGTAAACTGCCGCCTCCGTTTTCGAAATAGAGGAAGTGCATGGGGGTGATAAAACTGAGACAAAGCGTAAACGCGAGGATAATATTGAAATGTATCGTACAATGGAAGGTTGTAAGGGTAATATTGTGCCTTTTCGCGACATAATCAATGTAGATCACATCACACGTAATTTCCTGTTTATTTCACCGAAGGCCACTGGTGAGGGGCTAGTTAATTTCCCTTCCTAGTTGGAAGTTCCAGGCTTAAAATCTTGGCCAGGAAACGGACTGTCTTGTTTGTTGATTTATTCAGTCCGTCCAGACAAACGCCGAGATAATAACTCAAGTTACACTAGGAGAGCTTCCTTCCTAATCCTTTCCAGTTCATCTTACCATTTGACGCTGTTTAGTCTGAGCTACTGATGACTCCGGCAGAGAAGCGGAAGTCCTATGTACATGTGGGACCCACCTGCTTCGTGCAAAAGTGGCTCGTACTGCTCCCATCTTTGTGATCGGAGATCGATTCCCGCCGACGACAGACTTGACAGGCGATCAATAGCTACTTGTGGGTCGCCTGATGTTGCTATACCGCGCTACTTCCTACATGAAGCCTCAGGGAGGCGAAACGGGAGCATTGTCTAAAATGTCACCGCTTATCGACCTGGATGCCACCATTCTTTAAAATATTCTAATGGGGACACTCCAACGTTTGGGGCAGCCCCATTGATGGCTCAGTGCTTGCCTTGCCACAGATAACATTATCTTCTTTTCTCATGAGATCTAATGGCGCTGTAACACTTACATTTTAATATTATTCAGACATCTCCAACCCGTTTTCCTAGACTTCCTCGAGGTACATGTCCGTTTGTCACCCCTGTACAATCGTGAAGTCCAGTACATGTATACCAGCGTTTCGAACGAATGAACTGCCTACATCGTCAGGTACAAAGTACTTTAGCCTACAGTTTTGACAACTCAATATACGGCCATGGTTGTATTTCCGGCAGGTACGTGTTTGATCGCGGGCATAAGGACTCAGCCAGTCTATAAGTGCGCGTCTTTTACCTTCACGCTCTCAGTTATGCCACGGGTACGTAAGAAAATTCCTGAAGGCCTTCAGAACAACTTTTGATGTAATGCGTCGTCGGCAGTAAGCAGACTTACAGCGTACTTCGAAGATGTTCTACCAGCTACGCGAGTTAACGCTGACCCCAGAGATTTGATATTTTCATGCAGTGACATGCAGTGGGCCTACGGTATTCCCGAACGTGACGTTTTGCACTTTTGGACATAGTTACAAACTTTTCGGAGGAACCTGCTGCCCGCAGTAACAGAAGGATGATGCTGTCTTCATCTTCAGGATAGATAAACGTGCCTTTACCCTGACGTTTGAGATACTATGTTCCTCCGAAGCTTCGAGACCTATCTACCAAACTGCACCCCTTCATATCCCAGGATATAATAATTTTAGGTTTTGTCAGATGTGTGTCTAAAAGGCGGGGGAAACAGGAAAGCCTGTAGTGTAATGTGTGGAACAAAGAGCCCCCCTCCCCCCCTTTTTTGCATTCCATCGTTGCGCAGTTCAGGGCCCTACCTTTTTACAGTTCCGTAAAAGCAAAACCAACCTGACCGGAAGGGCTGTCGTTTCTTTTTATTGCACCGCGTTGCTTCGTTTTGTTTTTGATTCTTATTTCTTGTCCCGGACGGGTAACTGCGCGTCAAGTAGAGGTAGGTCAGGAAACATGTATGTCGGTACGGCGCAACAAGGGCTTCAGGAACACTGCAAGACTAATGAAGTGGTAACGAAGTAAAAGGAAGCGGCCGTGGCCTGATCTGTGTTGTTATTATAGCCTTTACCTGATGGGACTGAGAGAAACCACAAGATTTTCTTGTCAATGTCGCCCATCTAGCCGACAAAAGTTGAACCACCCAACTTCCAGACTCTAACCAGGATTGTCGCTTGCTGGACCGCGACTTTTTTTGTCTTTCTTAGTTGTGAGGGCAACATCTTGAAACTTGCTGGACACGCGAGTGACTGTGCTAAATCATTCGATTGGACCCTTCTGGTTGTTTATATTCTGACGCTGCTACATCGTCTCTAAGCAATTATCCACTTAAATATAAATATAAATATAAATATATATATATATATATATATACTGGAGCGTAGTTCTGCTTGATAGCTGGGTGTACTTGAAATTTTCAAGATATTACCCGGCACTCTGTGGAAAATTAATATATATTATTTTGTCCAAAAGAGCGCACCACTGGTCATATCCTGTGCCAGATATATCCGGGTCACACACTTCTTAAGCTCCGGTTTCGTGTTGTGAGATTTGAGCTTCTCACGGCTCTAGCTATGATTGCTCATTTCTGGGATTTAGCTCAAAACATGAAGATGTAGGAAAGACCTTCCTCCTAAACGTTGATAACAATCCACCAAGCTTCACTGAGTTTCTCTTTTGTCCAATATTGTCGTCCCTTCTGAAACTAGATTTACGAAGTGGTTTCTTTCCTTTACGTTTTCCGAATAAAGTTCTGCATGAATGTCTCATCTCTTCCGTTCGTGTTACTTGTAACACCTATTTCACCCGGACAATGCTGGGTAAAGGGTGATAACTGTGAGGTCGCCGATTATGTAATTGTTTCCATTCTCCTGTCACTTCTTCTCACTGAATTCTTCATATTTTCTTCAGTACCTTTTATATTATTTACGGAACCATCCCGACTTCCCTAAGCGGCACAAGATTAGCTGTTTGTGCCGCCTGCTTTATCACGATAAAGACCCCGCATTTTCCGACAGGTTATATTTATATAATTTGTACGATTCTCCAATATAACAGTTAATATATCCATAAATATCCCGAACTGGCTGGTCTTTATTGTGTTGAACCGGTAATTTTATTGTGAATACTGACTAAAACTTTGGATATTATTTAGATGAAATTCACGTTGCAAAGGATTAAACTCAAGTACTTACTTTCGGATCCTATGGGCAGTGTGGTAACCAGCTTTGACAGTAACAAAGAACATGTACGCAGTTTCCGAATGGCAGTGTTTTTCTGAATCAAAGTGTATCTTCTGAAACTAATTAAGTCCATTCGTACTGGATTCAGTTGCCTGGAGATGAATTTTAACCATAGGTGGTGGGCTGTTTCGCGGAGTGAGAATTGAGGGTACAGTCACCACTTGTACCTGAAAGAAGTAATTACAATAGGGACGAGAAGACAGAGAAGGCCCTGTAGACTATACTAAAGTCTTTATCCTCGTTACAGCTGGAGGTGTGTTAGTTCGTTACTACATCCACCCTGAAATGGACACAAAGCAGTTCCCCGTCACATAAGATTTCGACCGAACAAAAACGGTACTGATATCCCAGGAAAGTTCGGGTAATTGTAAGCATTATGAAAGCTTAAAATCTTACATATTCTTGGACTCCGGTTTGAGTTCTAAAGGAGAGGTGGAAGGCGCTTACTTTATCTTCCATGCAATGAAATCGGAGCTTGAACACCGGGAACGTTAAGCTTAGCCTACCGTCGTTTTGGACTCACGTTTAGAATGCACAGCGTGTAAACCCCGGACGTTAATACACTTTTGTGGCCAGGTACTGGACAAACTTGTAAACTTACCCGAACCTTTTAGTGAACGGAATTAGACAAAGTTTTGTTTTGAATTCCACTGCAGTTCTCTCCTTGGTTTTCTTCAGTTGCGACCTTGACACCTGTTGGTAGCGTCCCGACGTTGGCGCCGTGCCACGACTTCCGCGTTCTGAATCAATAACAGCGTCACACAAGGTCGTTGTTTGCCGGTAGCATTGCGCAACACTCAGCATGGGCATTCTTTGCACAGGTCACAGTGATACAGTAAATCGCAGTGATTCAGCAACGGGAAGCATAGGCCTACTACAGATTTGCAGGAACTAAGCCAAATTCTTATAGCGGTGAAGCTGTTTCAGGACTGGTATCAGTTCGCTCACAGCCGTGACCCCGTCGTCGTGTCGTCCCTGATAGTATATTGTGTCCTTACCGTTTCTCTCCTGGCCTAAATAGGGACAGAAACTGCTCTGAAACGGTTACACTATCTACCAAAAACCACGGCGTTATATCCGAAAATACCTTAAATTTCAGACATGTCAGTCTGTGCAGACGCTTCTCTCTTGTATATTCTGCTATTTAGGAAGACAGCCATGTACTGAAAGGCACACCCTCCATTTCCCCGCCGAGATTTGAACCAACTCATTCCATCAACGCTCCATACTCATTTATTCATTTACGACCGTGTAATTCCAGCAAATAACATGGTCGCTCCAGTAAACACTGAACACGCACTTTAACCTTTTGATTTTAATAAAGCTGTCTCTAGTATATGTCGTCAGATTTGATATAAAAATCATTATTCACGAATGTTGCAACAGTCTCTTTGTGGATTTATGCCTTTAAACCTTAAAACACAATGGTAACTATATATACCATCTACTTTAACATTAAAAAGCTTTACATCGTGATTACACAATGTATTTTGTGTTTCGTATGATTTGCAGGATAAACCAATGGTCACTATTTTTTATTAACATCTGTAACTAAAATGCCTTGTGTTTTCTGTGAAGCAGGAACTGAATGTTTGTATGTTATTTAGGGGAACTACAGGCCTCACATATGGGCCGGGTAGCTCAGTCGGCATAGCAACTCACTACGGACTGGACGGTCCGGGATCGAATCCCGGTGGGGACGAGATTTTCCGCCCATCCAGACCGGCCCTGGGGCCCACCCAGCCTCCTGTACAATGGGTACGGGGTCTTTCCCGGGGGTAAAGTGCGGCTGGGGCGTGTTGCTGACCATTGCTGACCACTCACCTCCTTCTAGTGCCGCGGTCATGGAAAAGCAGAGCTATACCTCTACCCACCCTCTGGGTCACACCGGGCCTGTAACGGGAACACTTTACCTTTTTTACAGGCTTCAAATATTTTGGGTCTCATTCAGGTGTATCCGCAAGTTTTCAGCGGATTTTATTTTCTCGCATTTGTTCATTTTCATATTCTGGGAAGAAAAAAACTGAATGATGCTGGGTGGCCATGTTGTCATTTTTGAGGTTACGTTAACTGAAATGCTGAAGGAAGGATACTCAATATCGGGCGTAACGCTATTGACCTAATGAATAATTTCCATATTTATTTTACGTCGTCTTACCCTCTGCATAGGTTATATGAACATGAATGACGAAGGCTGTGTCCGTCAACGGGAAATGAATCCAAGGCTAGCATGATCATCACATTGGTCATGTTGAAATACTTTCTTTGGTCTCATTGCGACGTAGTGGCCGGCTTCGCCCTGAAACACACAGGCAGGAAAATGGCCAAAAGCACACAGCAGTAGCAGCAGTAGCCGCCGCCGCCGCCGCAGCAGCAGCAGCAACAACAATTATTATTATTATTATTATTAAATCAACAAGTGAAAACAGACAAAACCTTCCATAACAATAAACGGAATGTCATGATCTATGATAATAAAAAAAAGGCATGTATGCTGATAGATGCAGTAATTTCAAGAAACAGGAAAGAGATCAAGAAAGAAGCCAATTAGATTCTGAATTATAGGTATGAAGACCTGACAATAGAAACATTGCGCAAAGGGGATGTAAAAACAGAGGTAATACCAGTAATAATAGGGGCAACTGGGACCATCTCAAAATCATTCAGAAAATACCTGAGCAACACATCGGGAAACCACGAATCATAGAACTAAGGAAGACAGCCATATTGGGCACTGCACACATACTTCGGAAAGTGCTAATGTAAAAGTACAAAACATTAAACGTGGGAAATAACATTACAAGTAATTACAGAATAGCTGCAACAGTACACATCCTAAAAACATGTTTTGTTTCAGGTATACGGAGTTGAACCCGGTTATGTGTATTTGTTGTACTATGTGTGCATTGCTGCTTTTTGCTTTAGATGCCGGAAGGTCCTGCGACCGGCCACCTCGACACAAGCTTTTCTTGGTTTTCCTGTGTCTAAAAGCAAACACTGAGACTGTTCCCGATATTCACAGTTGCCACTACATGCTTCTCATGAAGCCCTCCCGACTTAAATTTTGTATTAACAATTTTAATATTTTGTATACATGTAAAATAACCAATGCCACCGGGTGACAACCCAATTGCAGTAAATAATAATAATAATAATAATTATTATTATTATTATTACTATTATTATTATAACACTAGTTTACGAGACACCTCGTCTATAGCGTCAGATATTCTGCAGTAACAACTTCTTGCCGTTAGCCATAATATTTTATTCCTCGGTTATAAAAACACTCATTTATAACGACACAAAATATTCCGTCCCTTTCATTGCTTTATAGCCGAGTAGTTTGACTGTACTTGTAAATACCCTGAATAAAAGTGATGGTGAATAATAATAATAATAATAATAATAATAATAATACATCGAACTATTTTCGAAATTCGGTTAGACTGAGACGTACAGTAATATGGCTACCATGGCATTTGTCTGTAATGTGATCTCCGGTCTTGAATTGCGTCCTAGGCACAAGAATGCCAGGTATGAGGTAGAGGGAAAAGATCGAATTTAAAAGAGTTTGTATATACCATACCGCCATCAGTCAGTCTTTGCCATCGCCGCTGGTGACCCGACGGCCTGGCGGCTCTACTTTGCGACTTCTGACGATTATGTTTATAATAATATTAATGAATGATGTGAAGAAATATGAAATATAAAAATAGATTACTCGTTGGTTTGCTGTAAGTCCAGGTCTGAGGATTATACAATTAATTCGAGAAAGTCAATTGCTGCAACAAAAAGTGCCTAAAGTATTTGGTACAAGGTTGCTTTGACAAAAGAACAATTGTGCAAAAGATGATATAAATTCGGTTTCTATAACTTGTACTTCAGTATCACGATTTCGGATGTGGTCTTATAAACTGTAGCAGACCTCAAAGCAAAAAAATTAGACCTGAGAGTTATAAACTAAATGGATTTTGCATAAACAGGAGCTGCGATTTAGGCCTACGTACGTCAGCAAGTGTTGAGAATGTTGTGAAACGTAGAACGTTTAATTCGGATGGATGTAGCTAAGGATGAGGGGCACAAGGTGTACATACAGAATCTGGGTAAATAAGTCCCTTAGAAAAGGTCAACTTGGAAGACCAGGAAGGAGTTGGGAAGGTAGTATTAAGCGCGATCTTTGGAAAAATGGATTGTGAATATGTGGATGGAAATGGCTTATCTCTCTCTACAGTTTGACACACGCATATACTCTTCATTTAAAACCTTTTCAAGCACAGTTGTAAATTTATGGCCGCCTGCTCTGACATTCAAATAATACTTTTCACCCACAGTGCATTTATGTGTTGGTATGATTCTCAAAATAAATAGACTATTCTTCTCTAAATAAATTTAAAAGACTGGTCTTTGTAATGGAGACGCAGTGTTTTTTCTGTGTGGTATGAGTTGACTCTGTATGTGCTATTTACGTACAAATTAAGCTTAAAACGGTTAAGTATAGGAAGACCATGGAAGAAGGCTGATGATGTGTCTTTTGTTATTGTTTCGCTCAGTAATCTGCGTAGGTTCATTACCTGGGTTCTGCCGGCATTGTTCTTGATCGACACGAATGTCACTATAAATCATACTAGTCATCTTCCAGTCATGCGTGCTGCATGTCCGGCCGAATTCTAATCACAGAATGTTATTTAGCACTCGACACTGCGGCGCGATGTCAACTACACCAAATTTTCACACATTCTACAACTCGAGCCTGGTTGGAAGTGAAAAGCCACTTTTACGTTCGGACAGCTGTACTTCCTTTCTGACTATAGGCACGAGCAGGGACAGCGTAATCTTCATAGCGACTAGGCCATGGGCTGCACGAACTGGTGTTCGAAACCCGGTAAGAGCAAGAAATTTCTATCCTCCGAAACGTTCAGACCGACTATGGGGCCAACTCAGCCTTCTTTTCATTGGGTACCGGTGTTCTTTCTGGGGAGCAAAGAAGCCGAGGCGTGAAGTTAACCACACACGTCTATCTAGTGCCGAGGTTAAGAATGATTGGAGCTATGCCTCCTTTCTCCTTATATACGTTCGTGGCGTGGAGAGGGACAATATTACTTTTTTATCTTTGTTTATCCCCTTGCAGGCGTTGGGCGTCACCCTAGCGACACCAGTCATCTGGCCCGCAACTTGGCATAATATGAGCTGAGCTGTTTTAAGAAAGTAAACAGTTGGCTTGGCGTCTTTCCTCTTGGAATGATACTTCCCAAGAGGTCTTCCCGCCAAAACTATGCATACATTCCTTTTCCTCATCCAAGTTACATGTCCATCCCACCACAACATCCTAGATTTCAGTACCGTAACAATATCGCATAACCCGTGTAAACAACTCACTTCTTAGTTTTGTATAACCATTCTAGCTATAGGTCCACCCATCGCATCCTTCTACATTTCAGTACCCTTACAACATCATTTTGAAATGTGATATCACAAACTTTTCCCTTACGCCCGCCGGCTTAGGCCCATATATTTTCCTTAACACTTCTTGACTGATACGCGTACTCTTAGTAAGAGACTACGTACAATGTCCACGCAAAACAAGAGACAAAATTTTGCTTCTTACAGTTTCATGACAAGTATTTGCGTTGCTATTATTTTGCCATGTTGAACTGCGGCGTTCGTCTAAGGTATGGGATCAGCCACCACGAAGTCTGCTTGATTCAATCCATTGCATTATTGATACAAGGCCGAACAACCGGGCGCCCCACAAGCTCGGCATGGAGATTATACTTGGGACCCGCCCTGTGCGCGGTACAGTGCCAAGGTTAAACGAAAACTGCATTTCCGGGTTCCCCGAGAGCGTGTGACGTCATCCCTCACTAGTGACATCTGTGCGGCGACCTTGTCAGGCGCGAGGCCCCAAATCACATTTCCCGTCCGAGTACATTATTTGTTTCAAAGTAAAAGTCAGTAACGTTGGGCTTTTGTGAATGCGGAGATGAGCCTTCACGCCCTGTACGAGAGGAACTAAACAGACGCCAGCAAAGCAGTGATGTCGCTGTGTGTATGTGGACCTTCAGGTTCTCTACATTAGATGTCTTTATGCGGTGAGTTACGGTGAGAAAGTCAAGGAACAATCCCTACGTTTGCTTCAAGGCACTGACGAAAATCGCAGAACGCCCGTATGAAAGCTGTAGTCAGATTAGGTGACGCCATTCACGTGTGGACGTGGTGCATGGACCATGGCTTGCCCGTGTCAAGGTCACGCTCCCACTAAAGTTGCTCACGCTGTCATTTCCTGTTGCGAATCGGCACGTGTAAACGACGCTACGCCAATTCGTGGCCATGTCTACCCAAATCGAGCCACCAAATTAAGATCTCTAACTTTTGTTTGTAACTTTTATGCACTAGAATAAATGTGAACAAAGAAGTGATGTATGTGTCTCAGAAACTGAACTCTGTACGGAATAATTGAACACGAAATTCGGACAGTGTTTTCTATACGGGAGACAGTCGAGTATGCTTACAGAAACTGGAAATATTTTGGCGAGCTGCGCTAGTATTGAAACCCGGAATGCCCTCGCGCCTAGTTGTCTTGGGGATAAGAATATTTAGAGCCCATTGTCAGGACACACACCGGATCTTGGCTGAGGTTTCTTGCGGTTTTTGTCAGACAAATGTCGTAATAATTCACGTCTGCAAGTAACCCAGAATTTCTGAAGTACATCAAGGGACTCATCCAATAGCAGCTTGACGCTCCGGATGCTTTATCGTCAGTACAAGCTCATAAGACTGAGGTAGAAGAGTCAGGACTACGTAGACAGACTTTTCTATGTAGAATGTATCTCCTTCTTCGGAAGTAACAGAAAAGAACCCAGACATATTATGAATTTATTAAGTTTTTACCACCAAGCATAGTAGCCACTTTCGTTAAAGCGTAATACAAGTTTTGCGATTGTGTTGTCGAATGTGATTCGCATCCCCATTCTGTATCGTTTTCTTAAAATCCTTAAAAGTTTTGAAGCTACTGCTACACACTGTGATAATCGCAATGAAAAGGCCCAATACTGCGAAAAAACGGGTCTGGGAATATTATGGATTTCATAACATGATGGTATTTGACGTTCGTCACATTATTCGTAGAGATGGATTATTTGAAGCATGAATTGTGATAAATAATGAATCCAATATGCGGTAATTCAAATAACGCGTGAATCAACGTTCGATAGCATGATCTGGCAAGTCTTAAAGCTGTGCATGTTGTGAGGTGGAGATCACATGGAGCAGGTGATGAAAACTGCAAAACATCTATTCAGCATACCGTATTGTGTTTGTTTGTTACATGTACAAGACCGAACGTTCAGTCCAAACAGCTTTCGAAACGTTAACTTGCTTCTTGCAACTGACAGGTACTGTCTTCTTATTGACGACTTTCGAATATCTGTCTTTTGATCTCCTCACCAGAGAAGAAATTCTGTTACAAGCAGTTTATCTGAGAACATTTTAATACTACACCAAATATTATTTTGATGATCAGACGAAGGATGGAGTAGAACGCATGAGAGAGATTGGAAATATGTAAAAAATTTGATGGAAAAGTTGAAGGGGAGAATTGTTTTGGAAGATCTAGGCGTAGACTTGTGAAAAATATAAATATGGATTCCACAGAAGTAAGGTTGGTGGGGGTGGAATGAATGAATGTGACGTCTCCGTTTTTATTGATGACATGGGGTGATTTGGGCCTCAAGGTTCGAGGCAGCATGGTGGTTTCATTTGCGGTGGTGGACAATTTCGACGAAGAACTATTCTTTATTGTAATTCTCGACTGGGTCGAAATATCGCAGCAGATCAGCTAAAGAAGCGGCGCCATATCACAGATATAAACTGCACCGTCAATAAAGCCTATGACCTGATATATATATATATATATATATTGTGTGTGTGTGTGTGTGTGTGTGTGTTATCATTCGGTGCAGAACCTTTTATCTTACAGGTTTGTATCCAAAAATTTAAAGATCAAGATATATAGAACTATAATTTTGCCTGTTGTTTTGTATGGGTGTGAAGCTTGGTCGCTGACATTGCGGGAGGAAAGGAAGCTGTGGGTGTTTGAGAACATGATGTTGAGAATATTTGGACCTAGGAGGGACGAGGTAACGGGGAATGGAGGAGATTGCATAACGAGGAGCTAAATGATTTGTACTCCTCACCCAATATTGTGCGGGTGATAAAATCGAGAAGAATGAGA
>Ga0131853_10000947_pt1 | contig 52461 bp, 31 predicted proteins | sample TergutLab28metaG_FD_92764 | JGI IMG/M metagenome (GOLD analysis project Ga0131853, IMG submission 92764) | Labiotermes labralis P1 segment gut microbial communities from Petit-Saut dam, French Guiana - Lab288 P1 (version 2) (version 2) | ecosystem: Host-associated > Arthropoda: Insects >...
AATCTTCATGAATGATGGACCCAACCCACTCACGTGAGATGCCCAGTTGCTCAGCTATTGATTTAGCCGAAATCCGGCGGTCTTCCAAGATTAGCTCGTGAATTTGATCAGTAATCTCCGGGGTGGTCCTTGTTTTGGGTCGTCCAGGACAAGGAGCATCACAGGTGGAAAAATCACCACGTTTAAACTGCGTCACCCAGTTTTTGACGGTGGTATACGATGGTGCATGTTCCCCTCATGTTTCTGTCAGAATGGCGTGAATTTCCTTCGGCGTCTTGCCTTGCAGGAAAAAAACTTGATGACACCTCGCATCTCCATGGTGTTTAAATCGCGCGCGTCGCCTGACATGCTTCCTTTTACCCTCTGTAACAAGAAAATACTTGCAATTCGGCACATGAACAGCCCTCTCTTTCCAAAGACATTATCAATTCCGTCCTGTGACATCGGGAAGTCGGGCTAAGAACTTATCAGCACTCTCTCGTATACTGCACGGTTGCCGTGCAGTCTAAGACGTAGGTCTGTAGCCGCTAAATTGTTGGGATGGTGGTTTCGGAACTTTGTACGTGTTTCGTGCAGAGAGCGGCCTCAGCGGCCAGCTGATCACTCATTCAGAAGAGTCGTAGCATGAGTATTTTGTGTGACATAGAAACCTCAACAATGAGGCGGCCTAGGCCCGAGTTGGGTGGACGGCCATGGAAATTGTATGTATGTATGTACGTATATATATATATATATATATATATATATGTGTGTGTGTGTGTGTGTGTGTGTGTGTGTGCGTGTGTGTGTGTGTGTGTGTGTAGTCATGAGCAACGTTGCATACTTGGCAAATCAGCAACATCAACGGATTGAGTATCATTTGCTATTTGACGCCAACTACAGTCATATCTTTGAGTTAGTTATGACGTCAGTACCTTGCATCACGTGACCATAAACAAGTGATGCAAAATGGCCGACAAAGATGTTTCTTTTCGTCAGCGTACCGTCACTGAATTTCTTGCTAAAGAGGAACATTCCCGCTGCTGATATTCACCACATACTTCAGCGGGTGTATGGAGATGTGTGCAAGGGTGCTAGTGGTGTTAGATGATGGGTAAAGCATTTTAAATTTGGGAACACGGGCTTTGAAGATCAGCCTTTTAGCGGTCGCCCTCGAACAGCCTCAACTGAACCCAACAAGAAGAGATTTGTTGAAATCATTAAGGAAGACAGACGTGTGACTTTGGACGCAACTGCAACAAAACTTGGAATAGGGCACAATGCAGTTCAGGAGATGATTGGAAGCTTCGGTTATCGAAAAATTTATGCCCGTTGGGTACCGCGTTTACTGACTGAAAACCATAAAGTTCAGCAAAAAGCCATCATTTCAGAAATGTTTCGGAGCTATCGAGACGAAGGAGATGATTTTTTCCTCAGTATTGTGACAGGCGACGAAAGGTTGTTTCACCATTTTGACCCTGAAACGAAGCGGCAGATTATGGAACGGCGTCATTTGGATTCACGAACAAAAAAGAAATCAAAGACAGTGCCATCAGCTAAGAAGATTATGGGCACCGTCTTCTGGGATGCAGAGGGGTGCATCTTGATTGAATTTCTGGAACCTGGGAAAAACATAAATGCTGATCGTTATGTCCAGACACTACTCTAGCTTCGTCGTGAATTGCGCGATAAACATCCCGGAAGAAAGTTCATCCTGCAGCACGATAACTTTCGGACTCACATCGCTCGTTTGACCTTAGAAAAAATGAAGAACATGGGGTGGGAAGTTCTCCCTCATCCTCCGTATAGTCCTGATCTGGCACCCTCCGATTACCATCTCTTTGGTTTTGTGAAGAATCAGATGCGAGGTCAAAATTACGAGACGAAGGGGGCACTCCAGACAGCTGCGCGTCAATGTTTTCGGGCAGCTGGAACGGAGTTCTACCCCAAGGGAATATTCAAACTTCCAGAACGGTGGGAAGAATGTGTACAGGGAAAAGGGGATTATGTAGAAAAATAAGCAGATGTCTATGGATTAAGATGATGTACTCGGTTTTCACATAAAAATAAATTTTAATTTATAAAAAAAATTGTTGCTCATTACTTATGTATATATATATATATATATATATATATATATATATATATATATATATATATGTGTGTGTGTGTGTGTGTGTGTGTGTGTGTATGTTGCACAGAAGTTTATATATACTGGAAAAATCTTCCCACAGATAAAAATGGCACAGGACCTACGTTTTGACTAAGCACTTGCAATTATTAGCCTAAATTTTATATGATTGTACGCTTTATCTAATACCATGTAACGTATTTATGCACTCCACTGATGTTATTTTAAACACGCTGTATGGAAGTGACTGCACCATGCGTGTATCCATTTATAATGAAGTGAGCCCACTCAGTATTTGAAAAAGAAATGTGTGGCACCGAAATTTTGGTAAATATAATCTTAACTTAGTGCTAGTGCGCACTAATTGAGACTTATTCATTAGACTAACAAGAGAGGCAATATATGTTTAAACGTAATACTGAGACGCGTTCATGTAGCCATTGTTGCCGTGGAAAAGCAGTTAAGTATTACATGTTCTGAGTTTGTGTGTCTTTAGCTTTAGTTATCCTGGATGGTAAGCGCATGCGCCACTTTGTCATCGTTGGCCTCTCTGGCTGCACCATGTTTTTCCACATTATATCATAAATTGCACAATTTTCAGGAAAAAATATTATTCGTTACAAAATATGTTTTTTTTTATTTCCTCCACGACATTTTTCTGAAACATTTCTTATTCCAGGAAAAATTTAGTGAGATATCATAAACGTACATAAGTCGCCATGTAACATACCCATTTATTCTTCTCAGATTTTGATAAAAGTGAACTTTCGCGACAGATTTTAGAAAATACTCAAATGTTAAATTACACGAAATTCTGTCCAGTGGTAACCCAGTTATTCTAAGCGGACAGACAGATGGATAGAAAGATGGACGAGCGGGCAGACATGATGAGCTAATAGTCGCTTTTAGTAATTTTGCTAACGCACCTACAAGTGCACCAGGATGAAAAACCTAAGGTTAAGTTATGACATATTTACCTTGAAGGTGTGTCGAGTTGGGTCCTAGGAAAAATGACCCTGGCTTGTGGACAGCATTCCTCGAATTACTGTGTAAAATAATTTGAATCTAAGGATATATCATCAAAAAACAGGGAACCGAATTTCTCTTATCCTCATTGTTGCACCGTGCATTTCGTAGAATCACTTAATTATTATCCAACAAATGCACTATATAACATTTCACATTAAAACACTTAAAATCGCTCCGACATGTTTCGATCCTAAGATCATCCTCACGGAGCTAAGTTTTTCCTTGCTAAAGTCATTTTAAAAACATAGCCAGACGCATTCCTAACAACATACTCTTACACAACACGATATGCTGCCACAACACCCTGTTAATATAATGGAATTATTTCGTGAATGTTTTTAAAATGACTGTAACAAGGAACAACGTAGCTCCCTGAGGATGATCTAGGGATCGAAACAAGTCAGAGTGATTTTAAGTGTTTTAATGTGAAATTTTATATAGTGTATTTGTTGTTTAATAATTAAAGTGATTAAAGGAATATCTCTGTTAATGAAATGTTGCACCTACCTTTATCCTCAGCCTTTAAACAAGATTTCACCAAATCGCCCAGTGGTTCCTTGTAATGTTTAGCTGAAAACAATGGACGTAAACTGAAAAGCCCAGTACAGTGTGAAACAACATTTCATGCATACTGCAAGCGAGTCATTCCACGTTATCACCCCTTCTGATCGGAGTTCATTCACTACTATGAAAAGAGAAGCCTGTTCCTCTCGTCTTATCATCTTTGCCATGCCAGAGTGTTACATATGCACAATTTCACGTGAGGGTTGCAAAGCATACAAGTGACAATTCTTTTACGAGAGGCGAGAAGGGAGATGTCAGTCGATTTTTCCAACAGAGGTTGCCTTCAGTCTCAGATACTGAGTCACTGTACTAATTTTGTTACACCACAGACGCAAATCTGAATAAAATTATCCATTTTCTCGTACACTGAAAACTACTCAGATATTTGAAATACACTTCCAAAAAATTCGTAGATATCGGGGAAATATGCATTCTTGGCCTATGTTATGTACGATAACGTTTATTTTTTCTAATCGATGACATCTGATCGCTTAAGAATAATTGCGAGTGTGATAAGCCAACACAATGAAAAGCCTGTCAGAGAGAGTCTGGCCCTCATCGTAACACGGAGAAGACGTTTTGAATCAAAGAAAACAAGCGGAAGAAACACAACGACTCTAGTTTGCAGTGTCCAGAAAACGCATTTAGTACAGCAGGAAAGTAGGGTGGATGGGTCACATATGGCTGACGTAGCCACTTCTCCTACTGGATATGCAGCCTTATTCAGCAGCCGTTATTATTTATACAAAGTTTGCCTTAGAGTGAGAAGAAGTTCATCAGATTCCTATCTATTCTGTATGAAAAAAACTTTTGTGTCTGCAGAATGACAGAAGAGTATATCCACCACAAGGCGCTATCCTGAGTCACATGCATTCAGTGCACATCGTCACAAAATTGATTCAGATCTCTCAGTGTAGGGGATAATGGCTCACACTGGTTCGCTCAGAACTCCGGCTTCTCCTTCGTGTCCCGATAGCTTCCACGTCTTTCTCCGCGCAGCTTATTCTACTATCCTGAAGATGGAAGCAGCAGGTTCCTTCGAAATGTCGGTAACTCCGCCAGGCTGCAGGGCATCTCACGTCAGATGATAGAAATCCGTGTAGTCGCCTTCACGAAAACTAAATTTTGAAACAGGTCCTGTAATTCACATGAGATTTTTTCCGTATTTTTTTTTCGACTTAAATCGTGTCTGCATTTCCACAAAGAAAAATAACTCCGGTAAAACAAGAAATCGTTTTAATGACGATAAGTAAACTAATAAATGCAACTCTCTCAGCTGTGTAGATCATATAAAGCGCAATATCAGTCAGTTGTAAAACTTGTGTAAGGTAGTTGTAGTGATATTTATTCTGGACAGTATAAAAGGTGAACGAAAGCCTCAGACAGAATAAAACGCGATGCACGATCGCCTCATGTGGTAAGGAGAGGACACAACGCGACGTACAGTCGCTTTACCTAGCCTGGACAGCGTACAACACAATGCGTGAAAGCCTCATGGAATAACACGGAACACAACGCGACTTACCATTACCTAATCTAGCATGGCAGAATGCAATGCGACGTATGATGGCCTCACCTGGCAAAGAGAGAATACAAAGCGATGTACGGTCACCTGAAATAACAAAGCCCCTTTAGGTCAGCAGATTTTTATTAGACTAAACGACTAAGCAACAAGCAAAGCAGTTCAGCTGTTACCATGGGATAGACTTCGGGGTTAATTCTGCACCCAGATGACATTTCAACAGCATTATTTCACTGAAGGTTGTCTCTGAGACGTAAGGGCATTGTGTCCTCTACTAGACAAGAGCCAAAGTTTTAAATAGTATTGAGGGGAATGTCTAGCAGATCCCAGTGGCCGCGCGGTCTAAGGCGTAGGTCTACGGCCGCTCGCCTGCTGAGACTGTGGGTTCGAATAGTGCGTGAACCGCAGGGGCATAACGGTATGCCAGCTTAGGTGGACACTGGCCCCCTAGGTGGTGGACAGGGATGTGAATCAGTACTGTACATAGCTCATAGGGTCTGTCCGTGCGCCCGGTTGTGCAGAGTAAAGTGAGGGGTAGACGGTGTGCGTGGGGGTACAGCGGGTATAGTGTACAAGAGAAGAGGTGGATCAAATTGCACTGTGGAGTGGGGGAGTGTTAATAGCCTTTGACTTATGGACGCTCTGATTACCAGAATGATGACGATAGCATCTGTTGCAATTGTACCGGAATGTACGCAAGGTGCATGAATAAATGGGATAAAAAAAATCCCACCGGGGGCATGGGTGTGTTGTGAGTGTTATGTGTTGTGTGGTAGAGGTCTCTGCGATGGGCTGATCACTCGTCCAGAGGAGTCCTACCGACTGTGGTGCGCCGCTGTGTGTGATCTAGAAACCTCGTGATTGAGGAGGCTATGGCCCACTGGGGGCTGTCGCGCCAAATAAAAAAAAAAGAGGGAAATGTCTGCTTCTTATGTCTGTGCCTTTGCTCAGCAGGTTGTTCACTGGCCTGTCACCGCGAAGGAACCATTTCGATCCGAGGACAATCCGTGTGAGATTTTCGTGGTTACGGTGGCACGTAACAAGTATTTCTCCAACTACTTCGGGGTTTTCTTGTTAGTATTATTCCACTGGTACTCTATTTTCACCTTAATACTGCCTATATCAGGACAAGTGGAGACGAAGCCTAGGAACCTTCGAAGCGCTGCTATTTCGGATATTGTGGAGCACAAGAAATAGAGGTGCTTTCAAACTGAACCGAGTATCCCTCAAAGCTTTGTCTAATACTGGAATTTATTTTTGTCTTTCCGTGTCGTAAACCCATATAATTTAAACTTTCATCAATGTGGTCTATCATCTACAGAGCGACGCAGTACTTAAAATCAATAACAAATCGGATTAACCTCACACTGTAATATCAGTAATAATGCAATACCCAGATAATTTCAGCTTTCCCAGATCAATGTCCCTTTTCAATGGAGCCACAATTCATACACAGAAATACTGTATTGTTGTACTGGAAAAACTGTTACACAAGTGAACTGAATTTACTAAATCTCTTTACAGGTTTTTATTATTTCTTACATCCATGAAAGCTTTGGTTTGCTCTGATAATTTCATATTTATTGTACTATTTATTCAATAGAGAATGCTGTAAATATTGCGAGACTAATAACGTATTTTCTTCAATGTGAGAACCGAAATTTACTTTCAGAATTATCACGTGATAAACCAATAAACTAAGAATCAGATGTAAGGCATATCTCAGTAAAATGGAGTAACTTCAAACGAGCATGGGGAAAAAATGTTCTGTTCACAAAGGAAGTTGCTCCAGTCCCATTACAAAGCTGCAAAGTTAATTTTATTTTAAACCCCATGATTTTATCCATAAAGCAAGAAAAAATTCAGCAAAGTGATGTTAGCAACAAAATACAGCGAATTTCTTCACTAAATGAAAATAATAGCTTCTCAAAGACTCCACTGCATAGAGAAGGTAGACAAGATGAAGGTGACTAATAAGAACGGTTTTCTAGGTCACCAGAATTAAAAGACGAAGCACTGCAGTTTGAAATGCAGATCGTTCATTCCAACTAACTGTCAATATTTTCTCCCATAATGCCCGAACAGAATGGTGCATGTGTACCAACGTAACACGAGTTTAATTATGCGGTCGCTGTAAAAATCGGTGTCTGTAATTCGCAAAAATTCATGAATTGAGAACAGAAAATGACTCCTTCTGCATGCCAGAATGTACATGCAATAAGTAGTCCAGCAGCAAACTAACACAGTTTGAATTTTTTTGGCTCCCGAAGAATCTCGGTGTCTCCGCTACCTTCCAGCCTGTTTTTTTTAGAGGAGTGACATGGCGCGACATGTTCCCACTGCCTGCTACTACGGATCCAAAAAAAAATGGATTTTTTTTTAACTTTGAAGATATGACAGGGTAATCTCTAAATGTCGGGTTGCCTGTTCTTCCGTCAGGTACAGTTTACTATAAAAAATCACGAACAACAAAAATATTACAGGTTAGGAAACATTATTCACTTGCCAACCGTAACTCGCCCGTTTGTATAATATCAATGCTGACCAAACACTATTGTATGAAGAGAATCTGAGACTCATAATATTTAAAAACACTGTTTCTGCTCAAGTTTATAAGACAAGTGAGCTGGAAATATAACAGTAAATTGTGAACAAGAATTTGGACAAGGACTTTGAGTATATATTAGGGAGCAATATCTTTCCTAATAATAATGTGTAATTGTTTTTCAACTGCTGTTAAATCCTCTTTTCTGCAAATGTGTGCAAATAATTTGGATACCTATTCTCCAGAAGTAAAAGAAATAGAATCTTATATTCTTATAGCGTCACCAAACAAATTAAAAATTACAATTCAAATTTAGTGTATTCAGTATGTAATACTTTTAAAATTTCAAGACCTCTTACAGTTTCGCATAGCATAAATCATCAATATGACCAAAGGCAGTGTATTCCACCAGTGTACAGTTTTCACTTGTTAAATTAATGTTGCAACATAGCAGCTGGACGAAGAAGCACAGATTTCTGCTGCTTGTGATATGGCATTATAAATTAGATATTGCAGGTTACGGCAAAAAGCTTCTACATCAACAGTCACTTAGTTTTATAGAAAGCAATATAGATTTATTTTCAGGGAAATATGACAGTATCAGTTTATAACCTGCGAAACTAACTTGCTTGTGTATCGAATAAGTGATTACTAGGTCATTAGGAGGAGAATGTTAGACAAGCAAATGCCGTTAGTCCTTTGCTCGTATAACTAAATTGGTTAGGTATAACACGCAGACTGCGAAATAAAAAGCATCTATTAACCACTGCCATTTACGCGACCTTATATGACTTCATAAACCAAAATCCAGTCAATTCCACAGATTAGCTGACAGCCTAGTTTCGCCTTTTATTCTTCTTATTCGGCTGTTTTCTTTTAATATTTAATAGTCATAAACAATTACGAGAGTAAAGTTGATTCTAAATCAGGGGTGAACAAATCCCGGACGCCAAATCGCCCGGGCGACTAAATTTTGCACAATGGCGCCTAGTGTTTGTGGGTCCTTTGTATGAAACTAGCATTATATAGCTATTCTAAAGCTTACAATTTTGAAGTGGCTCCACGAATTTTGGAAAATTTGTACAAACCTCCTTTAAAGAACATCAATAAATCAATAAAGCTAAAAATTCTTATAATACAATACTTATACTTTGTGTACTTTGATAGAGGAGAAGTATTCAGTTACAAATACACAGAACAAACACAAAGAGATTTCGAAAACTCCGATAGTTGCAACCAGCGGTTTGCTTAAGATTGATCACCACGGACTAAAATAGATGTGGACACAATGCAGCATTATAATACATGTTTTCCGCACAACATTTCAATAAGAATCAATGGCGGTACAGAACGTCAAATTTTCTCACAGATAACCATGCTAAGGTTGACGTTTCTGGGAGTCGGTGTATTATAGCCATTATTTGCCTGTGAATGTCCCCGGAGAGCGCAGTGTCATGCATTTATACATCACCAGTGCTCTTGTAAGATTATTCTAAATGTGGCGGAACAGAGTCAAGAGAACAACTGTGTCATCTAAATTCATTTCCGATTTTCTTCAAAAACTCAAAGTAAACCGAGAACAAGCACTTTGAGAATGGAGGCAGCCAGCTTTTCTTAAACACTGGTATCTCTCTATCAGATCACACGGCATCACAAAACTTAGAGAGGATTCTTCACAACACCGTGAGAATAGAGAAAACTCTTCTTCCACTGCAAAGAATCGAACTCATATTTTTCGGTCGCCCAACCCGTAGCCCAATTATCGTACCAACTGATCTTATAAACCTTTAAAAGGGTCGATACATATAAAAACTGAATCATATTCACTGTTATTCAGTTCTGCGGTTTAAATTTTATGTTCAGTAGTATTCTGATGATTACGCTGTCAACACGAAACACGCAGACAGATTTAAACACGACTTGTTTAGATGTGGGCGGAAACAGGTTTAAAAACTCTTCTTATGGAAGCATAAGTGTACATTACATTTGAAATTAAAATAATTTATTTCGTACAGTAAATGGCATAACCCAAGTCCAATTTAGCCAACTGGAAATGCAATGCAATTTTGTCTGCAGACTCCTGTACATTTCATACAGTGTTACCTTACAGACCGAGTTACGGTAACACCAACAAAGTTAGTACAACTGAAGGATCAAAAGTGTACAGCAAGGCCCGGTGATTATTACACTGCTGTATGTGTATAATTCATCTAGCTGTGCGAGAACAAGAAAATGATATTGTCAAATTAATGGAAATTAATGTTCCTTGCAGGGGGATTGCTTCAACAATTCATTCATAATTTACCAGAAAATCAGGCACCTCCCCACCCCACAACACACAACTTGTATTTGCGAACTGCTCTGTCAGCAAACGTTAACATAGGCATAATAATGATGCAATAACTGATGCCAGATTATTTCTCGTGTCGGACAGTGATTAATGTCATAAATACGTACAGGGAAGCATACGCATGTTCTCAGGACGAAGAGAACTTTAAAAGAATGGCGGTACTTCTACGTTATTGTGGGAAAAGACAAATGCGTGCTGTCTCTCAGTTCGGAGATTACATCGCACTCTCTCAGTTTATATGCTAATTTATTAACATTCGGCTATAGAATAATTGATTCCACTATGTTTTACACGACGCTACAAGTTTTTCAGATTATATGACCCAGTGATGAATGTTAGGATGATTAATGCAGAAAGAACGGGATAGAATGTGGTAGGAATATCTCATGCCTTGACCTGATGTATTACATTAACTTTCATGTGAAAGACGGAATAAAACTAAGAAGAAACTCAGAACAGCCGTCAACCGAACTGAATTTCGAAAATGGGGCCTCCCGAAAGCAATGCAGAAGCACCAAGCCGTGAGAATACCTTTCCGGCAGATACCAAATTTGTCCCAAATATTACTCACTTTAAACCAGCGAGCGGCTTAACTCAACACCAATACCAGTACCAACGTGAGACGGATAACTTCTCTGCAGCAGCTTGTGTTTTCGCGAGTTAAACAATTTGTGAAAATACTCATATCCTCTATGCAGATACAAAATTAAAGACGTTATGGCTTTCTCATTCGTCACGACTAATTACTGTAAACAATAAGCCAATCAACAAATCTATCTAACACAAAACTCTGAGGGCTACCAGAATGTTCAGTATATTTGGTCAGGCGGTAAACAAACACCGGCTTTTCGTAACCAGAGGGTGTAGTAACGTTTGGACACAACTCCTTCCTTTCGTCTTGTCATAAACCAATTTATTAAGTTCAGACGTTCATACGCTACTTCCTTATGAACCTTCTTAATATTACTTTGTATCTTCATACTTGCTCTCCTAATTTTCTCTTCCCTTAGATAACACCAACTCAAAAGGTTCTATTTATTTTACATTTCCCCCCACGTGCAATTGATGTACCGTTCGCATAACTTTACATCATCCTCAATACTTTTCTTGTCGCCAAATAATTGGTATCTCTGATCAATATTGCACCATGAGTAGAAGAAGGTGGAGAAACTGAAATTACAAGTATAACAATCAATAACAAATATTGTAATGGTACGAAAGCCTTATGAAAATCATTCCATTCATTTAGCAGCTACTTCATTAAATATATTTGCACCGTATAGCACTATTTCCTAATTGAAACAGAAAACGATACAATGAACCATTTATTTCTAAATGTAGCTTCTTCTACACACAAATCTACACGATCAGATATGCGTCTCTACAGCCATATTAGCATCTACATTCGAATGTAAAATGACATTCTATCTATTAATTCCAGTGAACAGCCGTAAAAAAATTAAAAGAGATATAAAGTATAATTCAATAAATGAACACAAGCCGAAAAATTGTAAAATATTTCTTGACCACTAAACGAAATGAGAGCGGCTGTACAGAAATCCTGGATACTATAATACAAGAGCACATTTGAACTACGAACAATTCATGTTTGATATTTTATCTTAAAAACATCACGGAATGAAAATAAAATTAAGCCAAATCCTAAAAAATTATTGTAAGCGTGTATTGCTTTGAATACGCTACAATGCCTGCAGTGTTATTAATAAGAAAACAAAATTACAGTTTTATGCCTAAATTGATCTTGTATACATACATAAATCTTCCTTTGAGCACAAGCACAGACTAAGGCACACTTTAACGGGGTTCCCTGCAGTTATGAATAAAGTTAATAATACAGCTCTACAATACTTATTATAATTATTAAAAGAACAACTATGTGCACATAAGAAGCATGTAAAATATATACGCATGAGATTACCTCCTACATATTTCGACGTTCGACCTCCAACATCAGGGAGTAAAACCTAAAACTTTCATAGTTTAAAACTTACTGAATCCACTGTTTATGTAATTGTGTAAGTTAAAATATAAATAAACAATGGATTCATTAGGTTTTAAGTCAATAGGTTATAATCATTATATTATATCAGTTTAAAGTATATACTTACAAAAGCAATGGCTTCATTAGCTTTAAAACTACATATGTTTCAGTTTTTACCCCCTAATAATGGCGGTCGACCGCACAAATATGACATATGTTTTGCACACTTTTTATGTGTAAGTTGCTGGATTTTAAGCGCATTCGCAGAACTGCAAAAAGCGACTATTAGCTTTTCATATCTGTCTGTCCCTCTGTTCGTCCGTCCGTCCTTCCACATGAAACAATTCGGCTCCCACTGAACTGAATTTCTTTAAATTTATAACCGTCCGGCTCACCTTTCTAACTCATTCGGTTCGCATGAGACCTAATTTTCAGTGACTACCGTGGTTTGCGTTTGATGGGCTTGGTGAAGATGAACCGTTAATACGATTTTTGCTTAATTGATAATCTGGAGAAACTGTTGTGATTTTATTTTCAGTCACTGGGCGCTAATTTGGTGCAGGTTTTTATTGCGTACGATAAACGTAGCACGGGCCACTCTCTCACGTAGCGTATTCACTGCATATTAACCTTTAAGGAATAATAAAATTATATTGTCCGAAACTTGGCAATACCGAGTATGTCCGATTTAATATTATTTGTTTTGAAATTGTACCCTGTAGAAACACTTATAATTTTCTAATTATCTAATTTATTCTGTTGATTTGGCCTAAATCTGGTATTTCAAGAATATTTTACTCTGCAGTACTTGAAGATATCAATGTAATGTTCCCATTTTACAAAATCGCACAGGTGGTTATTTTTGTCATTCTTATGACGAGAAAGAATAACGCTAAAAGCTAAGATCGGCCATGAAATACTGTGTACACCAAGTGCTGTTTAACTGTCTGAACTAGACCTGCAGGTACCCAGACATATTAGCGGGATTCAAAACTGAAGAAAAGGTACTTTGCATGCAGATATATTTAATTCTTTATTCAGACAAGGGAACTGAGAAGGAAGCTACAGGACACCGCAAACAACTATCAATTTTTCTCGCTCTGCAACTCATTTTAAATATAATGTACATATTTGTCCATAAGAACAGCATGTAATATGAAGTCTTATTGTCTTATTGCAAAATTTTTTAAATTATTATAATTATCCTAAAATAACTTAACCAAAAAGGACGATATACAGACACTTCCGAATTATAGTCCATAACTGGATACCTGTCGCTATTGCGAACTGTCGGCAAGTTTCTTAGGGCGTGAATGCTTATGACTGCTATCGGAAAACATGGTGTGTTTCGACACTTGTTGGAGACACTTTACTGCCAGTGTGAGTTTGTTTCATACTTCATGTCCTCTGAGCAAATACAGTAACGGTATTTTAAATTAGAACACATCCGCTTACCATGACTTTTTTTCTCCTAGTTCATTGTTTTCTAATTACCCTGTAATTCGACGCTCTGTTACCTAAGATACTGGAAGCGCCTTTAAACAAAAAAAAAACAAATAAATGCATGAATAAACCCCCGAAATTAATAACGGAGTGCTCGTGTCGTGTAATGGCGATAAACTGCAACCAGGTTCTTCAATCCATATAAGTATTTGAAAGTCATTTCTTTAATGAGGAATTTATTTGACTATTTTAGTCAAAAGTCTTATTCCTAAAGTACGAAATGCGGTAATTTCAGTTTCGATCCAGAATTCACGTGAGAGACAGCATTAAATGGACAGCGCGCTGCTGAAATATTTCGGTCCGGATTCAGCTGACAGCTGCAGTAATTGTGGGAAACGTACGGCTGACAGTGAATATGAAATTCATTTTAGACTTTCATTAAAACTACTAAAGCTTCTAAATTAGAAACATTAGTCCGGAATTGCCATTATCATTTCATCTTCCGTAATAAAATTGGAGCTTAAAATAAACACATACTGGGGAAGTTAACGTCCGTCCGTCCGTCCTTCTGTCCGTCGGCATCTGTTCATAACATGCGGAGTCACAACATTAAGATTCTACTTATTATGTTTAATGGACTGAAATACATTATTGTTTTTATATTTTAGTTAACTTTTTCACTTGTACTGAAGACACCCCAAGTTCAAATTTCAGGCTTTAGACCTGCTATTCCGAACTGTTTTGTTTTATCTTCATTTCGACAGGGCACAATAGTGATCTACGTCCTTCGAAGTTTTACTCAGTCTGTCCAGGAAAATTTCGTGGGTAGTGCTCAGAGGCGCGATGATTCCTTTCAATCCTTTTCAGTTATGTAGGGTTATTACATTTTATGAAATTTAGTCTGAGTCGCTCATAAGCATCTTCACATAAACAATAACTAAAAACACGAAGAAACACAAGCCTCTGTGTTCATCGTCTAAGTACCCCAGTTTCGTAGTCAAACTTTCTATCCTTTCAAATCTCAGTCTACAAAATGGCCGCCCTGTTAGGCTGTTAGTGGTCTCTCTCTGCCCCACAGTACAACGGCAAATAAGATGGAGCCTATCTGCCAACAATCGCTTTTTCCACATTATTTCCAATGTACTCTTCAAGGATCATTTTGCCATCACTACACAATTTCAGGTACTGGCTATAGGTGATCTCCAAATTGTTAAGAAGTGCACAAATAATTCCTTTTAATTCCATGGATCAGAATCTTTTTAGAGAAGCTAATATTTCCTCACATACTCAAGACACTCCATGCATTTTATGAAACCCCGGTGTTTAGTACCGTATTTAATTGACCACGCCGCTGGTCCTGTTCCTGAGTCAGTTCAATTCAGTCCATGCTCTCCTCTTATTTCTTGAAGATCCAATTGAATAATGTTCTCCCATCTACGTCTAGGTCTTAAAAGTAGATTCTGTTCCACAGAATTCCCACCCACAACCTTGCATGCACCGCCCCTATCCTGCCTCCCATATGTGCCACATGCGGTCTCACCTCATTCTTCTCGATTTCATCGTTCGAATATTGTCTCTTGAGGAGTACGGAACACAAAGTTTTTCGTGAAGCAATTTCCTAAATCCCCTCTTACCTCGTCCCACTTATGCAAAAATATCCTCCTCAGCACCCTATTGTGGAATACCGTCAGCCAGTGTCTATCGTATAATGTGAGAGGCCAAGTTTCACACCAATAGGAAACAAGACTTGGAATTATAGTTCTGTCTATACTGGGATAACAAATTAGAAAACTGAACATTGTGGGCAGAAAGAAAGCTGGTATTCTTTGAGTTCATTCCGATCTCTAAGTCCTTAATAAATTCAAATTTGATTTGTTAAAGTTCTTCCCAAATATATGAAAATGCTGAACATACCGTGGGCTTTTACCTGTTTTATATCGTGATTTTGTCCTGCATTCTGTTGACAAGACACACACACACACACACACACACACACACACACACATACATACATACACACACACACACACACACACACACAAACACACACATACATACATACACACACAAACACACACATACATACATACATACACACGCATACATACACACACACACACATACATACATACACACACAAACACACACATACATACATATATACATATACATACACACACACACACACACACACAAACATACATACATACATTTTGTTTTCTCAGCATTCAGTTTTAGATCTACCCACTCCTTAGTGACTAATAACACTTTTATCATTTTACAACATGTGTATACTTTCATCCCATAAAATATCATCAGCATGAGCCAAAAATGGTGTGTCCCATTAGAATGCAATTGCTCCTGGTTTGTTTGCATTTTCATAATGGTGTATTCTGAAGCAGTTTTGAAAAGTAATACTGATAAATTATCCCATTTTTTCAAGCAATTTTTTTAACGCGACTAACTTCTTGGGGATAACATATTAACTGAAACTATTGTACAAAATCTTCCTATTGCGTCATAGGCTTTCTTGAAGTCTGTAAGTAACTGATTCACTGCCAAATTGTAAATAAAAGTTAAATTCTTGAAATCTATAGGTAACTGGTGCAAAGCCACATTCTAAATAAATTTAAATTCTTGGAGTCTTTTAAATAGTAGTCTTGCTGCCACAGTTTAAATACGCGTTACATATGATAACAGTAAGTGGTGCCGAAATTTCCGGTCCAATGGTAGCATCCTTGCGTCTTATTCGCAGATTCCCTTCTCAGCTTTTCACCGTGACATTTTTTATTTTGACGTGAGATTTTCATAGTCTTTCTCCAAACATTCGGGTAATTATATGGATAATAATTCACAGTATACCACAGCCATATCTTCTTATCCATATCGGTTCGTCACTATTATTATAAATTTCAACGCATATAGACTGAGATTATGATGTCGTCGTTAAATAAGTAAATAAACAAAATGAAGGAAAGACAATGGTCAATGTTAAGTTGATATTTGGACTTTTGAATGAAGTAGGGTATTGAAGGAAATAGTAGAGACAAGGCGGCGCACAGTGGCTTGACCTGAATCGCTATGCGTTTGCAGGAAAGCGGCTGTGGACCAAATGTCGAATTGCCTTCAAGCGAACACGAAGCGATGTATTGTGCTCTAACTTGAGTGCAGATTGAAAGGAAAGAACATATTTAAAATTTGCGCAGCTTTGTCTAGACTTTTCTTAATCATTAAAATTTTATTTCCTTTCATTTTCTTTTTTTCTACTCATATTTAAGCATTTATATTTTTTATTTGTTTGTTTTTATATATATTTTCTCCTCTTATTAAATTCTTTTTTATTTTTTAGTCCTTGAACTGTACCCTGTTTGTCCCTCATTTTGGGGATTTGTTTGTTTTCCTTGATTACTTATTACATTCTATTAGTTACATTTTTCTTGTAAAATAATTTTTATCTACTTGACTTTTTTTTTCTTCTACAGTTTTATCCTCCATTTTTATTTCTGATTATTATATTATTATGTTATTTATATTCCCCGACTTTCTTCTGATTCTTTCCAATCCCTTTTTATATTTAATGTTTCTATCTTTCCCTTCTCTTTTTTTTTATTTTAGTATGTTTTCTCCTCCCTTTTATTCATCGCTTGCTTTACATTCCTGATTATTCCTTGCGTTGTTATTCCAGATTTGTTATTAAATTTCTTACATATTTAACTCCGTTGAAACACTTTAATATTTATATTGCACTTTAATCCTATTCCTCTGCCGGCCTGTCAAGAGCTTGTCGAAGTGTCCTTTGTTAGCTGTAGCTATTGTGCTTGTAGAGTGAGATATTTTCTTAAGTGAGATTCAAAATAAAGCGATTTGACGAAAACCGATATATTTATTTTTAAAATTTTAGTCCTAGTTTTGGTTGATTGGCAGGTGAAACGGATGAGGAAGTTTGCTGTGACAGGAAGTTGGTACGTCAGGAGATAAGAAGATGGAATAAAATGAAAACTCTTGATTTTGACCATCTTCTGGGTTTAGAAAATATATGATACTAAACGATAAGAACGAATCGCAAGTACTAAACAGCACACCAATCAATTTTATGTTGACCCATGAACAACAAGTGTATGCCTCTAAGATCCACAGTGGATCTTCCTGCTATGTCTTTGTTCCTAAATCTTTTCCTTCCTTGAAAATTTGACGTTAAAATTTGTATAGGGCTCCTTGATTTTTTAATGTTCACATTGTTGGAGGTTTATATAATGACGGATGATAAGGTAATTTTTGAAGTTTAAGCTGAAATATTTTGGAGTTTGTCACAAGCAAATTTAAATTTTGTCCCGACTTTTCCTGGAGGGACTGAAGAAAACCCGGACAAACTGAGGATAGGCAATATTCGGGCTGAAATTCGGTCCATTCACCTCTCTAATACGCGTGTAGACCTAAGGCATTACTGCTTCACCAAAGTGTGCAGTGCACAGGTTACTGAATTCCGTACTTCCTCACCCTATAGCTATTATCGACCAAACCAATCACACCTTTGGACATTTTAAATGAAGATACGACTGTGAAGGTAACAGAACTGAGCTCACCTTTAAATGCACTGATGACAGAAGTCTCTGTAGAGTCTGGAAGGCTTGCCCATTGGGATGCAGATGGATAATCCAACGATTTATGATGGCACTTCCCGAATGAACTGAACACTGGCCCGCGGACCAGCAGAGAATATGGTTCCTGGTAGCCTTAAATTCCTGAGACACCTTCACACCGGGGTTACAAATGTGGGGGAGGTTTGTCCGGAAACCTGGAGATGACAGCTTCATCTCCTAACCACATTCGTCATGAGACTAGGGCTTCCATTTGAGGCAGTGGTTTAATATTTCCAAATCAACCAAAAATTAACAACCCTTTAGAGTCAGTATAATCTCTGAAATCCTGCTTAATTTTCCAGCAATAAAGGATATACAAATAAGCAAACAGGAAACGTCAGAGACATATTAAAATTGATCGTGGTAGAGTAACAGTATTGAGTTCTGTGGATGTGTAAACTGCATGCCGTAACCATGCTTTTTGAAACAACTAAAAGTTTTCATGCGCCATTTGGAGCAAAGCGCCTCACAGCTGGTTACATGCAAGTCCTTTGTATTCAGGTTGTGGTGCTATAAACAGAACAAGTGCGAAGCGGCCCCTTCCAGAGAACGTTGCTATTAAAAGTCGTTTTAAACTCTTTAAAAATTCCATTCCATGCTCAGCTTATCGGATGGAAATTGCAGTTTCATTGGGCCTGGCCTTTATGGAGACCGAGAAGTAGAAGGGGAAAATAAGAGAATGAGGGGAAACGCTTTTGAACTTAATCCAACCTTTGGTCTTGATTGCGTGGAATAGAGAAGAGAAGTCAGCAGTTTGAGATCCAGGGACTTGGAACGGTTTGAACTTGGTGAACAGAAATGCGGGTTTCCTTTCAACTCACTCGCTTCTCGATCGTTCTTTGCAATTAAAAAAGCGTAGATGAAGGAGGTAAGTTCTCTCCGCCTTAACCCAATATCATATTCACTCATCACGAATGGGTTTGGTTAAGTATCACTTTAGAAAACCTTATTGGAATCATTGGAATCGAGCCTAATATAAATTGCTATTTACCATAGAAGTCAAACACTCTGAACTATAAATTAAAAAGATGGGGGTTTACTACTTAGGGCCATTAAATTGACTTCATATTGCGACAATAGGCTGTATTAAATTCACAGAAATCTTTTTTGTTTTGTTTACGCCATTTTCTGTGAAGTGATTTCTTTTTACTGTAATACTGTAATGTTAGACGTCATTAACATTTTTAAAAAGTAAATCCTTTTCAAGTTAGAGAAAATCAGTAATGTACCTTCAAATTGTTTTATTACGTTGTAGATAGAGTAGCAGCAGAGACGGTGTGTTGTACATTCTTGACGCTACTTGAATTACTCTATTGAGATGATATAGAGCGCACTTATTTCCCTCACCCCACTGCCACACACACACACACAAACACACACCTACTTAGTATGTACATGAAACTTTTATAGGTGACAAGCATAATATTAACAGGAATTGTGATTTATTTATGACGTCAATATAATTATGTCATTTGGGTACCATAAAAGCAGCACAGAAGTAGTTCTGTCTGTAGCACATCGTTACAGACATGTTTGTCACGAGACCAACCGTACCGTCTTACGTGGGCAGTGCAGGGGGGGTAATAATACAAAAGGATTTTAACCGGTTTTTCGAGTTTGAAAACCGAAGTGTATGCCCTGATTATGACGAGCTAATATTTACGTGCTATACCACCTCGGTTTCAAAATTTTACACAACGTTATAAAATATCTACTTACCTTAGCGACAAATTTAAGTATGATCATGCGTTAATAGCTGACGTCTGGTTGTGCTAACGTGCGTAACTCTATTTTTCATTTGACTGCATATTTAGAAGTGCTAGCGCAAGTAACTGGGGTCTGGTTGTGCTGTCGCGCGTAACCCGGGTTTTATTTTAATTGCTGCTTTTTTGTGCTGCTAGTGCAAATTACTCAGATTTTTCGTTCGGTTTCCAGGGCTTCAGACTAGTTGTGCTGTTGTAACTACTTCGTGTGCCTCGCCCACACACTCACATGTCACGTGTCTTATATGTGGTCACGTTTTTTAGCGTCTTCGCAAAATTGCGAAAAGCGACTAGTAGCTTCGTCATGCCTGTCTGTCTGTCTATCTCTCCGAATGGAACAACTCATCTCCGACTGAATGAATGTTCATGAAATTTGATTTTTGAAGATTTTCGAAAATGTGTCGAGAAAGTTAACGTTTTATTAAGAGCTATGAAAAATAACAAATACTTTACCTATGAAGACGAAGGTACATTTATGATAATATCTCCTTGAATTCTTTTTAAAATGAAAACTATTTCAGACGGAATTTTTAGAGAAAATCAAAACACACATTTTAGATTCAATAATTATTTTCCCGAAAATAGTGCCGTTTGTGAGGTAATGTGGAGAAATATCGTACAGTCCGACAAGCCACAGATAACAATATGATACAGTGCTGAAAGATGCGATTTGCATGTCAGGGTAACTAAAACAAGGATATAGGCGCATACATTATTAAACGCTTATTGCTTTCCTATGGCGAAAATTGCTAAGAAAGCTCGCCACAATGTTACGTTGTATGTACGGCATGTCTTTCCGTAATTTTAAATCTCAATATTTGAAATCCGCACTTATATTATATTCTATTACTGATATATTATTATTTAAATCCATCAAGATTCGCACACTTTGTATTTAGGTCTGGGATTCAGTGTTTAGTACAGTTCTTTGATACACAAGTTTTTCCGTTATCTGTATAACAGTGTTACTAGTAAGAATTTCATTAAAATGCTCAATCCCTCTTTCTATTGTCAACCGGCCTTTCAAATTCTTCTTCTTCTTCTTCCTCCTCCTCTTCTTCCTCTTCTTCTTCTTCTTCTTCTTATCATCATCATCATCATCATATAAAAGATTCATATTCGTGGTTGGACACTGGCCTTCCATCTAGGAGCTACTGCATAACATTTATAACCTCATTTATCCCACTGTATTTCTCCATATCTTACAGCATTTGCAGTTTACAAGCCGTTTTCTTACTTCTGTAGATATTATTGGTTTCCCTTAGTTTTATATTACTCTGTGTTCAGTCGTCGTGGCAACCTATTCAACGTTTTAACTCGCGCAGTATTCATTCTTTCACCATCATTTGGCATCTTTATCATACACATCATTTATCTGCTTCCTTTCTTCATGTCCATTCACCTCGCTTTCTACAGTCACCACCAATTGTTGAACGTTCTTCCATTTATACTTCACTTTTTCCTTGAATATGTTTTTTGTTCGTTATTTTCTAAAAGACTGTTTCTTATCTATTTTTGTTGTTACGCCGTGCATGTTGTCGAGTTACTCAATTATTACACCAACCACTGCACGTATATAAACTTTACACATTAAAATATCAAAAACGCTCCGACATGTTTCGGTCCTAAGACCATCATCAGGGAGCTATATATTCTTTGTTAAAGTCACACTAGAAATAGTCGGAGATTAATTTCGTTGTACAAGTTGGGTGTTGTGGCAGCATGCCGTGTTGTGTAATGTTATGTTGCGAAGAGTGCCCTGCTACGGATGTGCATTCTGTGCTTCGTTGCGTGAGTATAACGCAACGAAGTACATAACCGTGACCATTTCTAGTGTGATTTTAGCAAGGAATATATAGCTCCCTGAAGGTGGTCTTAGGACCGAAACATGTCGGAGCGTTTTTGATGTTTTAATGTGTATGTGCATTGGTTGGTGTAATAATTGAGTAACTGTTTCTTATTTCTTGTTTGTATTCCTTTGCTATATCTGTATTCTTTAATTTTTTGACGCCATACTTTCTTTGTTTCATATCATGTATACTTTTGTAACTTGATATTCCCTGCCGGAACATAATTAGAACCAAATGATGAATGGAATCACAAACTGCCCCATTACTTAATCTCGCTATTAGCTACGCCCCAACATTTGTCAACAACGTATCTCAAATTTCTTCCTTTTAAATATAGAGATACAAAGCCTATGGAGAATTACAAAGCTTACCCTTAACTTACATTAAGTAATCCTATCTAACATAAATAACGTCCGAAATATTACTGGCCGTATACTCTTTCTTACACATCCTATAGTACTTCCAGTTGAAACGTTTTCAATTTGTTCTTAAACAAAGAATTTAACACCTAATAAACAATCATGTCTTAGTTGCAATCCTTTAACCGGGAGGACAGTTCTGAAATATCAAGCGCTGCTACGAAGTAAATTATCTGGAAAAATTCCATTTCCTTGTAACAAATTGAGTATGTTTGTGTGTACGTTGATGCACTGCACTCTTGACCACTGGCCTGTATATTCTATAAAAATAAGTCCATTTACTCTTAGGTTTGTGTTTCTTCCCTAATAAAACAGAGTAACATCGAAATATGCTATGAAGTAATAAACAGATACATATTTGTGTCACTTCATTTTCTGAGCAGGAATAAAACTACTGTGGTACAGCAGGTGCAAGTAACATATGTAAATGGTTAATTCCACGCCTGTCTTTGTCAGAGTAGATTGTGTTCTTCTTTAATTCTGTTTCTGCATTTATAAAGAGTTAGCAACACAGAATGTCTAGTGACGAATTGGGGACATAGAGAAGAATATAAAGTAAATTTTTAACGTTTCCTTCAGGAAAACTTAGATATATACCGTCAGGATATTAGGCTTCTGGCTGCAGTTTGGATAGAAATCAGGGTCTTGTATATACAACTCTGCCTGACCCTAGCTGAACTTAAATTAGTACACGTGAGACCAGTTGGAAGGTGACATTAGAACCAATTCTCGAAACGTCTGTGTAGAGGTGTGAACTTCAAGCGTAGCACCGTGCTCTATATAATTTGCCACTTCGCAAAGTTTCTAGTCCCATGTAAGACACAATTTGCTTGGCTCCTCGGACCGATTTGTCAGACATGAAATGCCCCACTAGTAGCTGTACTAACATCAGTAAAGCTCTCAGACTCGTTGCAGCTCCCATTTTCTCCGCAGCGACAGTTTCTCATAGAAAAGTTTATAAAATTTACACTTATAAATTTCTCGTCTTCTAAAGATAAGGGCTTTGACGTGTTTTTCGATGTTATTCAGAAAAGTAGCACAATATTTACAAGTAAAGGTGGGAGAATATTGACGTTAAGTGAATGGCACCCAACCGTGCCAAGTTCGTTTTAAATGTAATACACGAAGAGCTGTCAAATAATTTTTCAAGAATTTTGTACGTCCAATTAACCTCGCCATCGCCCGTTGTTTTACTCCCCACATAATGACGTTATTTTTACGGCAGAACAGAAAAGAAACTAGCTCATAATATTACATAACGTTCATAGATGTTCGACGCTAATGACAGCCTGGCGCCTTCTTTTATTCTACGAAGCCAGTCAGAAAACACTGTAGATATCCGGCTAACTAATCTCTATGTTTTAAACAGACAGACATGCCAAAGTACCCATGAGTTGAGAATCAGTTTCAATACTTATCCTGTCACACTTTTACACTGGAGACAATACGGAACTCCTGCGAACATTATGTTGTTAGCAGATTCATGTATTGTCTTTCCGTACCAGATATATATTTCCACTATTCAAGTGCAGTACAAGGAATTCTTTGTAGTCGAAGATTGATACTGAAGTGTTTACTACAACGCGGTGACTGATCAGCTACATACTCTAGAGTTTTTACCAATACAATGCAAAGTTTCAACGATTACTGGGGCCTAATGTATGTGAAAAAAAAAAACTTTGGGCACACAACATAAAATCGATAAATTTGTCGTCCATTCTTCCGCCGTCTTTTGACAGCACAATTCTCTGACACGAGTTCTCACGCTTGTGAATATTAACACTGTGGCCACATGGAATTTTACCGTTACCAGTGTGAAACGTACTACATAAGACTAGCATGTTCCAGCCGCGAAGATTAATGTGTTAAATGAAGAATCAAATTGTTGTACGGATTTTGATATTGTTTTTTTTCTGAGCATCCATGAAACTTCGTATTATTAAACAAGTCAGGCAATGTACGTGTAACCTTATTTTGAGGCTCTTTCTTGCAACCATTGTTGCAGTGGAACAACATTCACTATTACATATTCTGCGTCTGTGTTTTTAGACTTAGGTATCCAGTATGCAATTCGCATGCGCCATGTTGTTTTCTGTGGCCTGTCCGGCTATAAAATATTTTTCCACATTATCTCATAAAGAGTACGATTTCATAAAAAAATTATTGAACATAAAATGTATATTTCGATTTTCTCTACAAACTTTCTGTCTGGAACTTTTCTCATTCTAAGAAGAATGGAGCAAAATACTTGTATGATTACAAATTTATAGGGGTTTTCATGTAAAGTTCTCGTTATTCTTGTCAGATTGTAATGAAACTTGATTTTCGAAAATATTCAAATCTCGAATTTATAACCGGTGGGAACAATTATTTGGTTAGAATGTACAAAATTATTTTCTGAAATGTAGGAATAAATATGTTTCCAAATTAGGGTAGTCAGAAGCTTCTGGTAAGGTATACAAAAGATCAGTTGAATAGCAAAGAGAAGGATGGTTACAGAGCAGAGAGTGAGAAAGAGTCATGTATGAAGTAGGATAGAGAGATAACTGAAGAAAGAGACAATTAGAGGTTAGAATAGGATAGAAGGTGCAGTAAGCATTTACAAAAGAGAATTCTAGTTGTTATGTATTTGTCAACGTCAAGATTAATGGAGTTTTGAAGTCTGCTGGGACAGCCAAAATTCGAGGGTTTGACACTATTTCGAAATGTAAATCACGAGGGGGTGGATACCGTGTTAGTTACGGTAGCCCATTAAAAATGTCCAGTAGAGCACTCTTCTACGGAGGTTGCATATGTTAAGTTAAAAGGTATCGCATCGGTCGCAAGAATCAATGGGGAGGAAGAATACAAAATTTTGAAGTTTTCGGCGTATTACGAGACTGCTAAATTTACGGGGGACCGATCAGAATTGTTAGGCAAATTAGAGTCGGCGGAATTTTGAAACAGGGGATCTAACTTCCCATATTGTAGCGAACGACACTCAAGTTCTTCGATTGTCGTAGGAGGAGGACGCGAGTGTGCATCGCTCCAGATTTAGGCCAGATCAACAGAATAAATTAGATAATTAGAAAATTATAAGTGTTTCTACGGGGTACAATTTTAAAACAAATAATATTGTATTGGACATACTCGGTATTACCAAGTTTCGGACAATATAATTTTATTATTCCTTAAAGGTTAATATGCAGTGAATACGCTACGTGAGAGAGTGGTCCGTGCTACGTTTATCGTATGCAGTAAAAACCTGTACCAAATTAGCGCCCAGTGACTAAAAATAAAATCAGAACAGTTTTTCCAGATTATCAATTCAGCAAAAATCGTATCAGTAGTTTATCTTCACCACGCCCATCAAATTCAAACCACGGTAGTCCCTGAAAATTAGGTTTCATACGAACCGAATGAGTTAGAAAGGTGAGCCGGACAGTTATAGAGAGAAATGAAATGGTTGCCCAACGCGGCGCGAAGTTTTGAGTGAAGTGGGCGAATTCACACCAAATATAAAGGAGGAGGAGCCGAAACGTTCTGACCCCAGCTGAAGTCGACGCCAGAAACCTGGAGCTAGAGCGGACAACAGCGAATACAGTACCGGAGGTTACATGGGAGAAGGCGCAGTATGAAGAACCGTACACGTTCAGGAGATACGGCAAGCTACCTACAGATCGCCGACACCGGAGACTGAATCCTGACAGTCGAACAAACCACGCCCAGCTTCACATCAACGACAACTTTCAGAAAGCAATTGTGAGCCACCTGTAAGTGACAGCTACATATATAACAGTTCAGTGATGAAATAGTGTCAGAAAAATGTTTAGCAGAAGACTACGTAGTAGAAGTCATTAAGTAGTTAGCAGGGCAGGTAGTGTTCAGGGTAATTTGGATGAAAATAGCCGTATAGAGTTTAGTCACGAGGGCGGAATCATGACTGGGGAAATTCTAGAACCTGAAATTATCACATCCAACCCAAATCCTGGAAATACGAACGATGGATGAAAACTCCATCATTAATCTAAATTCCGATGATCAACAAAATAATATTTCCTGAGATCAGTTGCAAGATTTCCTTAACAATGTGATACAGGCCATAAGAGCAGAAATTGCAGCCCTACAGGAGGAATCTAAAAAACAAACTGCTAAACTGACATCTGCTGTAGAGAGTTTAAGATCTGAGATTAAGTGCGAAAATGAAAGGTTAGCTAAAAATCTTGGGTTATCAGTACAGATCAGCAGGCAGCATCAGCCACTAGTGTAGATACTAACACGCTCCCTAGCACAAATGGTGTAAATGTAAGTAGTAATTCCGCATGCCATGACAACACTAGCGTAGTTAGCCAAACTATCAATTCAGGAGTTTGCACAAATGTAAATGCGAAATCTGAGGTGCAAAGAAGTATGGATTTGAGTGAACTGACATTGCCTTCAGTTATTGATGGCAGTAAACAAGTACCGCTGCATTTTATTCGTGATCTAGAATTGTACTTTAAACAGACTTAATTGTACTTAAACAGACACCCGACCATCTCAAGTTGCCATTGACCTTCAGGGCAGTACAGGAGCCAATAGCGAAACAGCGGTTTTCTAGCACTTACGATAAGCTTAATAGCTATGGTGAATTTAGGAAAGGGTTTGCAGTTCTGTTATTGAATCCCAGTCGGCAGGCAGGCATTAGGAGCCAGATCTATTTAGACAAACATTATCCAAATTCAGATGAATCCTATGTAGGCCACTGTATCCGATACGCCAACCTTGCTTCATCTCTGGATCCGCCAATGACAGACATGGATCTTTTATCTGCATTAACTTGACATTATGAAACAAGAGTGCAACAGGGGTTGCTATGCGGGAACTTTAAGTGCACGCAAGATATGTTGGGTTATTTATCGAAGGTACAAGGGTTAAATGAAAACCGAGACAGCTTCAAGGCACCTAGCCGCCATTATACCAGTAGAGACACGAATAGGGGACATCAACTCGGCTCTGGACGAGATGATAAGACACGCGATCGGGGAAATAATGTAAATGTTCGCTTTATGCGCAGGCAAACAAATCGAGGTAACTCAAATTTCAGTAACCGACGTCATAATAATGCAGACGACAGGGAATTTTATGGACGCAGGCAGGGGAGAGCGGAAGGCAATAACTCAGGCCGGCTTAACCCTAACGCGCAGCAATTTAACCGCAAATAGACACAACACCAGTCAACTCAGACAGGAATGACAGGAGCCAAAATAATGAAACCCTGACTTTAAACAACTAACGGAATTGATTTGTGGGCGGACCAAATCCACTTACATAACCAAACATTCCATCCCTAAGCTCAACAAATCAGACATCAGAACTGATAAAAAGGTTGACGGAAAGCTGGAGAATATTTTGGAACTTGCTGAAGCATTTGAATTTAAGAAATTGTTTGATTAACAACAGTAAACATCTGCCAAGAGTCGGCTGATAATACAGTAAGAGATGGCATCAACTATACCTTATAAGTAGCTGAGAACAGGCGCCATGAATGTCCACGATTGCTAATCAAAATTTTAGACCAGGAAATATTTGCTTTAATTGATACGGGCTGTGAATTGTCTACTATGAATGAACAACAATAGGTTGCGGCACGAAGGACTTGTGTTTTGAGCTACCAACGCAGCATGTGAATATTCTCAGTGTGTTTAATAAGAAAAGCAAAAGGGTCAAGAAGCAGGCAATGCTCGATATAAGCATAGGTGACTTCAAAATAAAGCAGATCGTTTTGCTTTCACAGCAACTTCTAATTGATGTCATACTGGGATTAGATTTCCTAGTAGATTATCATGCAATGATTAACTTTACGGAGTGGAGTGTTGCACTCAAGATTAATGGTGAATGCAATTAAATTGGGTTTAACGACATCAAAGAAACGACAAAGAAGTTAGGAGGTATAGGAGAGTCATCATCCGAAGATAAGTTCCGTGGCCTTGGACTTGTGTCAAGCGTTCCTCATAAACTACTGTCGCTAACAGCTGATCCAGGTCAATGCCTTACCGATCCGATTGTGACAGTCAATGAAGACTCATTAGTTAAGAACGAGAAAGGGAGAACCAGTCTAAGTGAGAATAGTAAAGAGCAGCTAATTCAGGATGAAGTAGCTATATCAATTCGGCGACGAGTAGGTGATCGCGATGAATATGTGGACTTTGCCTCCAGATAGGATGATGCATGTCGGAACTTACATGATAATGATTTAAGTGCCCTTGCGAAGGACAAGGAAGGTTACGTCTTTGACGACTGCATTGCTACAGAGCACAAAATGAATGGAAATTGTAGTAAGAATGTGAATGTTGCTGCTAATAACAGAACCTTATGTTTTGCAACGACTAGTTCGAAAACTGATGCTGTCGACACACAACATACACAACAGGGATTGGACACAAGGCAAATGATGAATGATGATAGGATGATAACCGCAGAGCAATTGCGCGGCAAAGTAAGTGAAAATAACAACTTGTCACCACAATAGCAAGAGGATTTGTATAACCTACTAATTTAATATCAACAACATCTAACCAAGCGACCCGGAAAATGCACTAAGTTTGAATACGAATTCAAGATAGAAGGTAGCATACCCACCAGCGCCAATTCGAGACCTATTCCATTTGTTTTAAGACATCAAGTACGTGATCAAATACAAGTCATGTTGAAAGACGACATCTTGGAAGAATCATTTTCGTCTTACGTCAACCCTTTGACCTTAGATGTTAGGGAAAAGAAGCTGCTTCGTACTTGCGTTGATGCCGGAAGAATTAACCGGCAGATGACTGACTGCAGACCGCACGAAAGTGTTACCTTTGCGCGAACTGCTCCAGAAATTTCACGGGACAAGTTATATTACCAGCTTGGATCTAAGCAGCCCATTTCTCCAAGTTCTACTAAAAGAAACTTATAGACAATGGGCAGCGTTCCAGTTTCAAAGTAAAGTCTACCAATTTAAGACTGTTCCGTACGGGTTTAAGAACAGTTTATCAACATCTATTGGGGCTTTTGATAGGGTTTTAGGGGAAGACGAAATCAACAACAATTTGGTTATGTATTTTGATGACCTAGTCTATTCATCAACGTTTTCTGAAAATTTACAAGGTGATGCAAGAATTGGAGTCTGATGCATTAAAGAAGAGTAGACGTGTAAGACAGAAGTTATGAGAAGGAAAGGGAAGCAGAAGAAAAAGGAGATAAAGATAGAGAGATTATGGCATTTATTGATGTATTGATTGATTTATTTCTAACTAAATACAACCAAAGTTACTGCGATTATGGTGATATCATGCTGTACAAAAAAGGGGTTACTAACATCTTATGATTAAATTTAAATCTGACGACTGAGAATTCTGAGCCCTTTTCCTTCAAGCCTGACGTGTCTAAAGAAACGTTTGGTATAAAATTCACTTAAAATGGGTTAGAATTTGTCTATTCACATACACGTCATAACCCATTAATTTCAACGCAGTGTTAAAAAAAGCAAATTGGAGAAAGTCTGAGATAAGACATCTATGAGCTACTTCGAGTTATACTTAATATATAAATTTAATCGAAGCAGTTCATTCATTTGCATACAAGGAAAGAAAAGTTTGGTTCTAGTCAATGTACAACCTAAAGACAATTGCCAAAGTTGCTACGAAAATAGCAGTCAATTATCAGCACTGAACGGCAAAGTTTACATGATAAAAGTAATTGCGTGGAAGAAATTATCATATGTTTTCTTCTCTTGTTCATATTCATAGACAGACAATCTAAAACAAAAAATAAAAACTGTAGATTTATATGATATCAAAACTCCAAAGGTCATAGTTTAAAAACAAAGAGGATTTAAAATTTTATGTTCGTCACATTACATGGTTAAGGTAAATAATGAAATAAGGGTTAGGTTGGCTGGACGTACACTGTACATAGGACAAAATTAACGCATGTGTATTTGTCGGAAAACCTGAAGGAAAAAGACCGTTTGTGATACTGTAGCTTACCGGACGGAATGATGGCAGATAAGTGAAGCTATGTTATTCTTTGAAATATCTCAAGAAACTCTAGGGCCAGGTCTTGGGAATACCACAAGAAGCCGTCAAAATTTCAAGATGATTTAAACATATAGGCATATGTTTGAGAAAAGTCCTGTAGTTACTACGAAGTCCTCTTTTATTGTATACTTGAAATGTTTCGCTCTTTTCCACTTTGTGTAACAATTAGCAAGTTGAAAAAAGCGAAGACTTTTCTTATTGACAGATATGCGAACTGAATGGTCGCAGGAGCAAGAATATCTTATTGTCCGTCTTTAGCTCAGTCCCTTAATGAAATATGGTGTAGTGAAACAAATCTTCATTACTCGCTTCCGTTGTATTCCTTTTATTTTATGTATGCACTATCATTAAATTATGGGCCGGGTAGCTCAGTTAGTAGAGCGACTGACTACTGGCTGGACGGTCCGGAATCGAATCCCGGTGGGGACGAGATTTTCCGCCAGTCCGGACCGGCCCTGGGGCCCACCCAGCCTACTGTAAAATGGGCACCGAGTCTTTCCCGGGGGTAAAGTGCGTCCGGGGCGTGCTGCTGACCACTCACCCCCTTCTAGTACCGCGGTCGTGGAAGAGTAGAGCTATACCTCTATCCACACTCTGGGCCACACCGGGCCTGTGACAGGAACACTTTACCCTTTTACTATCATTAAATATCCAGACACTATTTCTTAATAAGAAACTGTTCATTCGAATCAGAATCTGTACCACTTTGCCGTAAAATGCCCATTCAAGTCTTCTGGTATGTCACGTATTTTACTCTGACGAATGATTTAGATGTTTAGAATGACTGTACTGCCTGTACCTTCATGGTCTAGAAGTTCAGAAACAACCATACCACAAGAACTCGAAGGCGAAAGCAGTTATTTACTTCGAGTCATCGATATTTACTTAAGAGTCGAAACGGCGTAACATTCCACCAGACTCGAATCTTCAGCACCTTTGCGAGAAAATCGAATCAAGGATTCCCACAGTTTAATACACTAGGGAAATTTCCATTGAAAATTCACATTTATATTTAATAATTTTCATCCTTTTTGAAGTTTCCCACAGATACAACTTCCATCTGAAAAACTGTTGCACGCTGCTGCTCTTGAAGGAAACCCAAATGTTGTATTGTCACAGAATATACAGTTTATGCAAACATTTTAGATAAATGTTACCCTAACTGCAGGCCAATTACCTCGCACTGCCCTTTAATTTTACCAATTTCTAGTCCCTTTCTTAACTATTTGCGCACAAAACACACAGCAAGTCATACACCAAATCCTACTATTACTACACCTAAGTTTGTGGATACCAAAATACAAACCTATGTGAATAATATGTGGTTAAATTAATGAAATATTCATGTTCATATCGTTCTTTCTTTCTTCCTTCCTTCTCTTTCAATACTGAAGTTTATCTTTTTCTGGTCCATTTGCAACAGGATAAAGAATTTTTCCCAGTGCATAATCAATAGACAAGAGGCACGTAAGAACCTAAATAACTCTGGCAGAATAATGTTGAAGTATGCAGCAGACGTAATCGTTACACGGAGTTTCACTTGGCACGCAACTTGATAATTCGACTGCAAAGCATGATCAAGAACAAAGGTACGCTGAAAAGAAATCTTTAATCATGACAGAAATGTGCGTGTGAAGTACACTGAATGCATAAAGAAGGTACTCTTGTTACTAAATGAAAGCGTTTAGATTTAAGCTTCGGCCACTTTATCACCAGCACACATTTCGGAAGGCTTTGATTAAGTGTCAGAAATTGAATACCTGTTTTACGTGGACACTCTTCAATTCGCATTTCCTCCGAACATAACACAGAGAACTTGTATGTTAAATTCTGGGGAAAGTTACCGTATGGAAGTTTTCATGCTGAGCAACATGAAACGTGACTCCGGAGGAGGAGGCAGCCATGCTGACATAGCTGAGGCTGCAGCCGACAACCAAGAAAGTTTCCAGCGAAAGTATTGGCAGACAGTGTAATCCCACACTTTATCGGTTTCCTGTTCCTTCGTTAATGGGTTTAAAATCGACTACACTGGTTATTCCCCGCTGTCGGCAAACTAAATTAATGGGACCAACAACTTAGAAGCAAAACTTAAACTCAGTTAACCTAAATTATGTTTGTGGAAACTTTCTCTACGCTAAATGTAATGAGTCTAACAATAATTATGTTCTTCTCGAATTTGACTGCACATTTCCTCTGCACAGATGTAATGATTACACCGATGTTACTCCGTCTGCTAAGATCGTTTGTAAAAGTTAAAATTTTATGTGTTCAGTATTGTACTTTGTACACTTCTGCTATCTTACAAAAGTGAAGTCTCTAGAAAGTTTCATTTTATTTTTAAAAGGGTTAAAACTGAAATTTTAAGATAAGAAGGAACCTCGCTAAGAAAACTGTACTGGAATGGAATGTACTAATTTTTTGATGATTCGCATTCCTAGAAAAACATCTAAAGTGCGATCGACACTCTTCTTGGATATTACGCAGCGTATAGTGGTATAGTGGTATAATTCGTTACAGGCAAGGAATTGCCGCTATACGCTGCATAACATCTCAGAAGAGCGCCGAACTCATCTACTTCGCGGCAGAATCCTGAAATCGCGTACCTAATAGTAAATTACTAGCTAGATTTCATAAATCAGTGTCGTTTAGTAGACTCTTGTGCTGGTTATGACAGTCTGTTTCCTCATAACAACGCTCTCCTGGTCCTTAACAAATGATAACATAAGAAGTACATAAAAAGAATAAACGGACTCTTATGTAGGAGAACTAGCCGGGAAATGTTCAACGCCAATCGTTTATATTTAGTTGTTTCTACAACTCGCAAGTTCGTTGCCGTTTTTACAAATTAATGGTTCCTGTCTTACAAACAGCAATTTTATGTGACATTTCATGTTTTAGGGCGGTGAAAATGAAGAATTATATGTTCATGAACCTGAATGCAGTGAAGTTTGGTAACAATTTGTGCAGGTTTCGGAAGAACTGATTAAAACTTATTTTTGTGATGGAAGAATTCACTCTACTAACTACAAGATGCCACATTCCAGAAGGACGATATCTAAATTTTCACGTCCGCGAGAGTCCCAAATTTAACAAACGAAGCTTAAAATTTGTATGCCGCTCGCCTCGATATGATGAAACACACGCGTAAGAATTTAAATCCGCCTCTGAAACATTTTAGCATTTTATAGTAAATTTAACATGTTTCCAGAATATCGGAACTTATTATCCTTTGGGAAATAAGCTACACAACATACCTGTTATCTTCAACTTTTATGTAAAGCTGGCCGGTTCGACCAGTAGCTCGCATGCAATATGTTATCCGTGATCGTGTTACCCTACCCGGGGGACATTTAAAACTAGAAAGTATATCTAGAGCCTTTTCCTGACAAAGCCGAGATAGAACACTCAAGAAATTTCTAAAATTCGTAACAATTTACTTTCGGAAACGTGCGTATTACATTAATAAGCCATCTTGTAAAAGTGTAAAAAACGGAATTTTTTAAATTTCTCCTATTACCCTCACTATATATATAGGTATTGCATACAACGTATAAAAACGTACACAGTTAAAATTATTGTTTGGCCATTCTTAATTCTGTGTACTGATCATATGTCCGCATGCAAACCAAAATTTGCCGAAGTTTCACGAACCTTATATAAGTTTAGCAAGACTTTTGTCGAGATTCTACCTCTCTCCAAGGACAGTAACCAAAGAAGATGCAGTGAAATCGCATCTGCTGAAGAAGAAAAATGCGACAACAGGGCTATGCTTCATGGGACACAAGAGAATCTCCTTTGTCTATCGGCGACTTCGTACTGAGCAGAGACAGATGAGTAACAGCAAAGTAAATGCAGCACCTGGTCCCCAGACGAATAAGCAGAAGCAAGTCTCTCCGGAAAACGGTTCATTTATGTGTTCGCAACACAGATACAGTACACAGTCTGCAATGGATATGGAGAAATTAAACCTGTTTATGTTTCATTATAATAATGTGAGAAATTTACAGCCGGCACATACAAAATTCGAGCAGGAAAGAAAACACAATTTGCCACAATCAGAAACAGTGAAGTGGGTTCACTATTTTGCGTCCATTTACAAATATAATTACTCTTTCCCTCTCTTGTGCAGAGCAAATTCCGGCGATAATGAGCAACTGTCCTTCCACCAGAATGACAGATGAATGAATGGGGAGCATTTGTATAGTGATTCCTATTGGAGAAAGGGAAACAAAAGTGCTGGCACGGAAATCTCTCTCAGTTCCACTTGGTTTACCAAAAATCCCGTATGCATTATTCAGAACATAACTATATTTTTAATTTTTAAGGTCTGTAGGTGACGAGGGTAAGCGAAAAATGAAAGGTGCAAACTGTCTGGGGCTGGTGGAACACTAAGAAGACATGAATAAAAAATGCCTCTCTTCCGCATTGTTTTGTTTGTGTTGGTGGAGTCCTTGGTATTAGCCGATAATCCGTTAAAGAAGCGACTCTTATAAATGAATGTAGCGGAAGTTAATTCTGAAGCGTAAAAGACAAATATATGCCCCATTAAATAACACAAGAAGCAAATGTATTCAGAAATTCTAACAAAAGTTGCGAAGCACGAGCTCAGTGAACACGTCAGAAACGGTACAGAGACAATGCATTTGCTACAAGGCCATTTTTTAGTAATTAAACCATCAGTCGCAAATCAAAAGAAGGAATACGAAAAAAGACGTAAAAATTTTTTTTGCGTGATTTTAAAATCGAAGTAAATACTAATATAAGGACTTCGAGGCGGATTCACCTACTGTAACATTATATTGTTGTCTAGAAGTCAGCATGCATCCGGAAGGCCTTACCATCGGTCAATTGGTCAACTTTATCGACAATTACTGTGAATTTCCTAAATGCTACAGAAAACACTCAGTCTTCACCAAAATTCTACGTTACGTTAAATGTTTCTCACACAGAACGTCCTGAAAAACTAACTTCACAATTTCCGCCAAAACACTGCCTTAGCGATTTATTGAAAATTTCGTCACAATGTAGAATTAGAAATAACGGAGTCAAAATTCAGGCTAAATGGTCAATGACTTTCTTCTTCCATACACGCAAAATTAAAATTTCCAAACATCTACCTGTTTTTCTCCCCAGCGGCCACTGCCTGCGAACTTTCAGAGCGGTTCATTATCTGTTTGAGGCACAGAATTACAGTAAAAACTAGTTTATCCGTAAATTGATTATCCGAAAACTTCGGTTAACCGGCAAACTGACAAAGGTAAATCATAAACTAGACGAGGCCATGAAGGTCTAGAGGTGCAGAAGTATAGCTCTACTCTTTCTTTGACCTTAGCGCTAGATGAGGATGGGTGTTCAGCGCCAGACCTTGGTCACTTTACCCCCAAGAAAAAGACCCGGCACCGATTGTATACGATTCTGTGTGGCCCCAGGACCGGTCAGGATGGGTGCTGAAAATCTATAACAAAGAATTGTGTTTATTACACGTACAGTCGAACACAACAATAGTTGTGTACTTGTAATACACAAAATTCTTTGTTATTAAACCAACACAACGGGGATGACGCACCTCAAGCTGAAAATCTAGCCCCTATCGGGATTCGATCCCCGGATCGTCCAGCCCGTAGCGAGTCGCTATGCCAACTACGCTATCCTGGCGACACCAAAATGTGTGTGTAATTCAGTGAAGTGAATAGAGTACTGTACGATGATTAGGAGATTTCAATGTCGGCGTTGCTTTTTACATTATATGTGCAACTTGTGACGTACAGTAAGTAGTGATGAAAAGGGATAGAGGACAGGTTATCAGGTGACAAACTGGGTGAAGTCTGTCCGTGAGGGTGATGGCTACACCGTGATACACATTAGGCATAACATTCTAATATCCGGAAAATTGCGATATCCGGCAACCCCTTTCCATCTGGAGCTGCCAAATAAAATAGATTTTACTTTAATGTGAACTATATTTAACAACTCGTAAAGAAGAGTTCTTCCAAACAGTTAATGCTATTAACACAATTGTGAGAACAGTCTGAAACTAATTAATACACTTAATCTGCTGGCAAATTACAAAGTATAGAATGAACCATCAAAATGTACAATACAGAAATCATTTCGCTCGAAAGGTCGTCGGAATCAACGGCACAAATATTTAAAATGTTCAAAAGGAACTGAAAACACTCAGAACTTTGCAAAAAAAAGTATTTGAAAACAACTATTTATGTGCCCAAGCTCTGAGAATAATACAGCATGTACCTATTATGGGTCCAGACACATTACAGGAACTCAAGCGGAGCGAACTTTCATCGGCAGGGAATTAAATCCCTTCCTTCCCTGCACATCACTTTACCTTATTCATAGAAATACTTCGAAGTGTCGACCTCTAGCACCAGCTGAAAATATTTCTGGACAAATGATGGAAAGCTTGTCTCGAAAGATTAGCAAATTCTCTTCGGATAATGTCCTTCAGTTCTTGCAATTAATATGGTTTATGCATATGAACTCCATATTTCAGTGTTTCCAAGAATAGAACTCACATGTTTTCAGGTCTGGAAACCTACGAAGCCATAATCCATTGAAATGTGTATCGATATAGAGAGTAATACATTAGTTATCGGCCGTTCACTTCATGCTCTTTTTCGGACAGTCACTGAGAAAATTTCTGTGCGGGTTGTGGCATTTCCATACGCGAAGTTACAGTACATTCTTTCTCTTCCCTTAATTCCCTAAGGAATGGAACAACAAAACTAAATGTACCGCTTTCCTCTCTCTCAGAAATATTGGCCCTATGATTTTGTGCGTAGCACAGCGTTCCAGAACTCGAAGTGAATATTAGGCAGTACACTGGTAATTTGACAACCCCATGTCTGTTATTCTGGCTCGTTATATACCAGTTTACTGCGAACCACACTTCATCTAAGAAAGAAACAATATCTAGATCAACACAGTCCACCATTTTCCAACTGTGGGAAAAAATGTGAAATATCAGCTTCTTGTTTCGCACTCGAGATGAAAGAGTTCCTGATTGTCTATAATTTTACACAAGCACAGTTCTGAAAACTTTGTTGTCCTGTATTACGAGGTTTTTCACAGCCACTTCGAAGAGTTAAGTGGTGCAATTGTTTCCCGGGCCTTGTTTCCATTAGAGTGCCAGTGTCGTCCCATGCCGAGGTCTTGTTTCGTGCTGTAGGGGTCCTGCTGTATCATAATGCACGTAACTGAAATATACTTCAACATGAGGTCTGAAATGAATGGTCTGGAACTCGAAAAAAATTACATCGTTTTTTAATGATGTTGGCACATAATTGTACCCGTAACAAAGGATTTCTTTATAATAACTCTTTCAGGAATACTACAAACTGTCACTTAGAAGTAGTTTACTAATCATTTATTTTAAAAACTTGTGAACTTAAATATTATCCGAGAAAAAAATATTTTTTTCTGGTTATATTCGGTCCGCTAGAAATAAATTTAAAAGAGTCACTACTACGTACATTAAACAAGTAAGAAGTTAATTTGACTACACTAAAGTTTAAGGTGAGCATGGCTATACTGTTGTCAGTGGCGAACTTTTTTCACTCAGGTAGACGGAATAATATCACCACCGACACCCAATAAGACTTTTTTCATTGTCTCTAATATTCAAAAACAAATAAGAAAGAGGACTGAAGCAAATAGCTTCCGAAACGTAGAGTTTGGTTTTCCGGATAGTGACAATGGAAAACTTCTTCTGAATTTTGGTGATATTACTCATGTAAAATCATTGTCAAAAAGTATATGTTACAAGTAGGCTGAATTTACACTTTTTTGCAGAAAAGTATTCCATTTCCAATACGATTGAAGTCGCCATGAAAACCGAAATGACCTCAACGTAAGCCCTTTTCTTATGCAACAGGGATCTAGATACCGACAGAATATTATTATAGCAGGATTTATAAGCAAAAATCAGACTCTGCTTTCATGTTTCATAGACTTTAGTTCTCTGTTATTTCACGCTTCCTCCGCGACTTGGATGAGAACTGCGTTCTTCCGTGTTATTACGCAGCGAGTAGTGATAATTCCTTACTGGACTGTTGAGACCTACGTTGTTCAGAAATGTCGGTAAGGAATTGCCAATACTCGGTGCATAATAAACCCTAAGAGGGCAATTTGCTATTGTGACTCTTTTTGCTACATTTCTTCAACCATATTTGTTTTAAGTAAAAAATAATTATAGGTGTATTTAGCAGCTAAAGAACCCATGCAGAACAGTTCCGCACAAAATTCGTATTTCTCGTCTCCTTCCAACAACGGTAGGGTCTAGTGCTATTTCCTCCAGCGGACTAAGACACATCCCCGTGCTAAAGGTAAGACGCTTGCAATTCCCTGAGAAAACCGAGTCTTTGCTTCCACCTCAAAATTTTCCGCATCCGCCATATTGTAATTGCCGATTGCATGAAAATAATTACTGCGTTGGAATGGGCTCCAATTGTGTAATATTCGTACGCAAATTTCATAAAAATTAGCCAAGCAGTTAAAACGTTGAATTGAATTGGTAGAGAAATGACACACATACACACACACGCACACACAAAACATGGTGTTTTCATAAAACTTTTCTTTGTGAGGAGGAAAAACATGATAAAAGGAAAGAGTTGTAGATTCACATAACAAAGTGTTGTATTTCCTGATTATGTGTATGGTAAGGTTAGAACGAATATTACTTAGTTTGGCGTGCGTTTCAGCATCGTCTTTGTTGTGTTCCGGCGGCAACGTCTCTCCCAAGACAAGAAGTTGGAAAGCAGTTTAAGGTTCGAAAACTAACGAGCTGACAGCGCTTATTTAAACAAGAATTCAGCTCCAGTTATGCCCCTGGGCTCTAGTTTCTTGAAAGAATCTAGTAACTAAAATGTCAGGAAAGTATCTGATGATTTTGATTTTAAAGTGGCAGAAATTTCACCTCAATTGTTACTGTTAGATAAAAAAAAAACTGAGCAATGTATAGTGTCATTTAAGTCAGTAAGTCAGTTATAAAACTGTAAATTAATACTTGCCAAGATCTAATTTGTCTACTAGAAAGTATAGGACCGAACATAAGTCAGTATTGACCTTCATTTGAAAATTTTAAAATGTTTTTTTAATCACCATTTGTGAAAACCACGTGTTTTACACTGGCTGTAAGAATAATATCTTACGAATTACTTTTGTTATCCATTTTATTTTAGTAAGTTTTACGTTTTAGTGTAGACTTCCTTGAGGATTGCGTAAGTGACGCCGGAATATGTAGAAGAGATATAAGACAGTATTTTTATATCTCAAAGTTATGTCTGTTGGTACCATGAATGAACAATTTATTTCAATCAAAATATATGGATTAAATAATGTCAGATTTTAATTCAAATAGTTTTTACATTAAACATACCTAATAAAAAGACTAACTGCACTGAAATTAATTAATTGGCCGTAACTGAACATGGAGTTGGCAATTTAAGAACCAGCAGAAGCTCCTAGCACGCTGTAAATCTGAAAACAGAAATCATATTGGCTATAAGCAGCATCACTAAAGAAGCACTTCGTAAAGAAATGGTCATTTTCAGTCTCTTTCAGTAAATCGTAGTAGATGCAAAGGTCACATAACTAATATTCTTTTACGTAAGTAATGCATTGTGTATTTTAAATTGATGTTATACCAGAACCGGCGAAAAATTTACCCACACTTTAAGTTTTCGCTTTTTTTTGGTAACCCTACAAAAGCAAAAGCAATTTTAAAGTACGTGCATGATTCTGTGTCAGAGCTGACGAAGCTATGCCACGCGTGCACAAAGTGGCACGCGGAAAGATTTGTTTGGCACTTTGCATTTAATGCCATCCCATTTTTTATTTCTTGCGAACGACCAGCATCCACCTATTGTGAATAATGTGCGTAAGTATAAGCCTTACTCACTGTACACGAATTACCGTTGCTACAAAATAACTCAATGGGTGAAACATTTTTACGCAAATCGGGAGCGATGCGAAGTTTTGACAGGATATTTGTAATTGGGGTGCCGGCCTGGCGGTGACTGGGCGAATACGTGACATTGGACAAAACACTTTACAACCCCAGCAATAAACCGCTGACCCTAATGTCCAAATGGGATCCAGATAACATCCCCTTCCTAATACAACAGCAGTTGCAGTGTTTTTGTAACAACTGAAAGGTCAACACTGGACCTTTCTACTCATACTCCATCTTTCCTGTTTTGTGAGTGAAGAAATAACTTCTGATAAACACCCGTAGAAGACAATAACAAGTGCCTTCATCCAGAAGTGAACATCTCGGAGTTAGTGGAAAATATTTACACCTTTATTAATTGAACTAAGTTTTCTTATGCTTATTGGGCCGTGCATCGTTGTAATAGTTGAAGAATAAAAGACCATCTTGATGTCACTTGCTATTTTATTTCATTTCTTATGTGCTCAACATGTTTCGGACATTAATATATCCATCAACAGGAGCTTTCGATTGTGCTGTCGAATTACCACATCGGTCGTTTTGTTCTCGGTTCGTTGTGTGCTGGAGATTTGGTGCGGCTGGGTTTGGGTGGTGTCCGTGTTGCAGGCGGTTGTGTGCTGGAGATTTGGTGCGGCTGGGTTTGAGTAGTGTCCGTGTTGGCGTGCTTTTCAGCATCGTCTTTGTTGTGTTCCTAGCGGCAACGTCTCGCGCAAGACAAGAAGTTGGAAAGTACTTTAAGATTCGAAAAACTAAGTAACTGACAGTGCTTACTCAAACAAGACTTCAGCTCCAGTTATGCCCCTGGGCTCTAGTTTCTTGAAAGAATCTAGTAACTATAATGTCAGGAAAGTAACTGATTGTTTTCATTTTTTATCTAACAGTAACAAATGAGGTGAAATTTATGCCACTTTAAAATCAACGAACCGAGAACAAAACGACTGATGTGGTAATTCAACAGCACAATCGCAAGCTCCTGATGATGGATATATTAATGTCCGAAACATGTTGAGCACATAAAAAATGAAATAAAATAGCAAGTGACATCAAGTTGGTCTTTCATTCTTCAACTAAGTTTTCTTAAATCGGGATCCGTTGTTGTCTAGGAATCGGTGTCTAAAATTCAGTATGAGGCTTAATGAAGAAGATATTGTTGCACGCGTAGCTCTCAAAGCAAATAAGTACAAACCTGACATAAAACACCCGTTATCTATCCACAGTGCAGCAGTGAGCTTCACAGTAATAGTAAAATAAGTTTACTTGCTTTCTCCCTTGTTGTTGTAGAATATTATAACTGTAACAGTGACGTATCTTCTGTATTTAATAAAATATTAATAATAAATACGTTATTTTTTAAATTATCTATTTTAAATGAACACATAACTCTAATTAGCCACTGAAACAGGCTTCCTGCTTTGGTTGCACTGATTTTAGTCTATTTTATTTTCTTCGCTATCAAAAAAATAATACAGGTAAATATAACTAACATAAAACAAACATGGCAAAAAAATGAATCCTTAAATTTCGTACCAATTTGCTATGACCCCTTACGGTCACAAAGTCGTTAATGTTGTCTCTTGATAGGAAGGCCTAATACTGTGTTTATAAATAACATGAAGTTTTCTCATTTAAAATCATTCAGAAAAAACAGAGATTTCCTAAACAGATTTCCTAAGAATGCTTTCAAGTATTTGTTCTCTTTCACTCTGCAATAGTTATTGCAACAAAAGTAATATACATGTTACAATTACGAAATATTCAGTGTCATTTTATTTACTTTATGGATTATACTGTTCCAAACAGGAAACAGTAACAGCCCCAGCTACGTCCACATTTTCTTCCAGATCACATACATCGAGAAAGTCTTTACCAAAAATATAATTACAGTATGCATTAACCATACAATATAATTAAAATATACATTAATAATACAATAATTAACAATAATTATGGAAAACATCAAGACTTTATTTCGCTGCTCTTCAAAATATCAAACGGCGCGCAAAAGAATTTCTTCGAAATTTATAGACAATTTGAGCACGCGACTCCAAAAAGTTTCGCAAGGCCTGTTCCAGGATAAGTCGCAACACATAAGTTCATTTTCATTATTAGCAAGCTGTAGAGGCTTCATTATTATAACTGGCAATGCCGTCTAATTAAACTGAAATGCTTAAAATAAAATCTGAAATTTTATGCTGGAAATCCTAAACTTTTTCTTTATTTTGATCATTAATCTCTTCACATTTATTGAAGAGTTTTAGTATTAAAGTCTAAGAGACTGTTTGATTAGTTTCAGGAAGACACGCAGAGGTGAAACGGCTGATACGCTCACATACAATTTAAATATCTCTCGGTGGTCTACTAAAGTCACCTTTCACTGTCGCTACATTTCCTTAAATCATTTATTATTTGGAAATGTCTTCATAAAGCAAATTAAGTTTAAGACTTCATTTTTTAAAATGAAGTCATCCCGTTGTGTTATCTGAATATTTACTTTATTACAATATGTTTTCTTCAACACAACTAACATTTAAAGTATAACCTTACTGCGACATGTTTCGACTGTCTTAAGTCGAAACATAGCGCATTAATGTTACACTTTAAATGTTAGTTGTGTTGAGGGAAACATATTGTAATGAAGTAAATATTAAGACTTTATACTTTGAAATCTGCTTACCGCTGGGTCACAGAAGCTATACAACAGAGCCAAAATATGGGTATCATAATGGTCGTACTGGACCACATATCTCAAGCGCAAAGGGGATCGGAAAAACAAGTGGAATGACGACCTAAGACAGGAAAAACGAAACAACCACGAGAAGGACAGTTACAGCCTTCTGTTGCAGGACGTTGTATAATTTGGCACATAGCTCGCGACGTTTCAGAGAAACATGTTTTCTTCATATTTACGTAGATGACAAGGCCAGGGAAAAAATAGGTGGGAAAGATACTGATCGAAAATATGAGCCAACTAATAGGATCGTCACACGGATTAATTTAAGATCTGACCCAACACTTGACACACTCTACTAGGAATCAGCCTGTCATACATGACTCAAGGGTTCCAAATTGAGCCGTAACAACACCCCTGGTTGAGTAATGTCCGACTATATTGTGGCTTGTACTGTACGTACTGCAGTTCGATACTAACCACAAGGCAAAGTCTCTTGTAACTAAATCTAGTGTAATTTGTGGCACAGACTTTGCAAGTGGAGTGAATGAACACAGCTGGGTTGCAATTAAGTTCAACGGCGTCTACAAAAGTGTGAAACGCATAACTCTAGGACCAAGAACACATTCTCCTTAAAAGCAAAATGAGGAAGCTATTTAAAAATGCAGTAGTGATTATGCAGTGTGTTTCAGGTGCAATCTGCCTTACTTCGGGAAAATCTTCCTTAAGTGAAATTATATCGAGATAGCAAAATATACCCCACAAGAATATGGACTTTTGCGTAGATGTTGGTGAGATGATTTTTAAAGAATAAAAATGGTTATGCTTTTATCGATTACAAAATACATATTAAAACTAGGAGGAATTTGTAGTTGCAGTAACGGTAACACCTGTACGTGACGTCTGACTAATATCTGAGCGACATAAAGGCAATAATTGGGCCAGCAAACACGCGTAGTTTACGAATAACATATATTGTTAAACCGGTACAGTACATAGAATTGTCATTAATTCCGTAACGATTCCTAAATTCGAATATATGTAGACATATTCAGTTATAGGAACGTAAATTAACCTAAGGAATGTATTCCCGAAGTATGGCAGATTCCTTCCGAAACAAACTGTATGCGAAGAATACAGACCTACAAATTAGAGGCCATGTAGTGTTGTAGAAACTTCCACAGAAATGTCTGTGCGTGTCTACAAGACGACCAAGTAGACAGAATTCTTTACACTCACTGCTGCAAGAACCCGGAATCTGACAATAATGACATTTTTCAAAATTTTGGGTTAATATCCTCTTTATAAAGCTACATAATTACGCCATCTTAAATAATCTGTTTGTGTTTGTGTGTGTGTCATTATACTGCGTGTTTCCAAACAGCAAGTTACTATCAGCACACGAGAGTAACTGCTGCGTTTCAGTTTCAGTTACATTACGGACTCCACCTCTACATAACTGCTAAGAGATACAAATGACAGTGGAGACAGGGTTTGTCACCAATAACACAGTACACAAAATTCTAATTTACTATGGGTATCAGAGAATCGACATAAATGATTATAACAAATCATACTACGAGTTTCTCTGTTGCGACGGCGTTTATTCCTGTAGACAGACACCAACAAACTAAAAGCCACTATGAACGACAGACACAAGCCTCCACAGTGTCACAATTCAGAAGATGGCAATCCAGTTGCTCACTAACATGAACTCATATATTTTGCAACATACGTCATTTAAAGCCACCTACGTAAGAGGTTCCAACCTCAATTTGGAGTTCTTAAATTATCTTTATTAAGAGGGCCCCGCCAAAATTTATGTAACTTACACGCTTATCCTTAATCCCATCTCAGATATAAATTATGTGCATTACATAGCAATGTTAATTTCATTTCGCCAGTCCTACCAAGCAAATGCTGATATATCTCCATTCTATCTTGACCTCGACACTAGATGTAGGTGTGGCCAGATTCGTGCCCCAGCGGGTTTATACCCGGGGAAAATGACCCGGTACACAGTTAGAAGGAGATAAATTATTTGTTACGTCGTTTCTTCCCATATACATTACACAATATACAGAGATATACTATACACATTTATGCCCCCCTAAATATATCGGGTTGTTGACAAGTATTCAGGTCAGCAGCTTCAAGCATTTGCCTTTGTTGTGACATTCTTGGTGTTGTGCTGTAAGCGTCGTTTACACTGCCGTTAAGTAGCTGCAATCAGGAGATGGAATTAATTTATATGAAGTGCACAGCCCATAGTGACGTCACTCACCAGGGTAATTAAGACGTGCTGAAATATAGGAAGCAGAAGGATAATTAATGAAGTAGTTCCAAGGTATGAGATTAGACCGTTACGTTACTAAGCAGACATGTGTTGCGCTCTAGCGGCAATAGCAGCAAAACAAAAGAAGAAACAACTCCCACAGGCGAAGATGCGTCGTGTGAATTACAGTGTTCCAAAGTAAGCACGCGTGTTGTGAGAAATACAGGCATAATACAGGCAAAAAATATCTGTGTCAACCGGGTCGATATTCTGCACATAAACAGGAGCACAAACAATCCATAATCTCACTGACGAAAATGCTGCAGCTGGGCTACAACTCTCCCAGGTAAGCACACGGTCTCTACTGAAATAGCAGCAAAACAAAATCAAAAGCGTCAACTTCGACGATGCTTCAACTTTACTGCTGTTTCCTACGCTCGCAGCAAGAGCAGCATAACAGATAGAACGTCATCAAGGCAATGAAGCGTAAACAACGAAGAAGAGAGAAGTAAGTTGTCATTCTAAAAAGAATTCTTGATTAATTAAGAGCTTTAAAGGTACTCAAGGTCGGAAGGCCAGGAGAAAGGCTGAACTCATCCTAACTCTAAGACTAATGTCAGATGAAATAACAAAATATAAATTTGTGAGTCCAATGTAACAAGTATAAATTCGGTGTACACAGAGATTTTATTTTGATGCACCAGATCTTAACAACAATTGTGTACAATTTTAGCATTATTTTAACACAAGCTTAAAATTTACTGCAATACTGTACAATGGTGTTTTATGGTATACCGGCATTGCATTTTACGATTTACAATTTGATAAAGCTGTGTGCTAACGCAGTACATGCCTTTCAGTATATGTTGGTGCTACCAGAAGACAAATATACTTAAGAGCCGAAATATGTTGGCCTACTTCTCTATATATATACGGACAAGGGCAAATTTTTCTTAATAAACTTATTTATGTAAATTCGGTATTCATTTTCCTGAATGTTGTAGAAACGTGAAGGACAAGACTGTGCGGAAGGTTGGTGTTAATGTATGATGGAACTATACAAATTAAACCAACTCAATACTTCATCGTTTTTGCGAACACTCCCACGTAAACACAAGCAATTTTTTTTAACCAGTACCTCACTTCAATCAATTCTGCTTCAGGCCAGGAATTTTCTACTCACCTGCGTCATTTATTTAAAGGTTGGTCGCTAGAAAATCTTTTTCTTTGTCAGTGGTTGTCAAATGCCACTTTTTCCTATCACATATCAGCCGCCAGGCACTACTGCCCTCCACTACTTGCGTATGCAATTACGCATCCATTGATTTTGTGCAATGGCATACTACTTTTATGAGAGCAGTCGATTAAATAAATAATGAGGGGGAACAGATTTTGTTCAGCTCTACTTTTATGATCAATACATGATCAGTACTAGCCAAATATGGTAAAGCAGAGATGTGATAAATATATATTGAATATTTTGTAGTGCGTCGGATATGGAAAGGGGAGACACAGACTAGATTAGTCCGAAGGTCCCATAAAAGTAATTTTATTTACACTTTCACCTCTTAAAACCGACAGAAACAGTACCTAAAAAGTTTCTCTACAATTGCAAAGTGACAACGAATGATAACCTTTAGGAATTATTTTTTAGTTGTATAAAATATCACAAAACTTCAGTGTCAAGTAATAATCACATATAATGTACGTACTCTCGATTATCCAAGTACGGTCTATCCGCTTTGTGGATTATCTGTGCACTAACGCAAGTTGTTTATGATTAATGACGAATGTGGAAAATACCGTGATTTAATGCCAAGTGTTTGAATAATCCTCGAAACAAAAAATCACGAATTTTTTATGTAAACAGTAAGCGTCTACTCGTAAATTGTGCATGTATTATATAAATAACAAAAAATACACTTTTATCTCGTTGTTCGTGGATCAATAAAGAACATGTTTTGGATCATCCGTGTTTCTTAATTCCCCGTGCACATTCTCCACACAATTGCCCGGAATAATCAAGATTATTATCTAACTTTTGTTCAGTCCAGTTGTTTCGTAAAATATTTTAACTCCACAGAGTGATTTACGGTACTAACTACAATGTTTCAACTGGAGAAGTTGTATATCGTCACGTGAAATGGGGGGGGGGGGATAATATTTTACTTCGAAACTGAGTGTATCGAGCATTTGTGCATTACGACATTCTCTTCCGTACTGATGGACTTCATGAGGAACAGCAGAGAGAAGACCTACGGCCAGTTTTAGGTCCGACTTTCGAATTGAGTGTAACCGGAAAGGAATTTCGGTAGAGGCACAGTTGCAATAAATCATCTGGTTTCACAGTGTGTGGTACAGATATCCATACCTGTAATATCTAAATATCACCTTCTCGTTTCACGAACAAAACTTTTAAATTTCAGCTAATAATGCAATCCCGTGTCATGCATCCTCATGTTCTCCAAGCAAATGCCGAAACAGTATGCTAACATAGGCGCGGATCTTTCAGAACACTTTCTACTTTAATAGGCTACCTTGCGGCTAATGGTGGGAGGAGGACCTGGGTTCAGGGGTGACTAACGACTAAGGTTATTGGTGGTCATCTTCAGCAGTTCAAGAAAAATTATATCATAACAGCCCTACCTGATATTAAGCCCACCCTTTCAGTCTCTCAAATTACAAATTCGACATTACCCATTCTTGTTAAACACGTAAATCAGGAACACCTGAATACAATCTAAATCAAACAAAGGTAAAGATAATTACTCATACCATAAACAGATTTTCATAACCTGCCAGAAACACTAATATCTGTATTGTGTACAATTCAAATGTTACTTAGAATTCATAGTGACGAAATTCAGAGCAAATTTCCATCACAATACGGATATTTTCTACGATATTAACGCACGCACGCCCATGAAATTTCTCCACGACCGCAAATAAACGATTCTAGGCCGCGTGACACAGCTCTCTCAATTACAGCGGTTCTTACAGAATTGTAGACCAGTCAAAGATTAAGATGGAAACATTGAAAGAAACGTTCATGGCTCATTCCAAAATACGTTACTGGCAATCGCGTGGAGAGACTGAGACACACCACGAAAACTTTCCACAGGATACAACGTAACCTGTTCAAGACCCGAGAAGAACCATCACAAGACACACATCTGGACAGATGCCGTTACAGTAACGTACTGAATTAGGTAAAAATGCACTAATTCATTTAGAATATTAAATGAAAAATTCCAGTGGCACCAAAATAGCACAAGAGCATAGTCAGATGTGTCACGAAGCTTTAGATTTCTTTTAATCTGCCGTGACTTACGTTTCTGTTCCCTTGTTTAAAAATATCCTGAAAACGCTGCCATAGAATAAATATAAAGTTCTTCTGTAATCATAAACAGTTATAACCGAAACTCAAATCACACAGAAGCAGTGTGGCCGCGAGCTTTTATATACCACTGGTATGGAAAAATATGGTGGGCAAAAATCAGGCTGTAAGAGAAAAATACCAACTGATTACAATTGTAACACAATTCTAAAATTATGTTTCGCGGAATTAATTATGTTTTATTTTATGACAGTAACAGTGATGAGAGTTTGTTTGTTAGCATTTGAAGCTGCTGTTTATATACATGTTCATTCCGCATTATTCCAGTTAAGTGTGCATGACGGTTTATTTACTGTACAAATATTGACATTGCTGGGAGCAGTAACACTAGCGTATGAAAGAACCAAATCTGTTTCAGAGACCGCCGAGCCTGCAGGCTACAACTAATTCCAGGTGCACTTCATAGCAAAATGTGTATCGGTATGTATGCTATTATTCATGAATCAAAAAAACTACAGTATACCTTACGTAACCTAATGAAAGAATCGTGGTCTCCTAAAAAAATATTATACCAGCGTGTGGTAGGAAAAAATTACAAAACACAAGCTTAATTTTGTCATCATCGTCGATCTCCAGATCATAATTTGAAAACAGAACCTACCTAAAACCTGGCAGGCTTCCTAACAGCTATATTGCTGGAATCGAATACGATACTGAAAATAATTTTGTCATACAGTGAGCAGAAACCTTGAATCTTGTTCTATAAATTCCTGAGATCTTTTCGAATTTATTGTATTAAATGAGGATTTTAACCTTCACAGATAATTGAGTGAATTTTGAAGAAGTTCCCTTGTAAGTGTTTTCAGCAAATTTCACATTCAGTGCCTATAATTAATAAAATGATGTTTGAAATTTCAGTAGAGAAACTTGGCAATTCAAACAGCTACGGGCCTATCCACAGATCAATGTTAACAGACGGACTTAGTTATAACGTCATCAAAGGGACGGAATTAAAGAGTGTCGCCAAGCGAGGAATATGGTAACAATGAATAAGAACATTTAGAGACAAAATACAGACCTGCCGGCATATTATTTAATGTTAACTCTACGACTAACTCATATTTAAATTAAAATCATAATTTACATCAAATACAAATTCCTTCTCTATAACCGCATTTGCCATGAAGGTTTACACTAAAAAACAAATTAAAACTAAAATTTAATAGGAACAAAAATTACCACGGTACATCGTCACTAATCCTTTGTTTAAACCACTAAAACAGTGGCTCATCGACGTCACTTCATTCAGGCTCTCGAAATTATTTTATTCTCGATCCATTCCGTTCAAAATCACTAATAATTTTGGTTCTCCTTCTCCAAATCGTTTGGATCGTACAATATACGAGACCTAATATCAGACACACGTCAGCTTTATTTTTTTCCATTTTTTATTTGAGGTTTCACTTTAACTTTTCCTTCGACGTTCAAACCCTTCCTTTTATTCATGATTGTAGCCATGTTATCACTCTTCCAGTTTCCTTTTAACTGCAATAGTAGAAATGTAGAGGGCAACTTTAGGCACAAAGTGAATTACGGTACTCTTGTCATTTCGCAGGTCTGGAATTTATATAACTACATGAAGGAGTAGAGGGCTTGCCTTCACAAGGACGAGGAAGGGTTTGAATTCTCAAAATTGCCTACTTCTTGGAAAATTGTAGTGGAAACGATGACTGGCAATGTCGTTATATCCGAGTAGATGCCGTTACGTATGTCGCATCAAGCTAGGCAGAAAAAAACAGAGGGATTAGTTGGTAACACTGGAAGTAAAATGCTATAGACGAGGTGTCGCACAACCCGAGGTCCTTAAAACCGAGTTCAACTCTGTGTGTGTGTGTATATATTAGAGCCCTTCGGGGAAATATTAATACACAGTTTGCAATGAGCTTTTTTTTTCCTGTGGCGCTGCGGCCCAACGCGGGCCATGGCCTCCTCATTCTTGAGGTTTCTAGATCACACACAACGACGTATCACAGTCGGTAGGACTTCTCTCGACGAGTGATCAGCTCGTCTCAGACACCTCCACCTAACAACACACAACAATCTCAACAGACAACATACCTGTCCCCGGCGGAAGTCGAACCCACACCCCAGCGCAAGTCGAACCCACATTCTCAGCGGACGAGAGGCAGCAAACCTACGCCTTAGACCGTGCGGCCACTGGAATCGGCTGTTTAACTGGATACACACACCACAAATTCGACAAGTCTTTCCAAAACGGTAAATCTTTTTTTGAAAAGGTCAAAGCTACAATACTGAATGAACTGTTAAAATTTTGACTGATTAATAAAGACAACTAATTCGGCTATGACATATTTATCGGTAACGATACACATTATTTTTCACATCAGAGAAGAGTACGACAGATTTATACGTTTATTTATTTATTTAGTGGTATATTAATATACACACAGGCGGACAGTCCCTACATGTAACATTGTACGTTACATGATTTTGCGTTGATATGTATTTAGCTGTTAAAAAAAGAATTTGTAACTACTGCTCTCTGACTGCAAAATACAGTCAAATCTAAAAAAAAAAAAAAAAATTTAAATACCTATAACTTATTACATATATTTTGTTCATAAGTGCTTCACAATTTCTATAAGCAGACAAAACTTCCTCTTTTATATTTGAGCTTTATTTCGAGGGTTCATGACAAGAATTACATATTTCAAATCAACTGATCCTTTCATGTCTGGTCAAGTCAAAGCCAGTGAGTACCGAATTAGCAGAGCGAACACTCGCTGTCATCCTAAGAACAAACGCAAATGACCATCCCTAAAAAAAAGTGGCTAATACATATTTGAACTGATAAAATTACAACGGGTCAGATATCGAAATTAAGCCAGTGAGTTGCCGAGTTAGTAGAGCGAACACTGGCTTTCATCCCAGAAACATACGCAAATGATTCTCTCCGCAGAAATTTGGCTACGACGTAAATAAACCAGTAATGTTACAATGTGTCAGATCTAGCAAATAAGATAGTGGCGCCTCGAGGAATCTCTTCACATACTTTACAAAGAAATTTAATTACACAAAAAAAATAGAGGCTAGATATGAAATAAAAATCACAAGACGTTCCGAGCAGAACACATAAAGTCTACTTTTCCACTGTATAAATGTATATTTTTAAAATACATTAATATTACTACTTTTGCGTTTCTATGTTGGTTTTGCAAATAATTATCCTGTAAATACGGATTCAATACACGCTAAACATATCGCACATTCACCACGTTAGCAACACCGGAATAACAAAAGATGTTTAACACACAATCTCAAAATACGCCACTGAAAAATGTGCCTACCAAACCTCACATGCCTATCTGCATCAAACCGAGATCTATAGAATATTTTCGCACAGACTGCGTAATATTATTTTATATTTTATAAAAATATTTTTTTTCAACGCAATCTGGTAACATTTACAAGTTCTACTAAAATTCATCGCTGTGGGATCCAAAGAAAGCAGTGCCAGGGTCGTCTCCTCTTATGAAGTTCACAGTTGTTACTGATTGTTTAAAATTATGAATTATATCTTTGTAGCATCGTGAATGGCAAGAATACAAAGTTTCGTTAAAATTTGTCTACTGGTTTAAAAGCTGAAATCGGACAGCACACAGTGTGTCATCAGCTTGCTATGTTTTAGGGAGACGAATTAAGCAACAATTATAACGAACACGAAATGAACGTAAAGAAACAATTTTATAGTTCTTCAGAGCTTTACAGTGGGAAATTTGAACATTAATATTATCAATCTTATGCGTATTGGACCGTGCATCATCTTGATATTTGAATAAAGGTTGACCAACTAGATGACACTTGCTTTATTATATATTGCTCAACATGTTTCAGACGTTAATACGTCCATCTTC
>Ga0131853_10000949_pt1 | contig 52394 bp, 35 predicted proteins | sample TergutLab28metaG_FD_92764 | JGI IMG/M metagenome (GOLD analysis project Ga0131853, IMG submission 92764) | Labiotermes labralis P1 segment gut microbial communities from Petit-Saut dam, French Guiana - Lab288 P1 (version 2) (version 2) | ecosystem: Host-associated > Arthropoda: Insects >...
CACTACCATCTCAGCATTTACCCCACATTGGTACCAAAGCTCATAATCCAGGGTAAAGACACTGTTGTCACATGTCTGTAGCCAAAAGGTGATAACTTGCTTCACATCAGCATCTATTGCAATCACTTGCCAGCCAGGTGCTTCTCAAGGATTCAGTGAGGAATAAAACACTGAGCACAAGATTGGGACTGATCCATAATGTATCAGATGTACAGCTGTCAATTTGGGTGTATGATGCCTGGCATTTTCATGCAAAAGGACAATACTTTGGTGAAGTAACTGAGGCCTTTTGCAAAAATGGCCACCATAAGCTAAGTGTGCCACAACAACACTCAGCCCACAGTGTCAACATGGTCAAGGAAATCCTAAACAAGCACGTTTATGGTCCCGAGAGTTTCCCATGTTCATCTTTACTGATGACAATGCTTCCATTTTCTTTGCTGGAGGAAGATAATAGTTTCTCTATCACAGATCCTCTTTCTGGTTTCAGGTTTTGTGTAATTAACCATGTTTCAGCTCCAAAGCTGCCCTCTTTGATCAGTGTAACATGTCAAATGGATACAAGAAAGGCCCATACAGTCCCATACAATGAGCTTTGTCATTTTTGGCACCCAGTGTGTACACACTTCTCTGTAATCCAGTTGGTCACAGACAATTCTGTGCACTACCCAGGGAATGTCTACCTCTCTGGCAACATCAGCAGCTGAACATGTCTGTATGCCATGCATCATTTGTAGTGGACATGCTTGGTGCCCAGGTCACTACCTGTCAACATCTGTCCTGCCAATGTTGAAAGCCACGCACCGTATCTACCTGTTTTCAAGGTATTACACATTCTCCATACACCTTCACCAACTGGCAGTGGTTTTTAACTGGTGCAACACACAAAAATCAAACACACTTCATACTTCAAAGTCTGCCATGGTTCTAGCAGACCATCCATCTTTAATCTGACATACTTATGGTACCCACTCATAGCTGTAGTACAATGACAATCTACATGTGCCGATTACATGCTTAAATCTGCAGTCCCATGATACTATTTCATGTCAAACATGCTGTTCATTTTTTTAAACTTCTTTGTGTACATGTTAGAGGGAGAAAACTCAAAATATGGTACAAAGAACACCTCCACAACAGGGAGTACAACTAGGATGAATAAAGATTTGCCACTCATTCTGAAAAATAATCATGCCATTGGTGTAACTGATGAGGTAAGAGAAATAACTTGGTTCTATGAACAAAGATAAAAGCACGCACCTTTTGTAGAACCTGTAAATCTGTATCATGAAAAAAGAAGACCAACTAATCACAGAACAGGAAGCATAAAATAATTTTCAGATTAAAGTTATTTTTTTTGAATCAAACAACAAAAAACATCTACAGAATTCCATACAGATCCACACAACACAAAATTGGAAGGGTACAGGTGCCTGCATTTACAGAGACTGCTACAGCATCCTCACATACCCAGCATTACAATGTAATTTGGAGGTGTTAATGGAAAATATATCTACACTGTTAAATTTCATTTTACCACTACCAATGTTGTTATAATTTACACAAATATGCCAACATATACAATGTTAACACTTGACTGTAAATCCTCCTATGTTCACTTATGGATGCTGAAACATGTATGAGGTGCACTGTTCAATCAATGTATTTTAAGTTGTGTCTTGATGGCATTAGTGTACATTCATAACACAATAACATGAATACAAATGTGAATAGTGTGTGGTGTTCTTACAGCAAACAGTGACTTCAAAATATACACCGTCTCAATGCTCATTTACAATTGGGGCTGACAATTATCATACAAAAACCAAAAATAGTAATGAAATGTCAAATAATTGTTTCACTACATACATTTTCCATACTGATCCTTACCTACCTCCTCATACAGTACCCACAAGCATTTGCGTATCTGCTTACAGCCAAAAATAAAAACTGATATCTGTGGTTACGCTAACCCATGCAGCCGGCTGTCTTGGGAAGCTCCACTAGTCCAGAAATTTTCTGCATTCATTACTCTGTTCACATAACTCCCACACTAACCACTGTTCTGAGCAGAATGAATCCAATCCTCCACACCTTTCCACCCTTCTTCTTAAATATCAATTTTAATATTATACTCTCAGCTACGTCTAGTTCTTCCAAGAAGTCCCTGTTCTTTCAAGTATTCTAAGCGCACTTTTGCCCAGCTCTTCATATACATAAAAAACCACATGTTAATCTCCATGATACTTAAAATTAAATAAAGTGATTGTGTCATACTGCACCAAGACCATGACAAGGCACTTGCTGTGCATCCCCATTAACGGGCCCCAGTACATGTTCAGTCATACTGTGCAACAGAACTAAAATAACTGTCTGTGTTGAATTTGATAACCAAGGGCAGTCTTTTGCTACACATCACAATCAAATGCACATGTGCAGTTTGGTGTAATTATGAGAGGAGGCCATGTGAAGAAAAAACAGTGTGTAACTGTGACCTTTGGCTACAGTGCCAACACTGCTTTGTGAAAACAGTGGCTAGAAAGAAAAAACAAGCTGTCAACTTCAGTCAAGGTTGGTTTATGTAAAGAAATGTATATTCAGACATAACCCTTTAAAACCAGTATTAACAAAAAAAAAAATGGCCAAGGCACTACACAATGGACAATGAAACTTTAATCTCTACCACTAAAATTTTCTAAATTGAACATATATCTGACAACCAGTTACACAAAAGCCATCTCAAATGTTCCACTGTATAAAGTGCCAACACATTTTCGATTGTAATATTGTTCCTGTTTCAAATGATGGCACAATGAAGCACAACTTTTCATGGTGTTCCACAGGGAGCAAAACACTCACATGCTGTGTGAAACAGAGAAGTTTACGAACATCTGACTGAAATGACCACAACAAGACTTTGTACTGCCACATAATATATTATACTCCACAGACACCCACACTGCTGCAACTCTTGCAAAATTTTCTGTCACACTTCATTTCTCACCTGCAGAAACTGCACAGTATGTCAGTGTTCATAAAACTGTATGCAGGTCATTTCATTACTGATAACATCTGCAACAATTTGATCACCAATTTATCCTAATTTGTGAATGTCCCTTGTTAGGGACAGTGACCTGTTCTTATTCCTGCCAGAGATTTTAATTTGGTCCTATTCAGTTGCTGCACTTTCACAGCTTTACTTAGCATGGATCCAGGATAAGGAACTTCACACACACAATTCTGTCCAATATTCTTAATGTTTTCTATCCCTCCAGTGCCTTACAGCCTGCCTGACCATTCTAGGCAGGTTCTTGTCCTACAAATGACATGTCAGACCCATTGTCTGCTCCACATATTCAAGCAGTAGGTTCAGTTGCACCATGTTTTGATCTGCCTTTGTCACAAAGGACTGTAAGCAGTCCCAGTCTCCTTTTGACTTAATGTGGAAGGAGTAAGTCCCTATAGCCCAGCTTCATCATCCAGCAGAATACACATTTTTCGTCTGTACATGGCACAGACATCAGTCTCCACTACTGTGGTGTACTGCCTGCTGTCAAAACTTCCCACTCACCGGTCTGCCAATATAAGAGTGCATTGTAGACAAAATGAGAAGACTGTAACCATTCAACTGTGTCGGTATTGGTATCGATCATCAAACAATGACTGGATGGTGCATAATGAACTGGAATGGACGTGGAAGGAAGTGGTCAGCCTGTCTGAAGTACTACTGTAACATTTGTTTGAAGTGACAGAGAAAAGCCAATGAAAATCTGTCAGGCTAGCTGGTCCCATGCGCAAGATTCACACCAGGTATTACCATCTGAACCAATCCCTTCAGCAGATTTGTATAATATTATCCACCACCATTACCAGAACAAGTGCCTTAGTCATAACCCAGTCTCCTATATCTGGCATACAAGGCATGACTGATATCGTGGTTGCTGTAGCCATCTGATGTTAGAGTGCATTAAAGTGTAAATAATCACCATGTAGAGAGATCTGTTTTGGAAGGAAGCCTGACGACGGGACACAAATCTGTCCTCAAAACACGGTGTGTTACAATTCAACACATATGATAAAAAAAAGTTCAAAGTCTATGATTTCAGCCATGGCACTACTGGACACAAATTTATATAAGACCAACCACAGTGAGCAGAGGTAATGCTGTGGTGCAGAAATCAGTGCACCATTTTTAGGTTATTTTCACCTCACATCTTCCCATAGACATCATCAAATGCCTGCAAGGAATGTTGGTTCAGTCCGTTTCGATGGAAAAAACTCATGACACACGATTCCCTGCACATCAAAAACTAACAACAGTAAGCATATCACACAGGAACAAACTTCTCTGCCTACTTCAGGCAGGGAGAACCCATGTTGTCATCTGTAATGCCCTCTGAAGTGTGAATGTCTGATATTTCTTCTGAGTGTCCTGGTATGCACTGATGCAATTCTAATTGTTTCTGCTCATCAATCAGCATACAAGTCAGTAATTTTGACACAAACTATCACTCATTCAATCTGGTGTCAAAATTTGACAGCATAACCAAAAGGCTGCCTAACTCATTAGCCAACTTGTGGATAGTAATACATCTACTTCCGTGCCAAATCCCGTAAATATGTTCCACATTTCTGTACATTCTGCCAGTAAGCAGGCACCCTGAATATTCAGCATCCTTGACAGATGTCATTCCATTTCTGCATTCCACAGAACAATCAAGAGTCTTCTTCATTGCTTACTCTCTGAAAGCAAATATTAACATCTGAAAGTTTTCTGCACCAATTTTTCAACATCTTGATGCATATGCACTGTTCCTTAAAGTCTGTCATTTTCTAAAGAAACAAAAACTGCACTGGACACAACACACAGTCACACTTCACAGCAACACACACCAAATCAACAATAAATCAAATGACCAAGCAGGTTCTACTCCACTGCCACACAGATGATGAGTTCTGTACTCACTGCAGTAGTTGTGGTCGTCAGGGTGTGACAGGTGACAGCCTAACACTTCAACAGAAGGACCCAAGTGCTGACCAATATAGGGGCCAACCTATCATGGTGGAAAAAGTGCCCATCAGAACAAATACTACGAGACACATTCCCAGCCACTGAAACCTTTGTATTCTATATTCAGTTCTTCCAAAACTCAACACAGCACACCACAAATAATGTTCCTAACACAACATGAGTGGAGTTCAATTCCTAGCACAGGCTAACTGTTTCTACCAAACCTTGTTGCAGCCCAGCTCTGAAACTCACCCAGTCTCTTATCCAGAAAGTACTCTTAGTTCTTACTGCAACAGCAAATTTTCTGGAACAGTCACAGTATTGAGGATGGGAATCTGTGAAGTCCTAATGTCATGCCTGTATAGAGACAATTTACATTTTATCCAAGGAACCATTATGACTGAATCAATAATGAAGGCCATATGTAGAAGAACACCACACACCATCTTTATCTTCCTCAGCTGCACTGCTGTTATGCTACCGACTCTTCCTCTTACCTTTTGATGTCTCAGCAAGTTTCAGTTCCCATTTACATGGCGGTGAAAAACTGACCTCTTGATGTCATCCTGTATTATACACTTATCCTTCTTTTTACTATAAAAAAAACTGTAGGAATTTTTGGCTGTAACAACAGCCATATATTTCTTCATGTACACAACCACCAGACTTGGACCCAAATTGTCAAACTACCAACAGTTCCTCATAAAAGTTAAAAATCAGCAAATTAAACGGTACCAGAGACTTTGCATTCAATACTACAAAATTAAAAACATGTTAGGAAATGTAAAGCGACTGTACAATTCTGGCATGTTCACACCATCTTCTTTAACTGTACCAAAAACCATGTGGCTTACATAAAAACATACAAGAAACAAAATGCACACTTCATTCTACTCTACAGCTTTTGTGTAAAGCAATTTCTTGCACTCAGAAATTCATATAGGTCTTAAGTGATGTGTCAATTATTGTTCCACATGAACAAAAACCGAACTCTAATAAATTTTAGTAAACTCCCTAATAAAAATTTCTATGAAAATCTGTACGAGGTTTGAGATCATATATGCAGACACATACAAACATGCGAAGTGAGCAAAGAGACATACTGTTACAGCTTTTCACTACAAGTATGCCAAAAAAATTATTGGATCTTTCTTGGAAATGTTACCAGGTGGAACAATTGAAGTCTATGCCAAACCTCCTTCATGAATGTACCAGACAGAAATACACATAATTAGCAAGCCTATGCAATATTACAGTGAAACAAGAATTCAAACTATCATGTTGGATACAAAATTTATATATGTCAACATCTTTACAAATGAACCAATAAAAAATACGGCATAACTAATCAAAAATTAACACATCAATGGTAATAAATAAATGGCCAATCTAATAAATGCTAATCCAAATTAAAATTATTTTCAGCTTCATAGATCACATTATAAATATGAGAAAGGGGTATCTTTGGGATTGCCTATTTCCAGGTCAATATTCAAGAAACTTTTTACAGAATTTGGAAGGTAAATTTATAAAAAGCAGTAGCAAAAGTAAAGCATTAATTCATTATCCTACGGGATGTCTGAGAAGGCACTCTACACCTGACACATTTATTTATTTCACCCTACACACATGTATGGATCCGGCAGATCCGTGTGGTAACCCCTCATGGTCCTCAGAGAGCTTTATGCATCATCACATCCTTTGTGACCTCTTCCATGGAATTCATGGTGTTCAAGAGATGCATGTATCCATAATGATGACTCACAATGCAGAGTTGGTACACAGGCTGTTATCAGGTGTGGTCAAGTTGGGACTAATGGCAACCATGGCAGTGTCAAAGGGGATGTTGCACAACCTCAACCAATACACTGACCTGGGTATGATTCACTGAGGAACTCACACACAGTTAGGGTGAAATGCACTGGAGCACTAATCTTACTGAAATGACACCTGTTACATAATCCCATTGTTGCTTGGCTTTAGTATAACATAATTCCACATTTAATACATGTTAACACCACTAACAATTCCATCAAAGAAATATGGGCCAATGCTACAAATGGCAGTTACACATGAACTATCATCATGTGTGGTGGGTGGTCTTACATCTCAAGCATGTAACAAGGATTCTGTTTAGCCCCAAAAAACATTTAAAGCTAACAACCTGCAGTAAACTGCACATTTATCTCAGAAGGGAACTTCCCCATGAGACAAGGCAACCATAGTCTCATATCGGTATCGCTGAGTTCAGTGACAAACAATGGCCAAAATGACTTCATCATCAGGTCCCTCTTGTGGTCAAACATGGTCAAATGTAGTACTCCAAGTTCTGGTGATCGTTTTTGCATGGACTTGTGTGGTGATCATTCAATGAAAGCTGCAACTACAGCACAGGTCACCATTCAGGATATTGGTCGACTGCTCCCAGGAGAATCCTTCATATTCCCCAATACAAAGACACTTTTCCCCACACTGAAAGAAATGCTCTGCAGACATGGCTTCCATATTCACTGCTGAAATGGTGTCTTCACCTGATTCATCATCTGACCTGTGCTGTCTTTATGCATCCAAACGCTTGCTACCACACTCTCTTCAATGGACTAACTGCTTGTAATTGTTATTCACATCTTTACACAAAACACTACTAATGAGAAAATGCGACCCTGGGTGTTGGCTCATCGCAGTTTTGTCATATGTGCATTGCCACACAGGGTTGTCAAGTCATAAAATGCAGACATAATGCAATAATCAATAAACAAGTCAGGCGTATGACTTCTCAGGCACCTGTAGATGTGTAGACAATACTCTAATCGCTTATGATGCAAACAAGGCTAAGGCAGACACACCAACACACAGTCTTAATAATATATATAAGGCATAAGTATAAACAATTGCAGCATGTGAGAAAAGAATATATTTTTTTTATTTAGTAAATAAGAAAAGTTTAAGTTATACCATAAGAACACTTAAAAAAAACTTCTTTCAACTAGTACTATTATTAATACCTAATCAAGCCACCCTCTACAACAACAAAAATAGAGGCATACCAGTTCCAGCTATGGTACACAGTTTACCATCAAGGTAAAACTAAGAAAAAAATAATACCACACTTCACACAGATCACTGAGATTAACTGCTTCAAAATTTTTGAACTACACAACTATTAACATTAACTTCATACAACCTAAAACCTGTGAAACGAATTCATGAGGGTTACTACGCATTTGCTGCAAAATATTTTCAGCTCTTACGACGTATGACACATTATTTTAGCATCTCGTGTGGATTAAATGCGTATATTTGCCTCCCGTAACAATTTTCGCGTTCATTTAAATATAATGAGCTGCACTTCGAGAATCCTACGACAGCAAAAACAAACATTTGAGCAAATATATTCCATATTCTACGAAACCCAACACTCACCTTCACTTTCACTTAAAACATGGCGGTACTCGTGAACCACATGTATTGTCTGTGACCACAGACATCCGAACCAACTACTGGCACACATGGTTACCCGCGTTTACGAATCATTATACAAAATAGAAGGAATGTCCCCGGCACTTCGGTCACAGATTACTCCTGGATTCCCACTGATTAACAAACACCAACGCGTCCAGCGAAAAACAACCACGGAAACTGCGCGGCAAGATGGATAACGAGCTAGTACTCCTTTCGCGTAATGGGCGGTAGTTGTGGCACTTATAGCACTACGAATGAAGTTGGCACTTAAACCGTGTTAATGGAGACGCCACAAGCGGTGATGTTATGGGTGGGGACTGGATGGAAGAGATACAATGGACGACGATAAAATATGAAAACACGCTGGACACCAAGGGAATGAAATGGCTGACCAACTTGCGAAAGAGACAGCTACCAACGGAAATATCGTCGAATGCTACAAAACGATTCCAATAAGTACAGCGATAAGTGAACTAAATAATCTCAGTGTAACGAAGAGGTAAAGTGAATGGGACGATATAACAAACTGTGCAATCACGAAATCATTCTTCCCCAAAATAGCATATAGGTTAAAAATGAAAATTAATGCGACTCCAAATTTTACAACAATGGTAACAGGACACGGTAATATTAAATCATATCTGCACAAATACAAAATCTTAGCCAGCCCAATGTGCTCCTGCAAAAGCCGTGAACAAACAGTAAACCACACATATCATTGCAAACTACTCGAGCAGGAAAGAGACAGTCTAAAAGCTGCAGTATTACGGACAGAAAACTGACTCTTGAGTAAAAATAAACTTATTAACAAATTTAACAAAAACTTTAGGCGTTACTGCTGCCCAGTCTCGAAGAAAGTAAAAAGGGATCGGAGGGGTGGGGCAGATGTATGTTATTGAGGTTGGTCGATAAGAGCGCCACAGTCAACAGATAGGAGAGCCACAACCGGCAGATGCACAGAACTTTGCACCTAATATTATATGTTGCTTTTTCATTGAACCGGGTGTACAGGAGAGACTACATTCCATTTGTCCATGTCAAAAACACAATGTAATTTATCTAACAAGATTTTTGTACCAAATAAATTACATGTGCAAGAGTGTTTGAGGAGGAATTTTCCATATTAGAATAGAATGCTTCTTGGGTTAATGACCAATTGATTGCAGAGATAACGTAGCAAGAAAATTGTGCTTCTTGCAGTTCCAAGTACTATACCTGTTTAGCATGGTGGGTTTTCTGAGCACTGTGAAGGTCTGTCCTTGAGCCAAACTAAGTCATATGGAGGCGAGTGTGCTATTTAAAATACTGGCAACTCTAAGGACGATTTTTATGAAAGTAGCGTGAGTTTTACTTGCTTGATTAATGTTTGTATGTCAATCGTGTATTAATTAAATATTAAGTACAGGTGTTAACATCATGGGAAGTAAAAACTACTCCTTTTAATATGTTGTGGGAACACGCACATGGCAGCAACCGCTTTACCACACAGCACATCTCCTTCCTGTCACCCCACATATCCAGTAACCGCTTTTCCTCACAGCAGCTATCTCTATCTCTAGTCTCTGCTCCTCGCAGTGAACCAAGCAGCAACCGCTTTTCCTTACAACACCTCTCCTTCCTGTCTCTGCTCAGTATACTGCTCCCTTCACTGAGCCAAACAACGGTTTGCAACGTAGCAAGCAACGAGAGTCTGTAACCTGCCCCGGAGTCAGACTACGAGACCTTATCTAGCAAAGCGGCACTTTTGAGGTCCCAACAGCTCCCAGTTATCAATAACTATTCACCTGACCACGCCCACAACTCTGCCGTCTAACCAGCAGAGCATGCAGACCAGCTGGAGCACATAATAAAAGGGGGGGGGGACTCTCAAACTGACAGCCAGCATTGAACAGGACCTTGAAGTATCTTCCCCAGCGAGCGGTATCCCTCCTGGCCCAGATTTTCAATGCGGTTCTCCGCACTCATCACTTTCCTACAGTATGGAAGCACGCTCGGGTAATTTCTATCCTTAAACCGGGGAAGGGTCCGGCACTGCCCTCATCCTATCGGTCCATTAGTCTCTTGGATAGTTGGTAAATTATTTGAAAAGATCCTATTAACTAGGATCTTATGTGAAGTAAGCGAGCGCAGGCTGAAGCGAGACGAGGGGTTTGGGTTTCAACCGAGGCACAGAATGCCCTTGCAGTTGGCCCACCTCGTTGAAAGAATAACCAGGAACTTTGGCGAAAAAAGACTAACAGGCGCGGCTTTCCTCGACGTGGACATCGATACCGTATGGGCCGACGGCCTTATCTACAAGCTAACGCTCCTAAACGTCTCCTCTTACACAGTCATTACAATCTCATATTACCTCCGGTGTCGCACGTTCGAAGCGTCCTTCCAGATGGCCACGTCATTTCGTCGTGGCATGCAGGCTGGGGTGGATCTCCCCTGTCCTCTTCAGTCTATATGTCAAGGACATGCCATCACCCTCGCACCAAATCGACACAGCCATCATAGCCACGTCCCGCAAGCCGACGGTTCTCGTCAACTACCTGGACTCGTACCTCAACGACCTTCAACGGTGGTTGAGTGAATGGATAATTGCCATTAATGTCTCTAAAAGCACCGCGATAATCTACGCGCGGGTCAGACGGCCCTCAATCCAGCCCCGACCAGTGACACTTTTCCGGGAACCAATCGAATGGGTCGACACAAATCTTTATCTGGGAGTGACACTAAATACACGTCTCACTTTGCCGCCTCATCCATCAGGCCAGGAAGAGAACTGCTCAAAGGATGGGTGTGCTGGGTCCCCTCCTGAAAAGGAAAGTGATCTCTCCGTCAGTAACGCAGTCCTGCTATACAAGCAGCTCATCCGCCCCATGATGAACTACGCGTGTCCCGCATGGAGGTCCGCTGCCCCCACCCACGTCCAGAGGCTGCAGGCGTTGCAATCCAAGTGTCTTCGCCTTGCTACGGGTGACCCTTGTTACGTTAGTAGCAGGCAAATTCACGATGATATGGGTTTTCCACTTTTGCCGACCACATCACAGCCCTGACTGTGAGCTTTGACACAAAACTGTGGGGAGACTCCTAGCGCGGCTACTCGGCAGATGCCTACGCTGACCGATGGTTGACCCCGTCGCCTGACGCGAAAGTCAAGGGCGGCAGGGGCCAGCAAGCCAATCGAGGCCATCGCCTGACGTTGGCCAAGTCGACTAAACGAATCGCGTTCGGCGCTGGTCAGCCGAGCGCCTTTCGCATACCCTGACTAAGGGTTTTCCGTGATTTTTCCTCAGTTGTAAGGCAAATGCCAGGGTATACTATGCAAAGTCGTGGCACGGCCCGCACTCCCCTCCACCAGGCGCGGCGACTTCACCTACGCGCCTGAAAAAAAGTCGTATACTTTGTTTGCGACTGAGCCAGTCTGGGTTCAAAACCCAGACGGCCAACCAACCAAAGTACATCCCCCCATAACTAGATCAATGCCACAAAGGCACTCGACTTTGGTTAGACCAGTCAAGGTCCTCAGCCTGACTTAAAATCATTAGCGTTAGCATATTCCCCAGTTAAAGTTAAGGTGTCTGTTACAGAGCCCAGCGATGCGGTCAAATGCAGGAATGGCTAACATACAGAAAGACGTCGACTTGTCTCCGCCCTCAGTTAGCACCTTGGGTTGGCTTGACAGTCAGCATTCACGACACACTACAGGGACACACATCGTTTGATTCACACCAGAAAGGAATAATCAGTCCACGACATTTCAGAAGGGAGCAACATCGTTCGACCGCATATCCACGCTGCACAAGAGAGAAGCAACGCAGCACGACACCAAACCAGCTCCGCCTGGGACCTACCGCTAAGGCATCTGGCCCATAGTCTACGATCCCGCCCGCGAATGGGGACCAGCACCGTTACGTCGTCCTTCGACAGAGCTGCCATCTTCACGAGCTATACACCGCGCAACTCACTACGCATTCGCTTGCCACACACGGAGCGGATTTCATCAATGTGTGACGAGTAGCAGACGCAAAATATATCACGGCTTTTCTGCCGCAGCTAACTGTTGTACGACATTCGATTCATTAGTATTCAGCCCTAGATGCCGGTCCGGCAGGAGCCAGAGCCCAGTTATGGAACCGATATGACTCTTGGCACACTGCATCCTACACAAGTTCTTGGGGGTAGTCTGCCATTGCTTTCCCCCGCCTTTAGAAATTCCCACTTTCGCCGCCGCATGCCTCTGCGTCCGCAGCGACGCGAGAGTTCCTAGCAGCGAAAGGTGGAACTGTGGGCGAGAAAGATGTCCCGTAGCAATTTTGTCTAAATTCCGACTTCCACGTAAATTTAGGGATCTTTTGCATGCCGTAAATCTACGACATGAGACCAACGACTTTACTACCCCTCCGAAGGAAGGCGTGCTGAGGATTTTTTCGCCCTAAAAATCCGACGGCTTCGGCCTGGTTTGAACCTGCGAACATGGGTACCAAAGGCCTGCACGCTACCCTAGACCACCAACATATGATACTTATATATATATATATATATAATGTTGGTATTGTAGTTGTTATTCCATAACAACCCTACAGTACCCCCATAATGTAATTGGTAATCAGAAAGTATATAACAGTTCTCATTGTTTAAAAGGTATCTTGCCATTATCTCCATAACCCTTGAACTTTGGATACTGGTACGTTTGGTTATACCAATGTAATTTAACCTATGAATGTTCTTTTTTGAAGGGCGCCATCCCATTGTGCATCATCAATATATATTATAATTAGTACCATCAATACACAACATCTATAAAAACCAGATGCTTAATTACAACTGGGTTTACATGGAGACATGTTTCAGCCATTAAACGGCCATCCTCAGGCCAACTCAGAACAATGTTGTTAAGGTACAGTCAAAATTGTTATCCTATGGGATCCCACTGTTTACATTAAAACTTGATACATTGTGGAATTCTTAGTTTTAAATAAAACATTTAAAAGTGTGGTAAAATGATAAATATTCCAAATGTTTTGTAGTAGGTTCTGTGAGGCCCCTACAAAAACATATGAATATTTTAATGTAAGCAATGGAATCCCAATGGATAACAATTTTGACTGTACCTTAACAACATTGTTCTAAGTTGGCCGTTTAATGGCTGAAACATGTCGCCAAAGTACAACCCAGTTGTAATTATACATATGGTTTTATATATGTTGTGTATTGACGGTACTAATTATAATACACTATGAATGTTCTCCTGAAGTATGGCAGATTCCTCCTGAAACACTCTGAATGTGTACATATATAGAATTTAGGTAGTTATACCATGTATATGACATGTATATAACAGACCATGTGGAAATATCCTCTACCACAACTCTGTTCCAACTTAAAGACTGGGAGGTGTTCAACTCAAGAAATCATTAGAATTGTATTAATCACTGAAATTTTAAAAAAAAACTAATTGTAGTTTATGGTAGAATATATTTTGCATCAAATAAATTATTTTAAACCCTGTTTTATATACTTTCTCTTCATCCAGTGTTTGGTGCTTGCAAAATGAAACGTGTGAAAAAAATTCCCATAACAAAGTGTTATATTGCATTGCAAAAGAATTTTGTTTGCTGGTGGGTCTTTGAGTGTTTTGAACATAAAATATTTCCACCCACGCTGACTTGATGAGCTGCTTCTTCTACATGTATGAAGAGACAGCTTACCAGTAACATGCCAATAAAACAGGGATGATATTGCCAATCACACAGTGACACACCAGTGGATTGCTTCCTGGCCCATGTCTCTCTCTCTCCATCCTATACAAAATTATGAAACAAACTAATAGATTTATCATGAGCCTACATGCTAATATGACGCTCCTTCCACCCTGTGTGCAATTACAGAACAGCCCATCAGTGATACCCCATGCAAACAGTCAGTATGGTCCAGAGGTGTGTCAGAACTCACCATTAGCTTTCGCCCAGATGTACATTATTAGTGACTGTGCATTATGTACAGTTCAGGAACAAATCTTTGTAAGACATCCTGCAGAAACGTGAGTCTCTTTGCAGCAATTATGGAACAACCCACCAATGGACCACTCTGGCATGAACATGGTTATGCAGTTAATAATCTTGTGAATAAAAGATTCTAATTTAAAACTTATTTTATTAAAAATGTGTGCCCCTTTACATGCTGCCCTCAACAAGAAACAAGAGTGACTGTGTGCCTTTTCCTTATCTTGGCACTATTTTATACACCCTTGTTTGTTTCTCCAGGCCACCATTTCAACACAGAACATTAAAGGAAACTCAAAACGAAAATGACTGCCCAGAGAAAGCAAGAGTGTTTGTTCTATGTCCCCTAATACAGAAAGACATATTATAACAAACTTTAATGCAACCATGCATGTGTACACACACATGTACACATGTGATCATGTGTACATGTGCACAAAGTGCAATCTATTGCTTCTGTATACATAACCAATCCACAGGGTAAGTGAGGCACAACAACTGTATGTTAGCATGCCTTCATGATATTCTGTTCAATGTACATGCTACACATTTTGCAGCTACTGTTTCATAACATACACTGAGGTATTTATTGATTCATTTATTTACTAAAAGCCCTAGGCAGAGACTGGGCATCACCCCACTCCTTCCCCCTCTATTGCCTCATGCAATGTCATGTTTACTTGACAAATCTATGCTACAACTTTTTACACATACATCTATGCCCATTGTCAGAGAACAGTTAACACATACTTGATATTTATTGTGTTGGTATCAAAGTTATTGCTTCTCCTAAAAAGTCTCAAGTTCCCTTCTAGTTTAGGAATGTCTTCTACATCTTTTAGACAGACCAGCACTCAACCCAGTCCTTTATAAGATACCATTATAAAAATTCTAAGAGATAATTGCCCAGTTACATTAAATTTAAATAGCATTTTTTCAAACTATTTAAAAATATAAATTAAAATTGGTACACAGAAAATCTGCAGCCTGGATGACTTAAATTTCATAAATGTAACAAACATGCCAGCATACATCTTGACAACTTCAGGGGGGGGGGGTGAGTATTTATTTACTTTACAAATTCTTTCTGGAGAGTTAGGGATGCTCACTACACATTTACACAAGGATGCTAAACCCAGAATTCAGAGGACAGTTAACTTGAACAAATTATGATTACAGATGCAGATCCATCATGTCACATGAACTTCATAAAAAGAATAATTTTGTATTAAAATTCTACGTACATAGTATGCCTCAATCTGAAGACCATCTCTGATGTATCACAATACACGTTATATATTTTCATTTACACTGTCCTACCATACAGACACGTCTGCATTAATTGTGTTTAAATACTTACTTTTCTACCCCCCTCCCCCACAAAACTCATTTTCTTTTATACTGATATTACTCCAGGGATATATATCCAGTCCAATACCATTTATCCTGTCCATGATTTATCTGTAAATCCCACCAATTATTTCTCACAGTAATTCTGGCATCCATAGTTATCAGCATGGATTGTAACACCAGTAATAAACTGATAAATTAATATCAAATTTAATAAACTCCATGTTGAGTTTTTGATAGAAATCTGACATTGAGACTCCTTCTATATCATGACTGTCCAGCACTTGGCTTTCTTTGTAAAAAGCATGAAAATTTTATGGATTCATAAAGGCTGTTTCATTGTAAAAATGAACAAACATCTGTTCACTCCAAGAACCAAGAATTTTTGTCCCATGTATTAACTTGCTGAAGGTAAACAGAATTTATAGTCTGATCATTTACTTCCCAGAGTGGTGCTGAATTATAAGAACAGCACTTTGTATGCACCTCTGTCCACAACAAAATATCTTCAAACATTTCTGGCATCAGGCTCAACACACATTATTTCAGGCTGGGTCAGCTAATATACAAATCTGGTGTAAACACCATATCCAACAAATCTCAATCCCTGTCATTTTCTCTATTTGTCTGAATAAAAAAGTGGTCTAACTTGATTATTACTCAACATATGGAGGAAAAAACAGCTCCAGCTAAACTTATTTAATTAATCACTTCAGAATGCTTTTAAAAGTGACAGAAGCACTGGAGATATGTCTTCAAAACCACTCATGTAGCAGTCTCAGACCAGGAACTTTATGATCATATTTCCTACTACAAAATGTGGATCTGACTGGTTATGAGACTGAAAAAGTTGATGAAACCTGTTAAGTCCTTCTAGGGAGTAATGGTTAAGATCTGTAACTATCTGCATAAAAGCAGACTGTATATAATAGAAATTTACAAAATCAGTCAAAAACACATGGCATATAATTAAATACGGAATGGGATTGTTTGCAACTGCTGTATTTGTGACAATACATGTTTATGACTGCCTGGTAGGTCTGGGATCTGAATCCCAGTAGAGGCAAGAGACTTCGCCCTCTTCTACAAAAGTCCAGGCTGGCTCTGGGGCCCACCCAGCCTCCTATTCAATAGGTACCAGGATTCTTTTGAGGTGGTAAAGTGGCCAGGGCATGCAACTCACTCACCTCCAACTATGCCAAGATTAAGAATGTGTGAAGCTATATTTCTACTCCCCCTATATTCCTTTATGGCGTGTAAAGGGACAAATTTAACTTTTATAGTTTATTATGAGCACTTTAGGAGATGCTGTTGCTGGTAATTTACATAGACATAAAAAATTTCGTAACTGTATCTTAAAAGCCTTCTAAAATATTGTTGCATGTGTGTGCAAATCTATGAACACAATCCATGTTGCTGTTACAGATAGTGATTTTGTTTAAGGTGCACAAAATATATTTTATGGACCAGTGTGCCCACATACCATTTATCAGACCTCATGTATAAGCACAGGAATGGCAGACATAACGATGCCTAACCAAATGCCTTTTCACAGTGGAAGTAATACAAGTACCCAAGTAACTTGTCCTGTATTCCAGACTTTTCTTTCTGTACATTCAATTTTCATGCTCAGAGTTGGTACTGGTTTTTAGTAAAGTACAATTTCTTCCAAACTTCACATAAAAAACAACAGCTAAAATAACACAAATTATAAACATATTAATTACAGCAAGAACAATGTTACTGCTTTTGCTTCAATCAAATCCACAAAGCAGGACTGTTGCTCGACACACAGGAACATTGGCACAAATTAAAGCATGTTATGCGTTTTGCTTCAACTAGAAAATGTATGGCAAGACAACAGTACTTGAACTCAGAAACCAGACCTTTACTTCAGACCTACCTTAACAAATTACCACAGATTTTAAGAATTATATTAATATGGTAGAGTACATGGTGGCATGGTTGGTTGAGGCACTGTGCCACAAGCCAGAAGGGTGCAGGATCGATTACCGATGAAGCCATGGGGATTTCTCAACTTATTCTTCTGGCTACACCAGGGTCCTCAGTTCCACTGATCCTCTAACAGAAATGAGTACCAGGAGCATAAAGGCGGCCGGTGCATAGGGCTAACCTTACCACTTTCATATGTCAATTTAGAAATACTAAAAGTCTCAGCCTCATGGAGCCCTAAGGGTCTTTCCAGGCCTGTAATGGGATAGCTTTACCTGTTTTACCCTTGTATCAATATATATATATACAAACACACACACACACACATTATAAATATTTATTAGTTGCAGCGATAGCATCAGAAGAAAATGCAATGTAATCTATGTAGTATATAATACACAAATCAATTTAGTACTGAAATTCTTATTTAATGAAGTTTATGGATTTAAAAAAAGCCACCAATAAACAAAATGATTCATACTAAAATACCCAGACGGCCTACCATGAAGTCTTCAACCATCTAAACAATGGGATTAAAAATTTCATTCTCTGGGTACAAATAAATGTCCAAGCTTTTCTGTGTTGCATTACTCTCTACAGATAATGGGCCAAATCTTCAAACTTTCATCCAAAGATTTTTATGAAGTATCTAAACAATTTACTGTTCCAAAATTCATCTTGAGAACAAGCAATATAATATATAATAAAAGACAGCTATGTATTAAAATAATGCATAATTCTAACATTGTCACTTGCTTAGTAAGCTAATCAGGTATTTTTGAAAATTACAGATGTGTATTGCCACCACATGGATACATATTTTTATTCTGTGCCCCCCCCCCCCTCCACACACAAATGTGGTTTATATATATATATATATATAGATCTGCAAAGACAGTTGCTCTAGATCACTTAATTCTGAGTTCAAGTTCATTTGCACATTGTATTCCATACCCCTGTACTTTTATCATGAATTCAATTTACAACCATCAAAGCACAACAAAATTCACATAAACAATTTACTGTCAAAATCCCAAAATGTTTCCAAACAACAAACTGATATATAATTGTATAAACAATTATACAACAAATATTTATGTTTATTAAATAAATTACCTTCAAGATAATGCAGAGAAACTAACATTTTTTTTCAAGCTCTAGGTTCCATGCATCATAATTCAATGTTAATAAAAATCCAACCAGATGCAACAGTATGCAGATATTTATTCACTGCAAAGTCACTCTACATGTTTTGAGTGTCACAGCACCCATCATCAGGAGTACTAAAAACTGTAACCACAACCTCTGGTACAGGTCATAATATCGGTACAGCTACTTCCCTCCAACGTGGCCTGATTGGGACTGGTTTGTGCAGTCCCAATCAGGCCACGTTGGAGGGAAGTAGCCATACCAGTATTATGACCTGTACCGGAGGCTGCGGTTACAGTTTTTGTTACTCAAGGTGATGGGTGCTGTGACACCCGAAATATGTAGAGTGACTTTGCAGTAAATAAATATCTGCATACTGTTGCATCTGGTTGGATTTTTATTAACATTGAAGCTAACATATTTTAAGTACTTCCCTTGGCCTTCACTTGAGGCTGGACTTTTGATTTCAGTGTTTTAGTTCATATTGACACATTTTAGAAAGCTTTGATTCTTATTTACACGATGCTTATGATAAGTTGATTAAGTTATGATGCTGTAATTTTTGTTGCTTAAGTATTTTACTGTTTCCACATGTAAATTATGTGCAGGGGTACATTTAGTTTTTGTAAATGATGATTGTACTTTGATGACTGTGCATTGTACTGATGAGTTCAAGTACTCGACTTCTCTGATTTAAAAGATAACAGTTACAATTTTTCCAGCCCACTAAATGGCAAAAGGGAAGAAAAAAGAGAGCAAAATGAATGAAAGCATTACAAACAAATGTCAATCACCAACATTTCCAGTGTCTTTCAAACTTACAGAAATAGTGAGAAAGAAAACTATGGATTTATCAGTATACATGTTTATGTCAAAGCCATTTATGAAGGCAGTTTTGGATGCCTATTTTACAAAGAAAGAATTACCTTTGGCTGTACCAAATATTATGATGTGGTAAAAGTAGATGGAGCTGTATACTGTTACTTCAGACATACCATGATGCAAACATTTAGTATTTAACTTCTCCAGGTTCATGGGAAAAGCTTAAAAAATCGCAAATGTATGTTACATCTTTAGGCATGAATTGTGGCAGAAAGTGCATCACAGAAATAGAAGTTCATCACTGTTGAAGTCTTCCACTCGCGGCTGCAAAGTAGACACAAAACTAATGTCAAACTAATTACTTTTGGTGAAGGGGAGGGAGGACAGACAGCTGTTCAACAAGAAACAAGAACCTATCAATATTTAAAAGTACCTGGAGCCATAGAAGACTAACCCATTAGTCTGCAAACACAATGAACAAGGAATCACTTCTGCCAACAGAACCAGCTTCATTCGAAGTGGAGGCAGATAAATGTGGCATGTCAAAACAGGAGCAAAGGAAATGGGAGCCAGAAGAGGAAGGCAGAATAACTGAACAAGCTGTTCTAGTCCAGACTCCAACTGCGACAGCAATCCAAGAAAAGTCATCTGACCCCAAACAACCCAAATGTCTTTGAAGTCAGGGCAACCAACAGTGGGTTCAGAGCCTGGTGAAAAAAACGAGTATTTCTAACAAGATAGGCAATGTATGTATAATATAATGTTGTGGCACGTTCAGGTAATCACTGTTGCCGTGGGCACACAACATGTTGTGTATTGTTGAACTACATGTCACTGGATATAAAAATATTGAAAGTGTTGCCATGAAAATGCAACAATGTGTTTCCCTTTTATTGCTGAGCCACATGCCACTGCTAACAATATACAAATGCTAAGTGTGACCTTGACAACATAACTGTTGGTTCCTTCTACACTGCTGCTGTGCTAAAAAATATTTCATATTGCTGTCAACAGTACAAACATACCTAGGTCATCATGTAAAATGCCTGATACGTTTCTCTGATTTTGCACAAATTTGGATTTTTGTGACATTTCAATAAAATTTCATGAAAATCTGTTCAATGGAGGCCAAGCTGATACATGCAGACAGATGGATGGACAGACAGACACACTGAAGCTAAGAGGCACTGTTCCCAACTTATCCCATGCCTAAGAATGGATATTACTTCATGTATGATCTGTATGCCTACTGCTGGAAAACTAACTGAATTGTGTATTTGAAAACACAGATGATAAAACTAGTACTCTGTCAGTTCAGTATAGTGCGCCTGAAGAGAAATTTATTTTTGCTGAAGAGATTACAAGACCTTAGAATCAAACAAGGAGAGAGCATACAGTGCAATAAAACTGAATACTATAGAAGTATCTACTGTTACATTCTTCAGGATTAGAATACGTTTGGTGAAGACAGTTAAAATGTTTGATGGACGGAGGTGTTTGCCTGAGTTTAACGTATGTTCAGATTCTGACCTGCGTATGGAAGCCTACATTTGAACAGTGTTCCTTCCGCTTATGTGCAGACATTGCATTAACTGCTATTCCTTTCACATTAGACTGCCATGTTGTACCACATACTGTATCTTACTTACAAAAGGACTAACTGAAAACCTAATTTCCCTCACATCACATCAAAAAAAAAAAAACAGGGAAACATAACAGCTATAATATACAGTGTATATACAGTACATAATAAAGGCTGTCTCTATTAACAACTGTACACCACAGCCAAAATTAACGCTTTCTGTATAATTTTACAATATCCTAAAAACATGACAAATTCTACAACAGTATACTCTACATTATGAAAGTACAGATACAGGTATTTGAGAGAAGGTGCATTTTGAAGCATTCACTTGAATATTCAAAATGCAAGTGACACCAGGGCAAAATCATGTGCCAAAGAACTGCATTTGCTGGGGGGTACCACTACACAACAGTCTTATACCAATTCATTATAATAAGATGGTTTATGTCATAGTATTAAACTGCAATTTTCAGCCCAAACAAATACAGATATTTCAGTTTATATTAGATTTTTGTTAATTACTGACCAAGACATGTGACACAGAAATCACCTACATGGCCACTGAATTCTGGGTAACTGGTTTGCTGTAATTAACATTACACACATTGCAAATAGAAACAAGGAAACTAGGAATGCATAAAGTCCACTCTGACTATAAACTGTACAAGCAATTATTGAATAATTTACATTATAAGAGAAAAGGAGATGTGCAGAATGAAAAAGAGTTTTCAACTCAAGTTATTAGATTTATAACATAAAAAATAATTTTGCACATTCTTGATCATCTGTATATAAATAATGTAATACAGTACTTTGTAGGATGTATAAAATCTGACTCCTCATCAGTACCTCTGTTGGCTCCTGATATTCCAGTCACTTTTTTTTTTTGGCATCTCGTACCAAACTACTACACAAGGACTAGCAATGATATGGAAGTTTCCCTCAGTTTTGTATATAAGAATTCTAACATCAACCAAGCATCTAAGCAGTGACTTCTACGCAACACTATTGTCCTGTTCCTTTTCTGCACACAAACCGTCAACTATACCTGCAATCAAGTACCTAAACTACTGATGTGTCTGATGGCATTCTAGCATGCCAGGAATTACTGCAGTACCTTTAATTTCACAACATTAATTAATTCATGGCTTCCCAATGTGCTTGTTTTCACTGTTTGCTGTTGAAAATAACCAAATTACAGGAACTCTCTACATTTTGAGGTTGCCAACTTACCCTGTACTTGAAACTTTAAAACAGACTGAAATTGAAAGGGACCTAGTTAGGCAGCAATGGAGACAAGAGTTCCACCATATTTGACATGGACACACCAGATTCTTTGACTAAAATAAACTGGTTAAAATAACACAATTAATGACAAGAATTAGCACAAAATATACATCCGCTTGTCCTACAGATGAACCCAGAGAGCAATCTGTTTTTGAGTTTCAATCTTACAATAAAAATTAAAAAGAAAAAAAAAAAAATTAAAAAAAAAAAAGGAACTTCTAAATATAAATAAAATAATTTAGGAAATGATTTCCTGTCCACAGTACTCTCTTGATACTTCAATCCTGAAACCAAAGGCTATGTTCATATCAACATTAACACATGATCCCTAGCAAGAGCTCTCCATCATGGATGTTTTCTCAGACAAGAACACGCATGTTGAGGTACAGTATTGTACTTGGATGTTAACAAAGAAAATAAATAATGCACGTGTAAGATACACTATTACACACTACAATGCCACATACAGCAGGTATCCAACTTATACGTCAGGACTAGGCGCAGCTTCAGCCGCTGTGAGCCAATGTGACATCATGACACTTTGACATGTATACCTCTAGTTTAGGCTGCCATCAACACCTGGACACTTGCACCACCTTTCACTTTATTCATGTCACTGTAGTACGCATCTCATTAGGAATTCTTAGCGCTATTGATACAGAATCTTACAACAGAACAACTCTAAAGGCCTACCAATTATACATTATACACTCTTTAAATATACTTATATATATATAAATATAAATATATATATATATATATAAATATGCACCAGTCATTCACTATGCAGTCATCACAAAATTTTCATATGCTACTATTCATTGATGGTGTCCACACTTATGTCCATGTGACACGCACACAGACACACGCATGAAATACACATTCAAGCATTCATACACACAGCCTGCAATTCAGCTAACATTTGTTGATTGACATTAACTTGCAATGGCAGCAACAGATAACTGCAAACAATCCAACTCAGTTAAGTCTGCAATTGCTTCTGAGGAGATATGGATTACATTTGGCATCTTCTTGCTCCAAGGGGAAAAGAGTGGTTCACTTGTTCAATTCCCGACACTGTTATTTGTAACCGAACATTAAACACAGGATATGGTAAACACTTTGACCTGGGGACGGTGCTCATACTATGCCTCAAGCGTTTCCTCTACTACATCCGGGACCATTGAGAGGTCTTCGGCCATCTCGTCCCCTTCTTCTAACTCGTGGCTCTGATCCATGGGCATGCCTACTGAAGCTCCAGGTCCATAATCTCTTTCTTCACCAACTTCAACTCCCACACCCTCTGTCTCCTCTCCATCCATTCCCTGTTCTAACACCTCTCGCTTTATCAGATGCACCAGACCCTCATTCTCAGCTGCCACTGCAGGTGGAGGGAGAGGAGGTACAGCTTCCTGTTTGATGTGCATCATGGGTAGTTCCATTGATGATCTGAAACAATTACACAGAGTAAGTAAACAATATTACACTATTAAAAAATTAAAAACGGATAACCTTGAACATCTAGAATTCTGAAGACCCAATTCAGGGATGGGATGATGTGTTGTAATAGCAGTCCCTGACATTCTTAAGCACCACAGTGCCTTACATCTTCATGGTCAAGCAGTCTGCTGTTGCTGCAGATCATACTTCACCCAACAGTGCCACACATGTTACTAAAACATGCAATGATACTGAATTGTCACAAATTCTCACAGCTACAAGAGGACTTCATCATAGTGTGCAAAAATTGCACATCACTACCAGTGCCCATCACTGTCAGCAGTGGAAATTATACACAAACAATTTGTTAAACTTTCAGTTGTTCCTGGCAGCCTGTCTCAAATGCTGTGCAGTACATACATACGTATGCCAATGCAGCTGAATCAAATCATTAACATACAATGAACGAGTAACATTTCTTATTTTTGCTGGATAAACTGAACTGTTCACATTAATGCAAACAGTTACCTATATTTTCAGTTTATTTTAAAAAGTCTCAGGAATATTCAGACACATATGGTTGAGTCAAATTTTTTAATGTAAATTACCTGTGCTCTGTTGGTGGAGAAGGTACCTTTTCTGGACTTGTTGTTGTGGAAGTGCTCATAGAATTGTTGAGAAATGCTATGCTGCTGTCTCCAAGTGCAGCCTGCAACATGCCATACTTTCTTCTAGACAAAATACTCTATAATATCGGGTTGAAAATTACAGTATGTTATTTCACTTTGTTAGTCGCTTTATAACTTTTAGCTTTCTCTTTCTCTCGTAGTCATAATACAAGACTATCAAATCATGCATCAGAAGCCAAAAATGACAGTGTTTAACCTCGTCACTGCTGTTAGCACAGAAGTTCCACTCCAAGCAAAAGCATGAAGTGGATTACCAATGTTGCAGAACTGCCGAATGTGAAGTCTGGTAACATCAAAACTTATTTGAAGAAATTTCAGAGTAAGAAAAAGAAACATAATAAACTAATGATTGTAATATAATCTGAATTTTAATAAATGCACAGAACACAAGCTATTTTTTATCACAGGGAAATGAAATATTACATTTACGTACAACTTCTGATAGCTGAGTGAATACTGGTTATGAGAAAGCTGCTTAGAATGACAATGAAAGGGTTAGTGCTGCATTAACAGAGCATTAATTGTTCTGACAACAACAGAATGTTGTAATAAATGTAGTCAATGTTTATAGCTGTAAGGAAAATAATTGAAGTACTTTACCTCAGAATAACTCTCACAATGGGAATTCTTGAAAAATAAACAAGAACGAAGTCAAAAAATTGTCTCATACATACATATTATTAGGCATTATATGCTAAAATTGTAACGGGCTCAAGGTATTGGCAGGACATTTTCATATTTATGTCACCTGAAAGAAATGTTAATTTCAAATGACTGAAAATTATACAAGGATTCAGCTATGTTTCTTACATTCATTCTTGGAACATACCTGAACTGCAAAACAATTAAACCATTCACACAAGAATGTACATATGTACACATTTACCCACCCACAACCCCCCCCCCCCATAAAAAAGAATAAAAAAATTATTCTGTGAGCAAAACCTGATGCAATAAAAATCCCTATATTTCTGTATTTTAACTTACAATTTGAATCACTGTGGGGTGAGAAATCATATATTTTACCTGCATTTTTTGAGTACTCTGAAGCAAATAGTAGATTGGTCGCTACTTTACATTCAGTTCACAGAAACACTGGACCTGTCATAAAACTCAGAAGAGGACCACTCTGAAGGGGATAACAACAACCAATAACAAAGGTATAAGTGTATATTTTGTTATCAACTCAATCTGGGAACTTTTGGACATGCTCTTGTGTGTGCACATGAGTGGATGGGTTCTATACATATAGAGGGAGAAAGAGAGAGAGAGAGAGAGAGAGAGAGCCAGACAGACACCCACCCACATAAATGTGAGGTGCATGACAAAATAAATATGTTTTATCTGAATATACAACAATGTAATTTAACCTTTGGCCACTGCCTGTTCTATATATAGGATGCTAATACTGCTACCACCCAAAGACTGTATGTCATATATTTAGTCAATAAATATACTTACCAAATTTTTTTTAAAACATGCTGCACAAGCTCCGTTTTTTTCTCCGCAAAATATTTTTGGTACATAAAATATTCACATTTTACATAAAAGGTGAGCTAAAATATAAATGTCAAGCTCTAGGGCCAAGGGTTAATTAAATATTCCTACATATCTATGGCATTAATAATCAGTTTATTAAATGAATTATTTGTTATAATATCAGCCAAATTTAAGTCTCTCTCAACATGTTAGAGTAACGGCTTTGCCCTAACAAAATATGTGGTTGACAAACGGATACATATTGATGGCCATATAAATTGCAACCCCATGCACATACAAACATATATTTGTTAGTGCAAACAACTTTAATATTCCTCATTAATACAAACTCTTACCTGTAGGCTGGCATTCAGTGCATCTCCATACAAAGTGGGGCTGTGTGTCAAGGTGGGGCTTTTAGACTGGACTCCCCTAGTAATTCAGAGAGTATACATTATTATAAATGTTTTTAACCTACATAAGCAATATAAACTTCATTCAGCAGATATTCCTGAAAGGTGATCAATTACATCATAAGAATATGATAAAATAGAAAAAGCAGATAAAAACATCTATATGTAGAGAAAAATGGAATAGAAAAAGATAAAATTATACAAAGTAATAAATGACTCACCACTTAACTGGGGCTTCCATCAAGCCACAGACATTACAAGACCAAGAGATAAAAATCGAAAAGAGAAAAAAGACACTTGTTTCAAATCACGTGGCCCACCCAGCCAGTACCTTCATTTTCAAAGTTGTGAAACTAAATATAATGCTTCTGGCAGTCATTTACTGCACTACAGAATATTAAGGAGTTACAATTAAATATGAAATTTCTGATATGAAAGTATACTTGATGATCTGAAACAAGAGTTATTCAATGCACCAAGTGACCATGGTACCTGAATACACGGGAGAGAAGCTGCTCCATTCCATGGCATGGCACAGTTAGATTCTTTGTCTGTGGTATCCATAAGTAATGAAAAAAGAAACACTTAGATATTTTCTAAAAAGTTTCAGTCACTTGGAAAACATTGAAAATATTAAACAGTAAAAGTATACAAAATGTGATAAGAATATAAGAATGGTGTCCAAAGTACACTAAGATAAGAAAATACAAATATAAGAAATATAAGAAAGAGGTAGAAAAACACATATTGAGAGAAAAAGGAGGAAAACGTGTATTATAAGATAAAAGACAGAATGTACCTTGTCTGTGATGAGAGTACCTAACTGCATCCGTTCTGGGAAATTCCTATGGGCATGATGAATGGTTATTTTCTATTAAGTTGTACTATCTATCTGTTTACAACAACGGCACGGGCACACACAAAAGCCATCAGATCGACTGTTCGAAAATATAATGTGGGAGAGGAACTGTACATGGATTCCATTAACAATTCATCCATGCTGGAACTTCTGAAGAGGATATGGAGGGTTTCATGTGACATTAAAGGAAGAAGACACACTACTGTTAATGGTGCAGTGCTTCAACTGATCTGTACTTACAGCTACATAGACAGTCACTCACACATTACTGGATTAACTCACCCACTCTCTCCACACATGGTATGTGCAACTACAATGCAAAGCGTCTGGAAACACGGAACATTTCCTTCCACTCACAATCCAGCCCTTCTAACTTTACTTCTTCAAATGTACGCAGTCTATGTTGTTACAAATACCAACAACTTCAGGACATCCAGAAATTTTTGTTCTGTACAACAAAAAATTTTAATTTGGATCAAACACCTACACAATATTCCATGATCACTTCTTTCTAAATTTCACCGGCAGAATGTTCTACTCAAGAACTGTAATCAACTCCAGGCTTGTTGTTATGAATTACAAGCACAATAAAGGGCATGTAATTACACTATACTTATGTCTTGGAAAGAATCTTCATACATTGTACAAGGTAACTGAAGAGATTTGTTCAAAGTGAAACACAAAGAAATCAAATGTTTGTAAATTCTGTAGTCCCTGAAACAGTGTTTTGCTGCAGCAGTTTTATTCCTCCTGAATCAAATGGCAGGGAGCTTCAGCAGAGTATTTACAAAAATCAGAAATGTGTGACTAGTGCTATGAAGAAATGGTGCGCAAATTAATGTGAATTCACGTTTTCTCCCACAATCTGGTTTAAAAAAATCTTGGTATTACATGGTCCATGACCCAGTGTACAAATAGCTGATATGATATACAAAGCTAGGAATATACATTCTGTGAAAAAATAATATACTAACAAATACTTAAACTTAGTAATTTACTTTAAAACAGAATATACATTTGAGTCCTGAAATAAATGAGATCAGTTATCCTGTCCATGAATATCACTTCATCAAGTGATTGCATTATTTAATGAAATGTATTCTAAGCAGACAAATAATATAACTATATTTCAATGGTGTTACTCTAACGATCTATGCTCTTTTTTGTACATATTATAATATATTATGAGAGAATGTTATGTCTTCTCAGTTCAAACACATACTGCAAACATAATTTAAGATCAATTCTCAACCCTAAAAACATTCCAGCAAAAATCTTATGATTATACAATATCGGCCAAATGTTGTTTCCATGTATCCTAGGCAGCTGTATGGTACCAGTAATTATTTTCAACCCCCACACCATTTCCCATATTAGCTAGCAAACATAATGAATGTGCTTCTTAACCATCGAGTGAAGATACAGCGGCTATTATAATTAATAAAACCAAAGTTTCTAGAAGTAGTGCCAATGTTACATAATTTATTTTTATGTTTCCCTTCAAAAGTTATGTTGTGTTTCATTAAAAAAACACACATACCCAACAAAATCATACTCATTAAGTAACAAAATGTGTGCAAAAATTCCTTAATACATTCCAGAAGTTCATACCAGTTTTCATTCCAAATATTTGTTTGGAATTGTATGAGCAAAGTAAAGTGTTGAAATTGATTTGCACAGTCTGTTACACCTATTTCAGAAGACATTAAGCAAAGACTATGTAACAACTGTGCAGCATATATGATGAATGCATTCGAATCATTCACAGGTTCAAGCCAATTTTACTGAAGTACTCATCAGCTATTCCTGCTGAGAGATTAGTAATCATAACCTAACTTCATTTTACTCTGAACGAGGAGATTGTGTAACTAAATGCTTTTCATTCAGGTTGTGCTATCCTCTGCAGTGTGGATTTCAAAACCCACTACCCAGTAGAAACTGCATCCACTCCCTTACCTAACCATGCAGTACAACAACATAAGCACACACAAACTGGCACAATAAAGAATGTAAATGTCTATAGCTACAGATCAGTTTTAATCCTTGTCAAATTTAAAAATTTCTAGATGACAAACAGGAAATTTCCACCTTAATGAACAGGTTTAATGCATCTACAAAGCACTGCACCCTACAGAACTACACAATTGATCCCAGCCCTCCATTCTGGAAAGTGCACAGCCAAAGCAGATAAGACAGGCAGCAAGGAGCAGTGCAAGGCATGTGTGGGGTAGTGTTCGTGTGATGTTTAGGCATTGTATGCATATGAGGGACAGCAGTGGATGTGACTGATCTGACCTGAATTGTGTTAAAGTTCATGCTTTCCGTCGCACCTCCATTCCTGTCCCTCTTGAAGCTTGGCATGGCACAAACATCAATCACTAAAGCAATGAACTGTAGCAGCGCCAGCAGCAGCAAAGTTTCCAAAAAGTCAGTGCTTACTGTGCGGAGAGGTGGGGTGGAGTGGGTGATGGGGTGGGGTCATATTTCCGGGGACGACCACGAGAAAGATGGCGTCGCTTGACAAACTCTGCATCATCCACCATCCAGAAGGAGCCAAAGTCGTCTTCATAGCGCACAAAACACTTGTGCAGTGACAGATTGGTGCGGATCGCGTTCTGTATACACAGACCACCAAGAAAGAGAAAAGAGAGTAAAAGACAAAGTTTAAGAGAAAAAAAAAGTAGAGAAAATGGTAAAGTCTCATTTCTAGCTGCCTTCTCAGCAAGACATATTCGATTTGAAATACCTTCCGTCGTCTGTCTTGTCCACCCTCCTTGCTCCGTGCTAAGTTGTTAAAGCTTCCTCATGCTGGTTACGCACACACAAACACAAGCGAGACAGAAAAAGTGGAAAAACACATATAAAAACATGTAAATGGAATAAGATGAGAATGGAAGAAATGGGAAAAAATTCAAATCCAAATGTTTGCTAGAAGGAGCTAGAGACTAGAGGAGTCCGAGACCAACTTGCGTGTCCGGCTCGGCTGCGATGTGACATACCCAGTTGTGCACCGTTGGGGCCGGCGCTTGTAAAATTCCACTTCGTCCACTGTCCACACGGCACCTTTCACGTTCTCCACCCTCATGAAACATTTGTGGAGAGACAGGTTGTGTCGCACTGCATTCTATACAAAATAATACACATACAAGTAAGCAACGCAAACCAAAAAAACTGGGCAGAATACAAAAAGGAGAGAAACCAAAGCTTTGTCAACACAAGTTGGCAAATGAGTCTTGCAGCTACAATTCCTTTCTATTACTGAAGTGTAATATTAACAAATACTGTAAAAAAAAAAGCCAAGACAATAGAGCATTCTGTACTAATGCATGCATGAAATCTTCTTTGACAATGTCTTTCCTCTGTTTATGTAACTAAGAAACATAATTTAAATTGTAAAGAATCAAATTTCATGCAAGCTGAAGCTCCTTGAAATGCAGATGCAGTCACTCTAAAGATTTTACAATGGTGCAAATTTAGTGAAATAACAGAAATACAAGATAGGGCCATGCTAACTATAAACATTTCTGCTAACTTAATTTATTCTACCAACTTTTAACATACAGATTATTCTCAAATTCTACAGATCTACATAGAAATTAGTTACAACCTTTCTGTGAACAAAAGAAACTGTTTAACATAAAATGTGTCAATACTGTTTCAAGCAATGCTCTAATCTACAGACAATCAATCAACAAGCAAGCAGAAACGGGGTTTTCTCAGTGTTTGGTGAGCGTCTTGTTGACTTTCAAACAATTTCCTGGAACAGTACTAGTCTATTATAAGATCATTATTTTCAACTTTAGCAACAAAAGCATCACAGGTCACAAAACAAAGAAATAGTTACTTGTTTTCGTATCCATCTTCAAAGAAAGCAATTTCTATTAGTCAGCCCTCTATATACTACTTATTTGCCATTGTAGCTGATGATGATTATGATGATGAAAATTATGGTAATGATGACAGTAATTTTACAAGACGAATGAGTAGGGTTGGATGTGGAATATAGTCAACCATAAAACAGACTGGTGAGAAAAGCAATTTTTATCCTTCGAGTAGAGTATACATTTTTAAAAAAATTCAGTCTCACATAATGGCTGACCATATTAAAACTAATTTGTCTGTCACTTTCAAACACCTTCCAACAAACTGAAAAACAGTAAAATACAAAGAGTCAGAATGATATAAAGCATCACTGCTGATATTTAAATACACACAAGACTTATTAAATATAAACTTAAGGGTACTAAACAAATGAGAAATGGTGATGGAAGCCTTTTATAGTCAAAATACAATGAAGCAGTTTACTTGGTTTGTCTCATGTCAATAAATTGAAGTTACCAACATTTAAAAAATCATTGAATTCTACCCGGAAGGTGGAGTTTGCTGTTGAATCCAAAATGAAGGTAGCTTTTAGTTTATTGACATGCAGAAATGAAAGACATAACTGTTGTGTAAAAACACGCTGTTTTAAGTTGGACTGGCTTTTGGGATTGGGCTGTGTAGAGGAGTCAAGATTTCCTGACACTTATCAAACATTACAGTTACCATCTTCAGGGTGAAGGAATCTGGAAAGCAAGCGAACAGCAACAACCACACACTCAAAGAGATGAGACACAGCCTCGAGTTGGACCAATATAAAGCAAGGCCTGGCCCCAGCTTTTTCCCTCCCTTCTCAACAGCCGCATACCCATCTCCTTTGCACAGCAGCTTAATACATCCTATGAAGACCACACACACAGATCCTCTGACAACAAGAGAAACCACCTTCACCTCTCCACACTCCATCCCCCTTCTCATATCTGCCAGATTCCAAAATGCTTTCAATCACCTTTTTTACTCAATTCCCCCATCTGCTTCAAATCCTTTATTCATGTGTTTGCCAAAACCCTGCCCCAGCTTCCCCCCCAAAAATCAACTTCATTGCCTCTTTACTACAACAGGGAAGATACCCTTATGGGTTAGAATTGCAGTTATGTGCCCTGAACAACCAGAATGCCCCTCCCACACATCACTCACTGCAAGACCTATAACAGGTCTCTGGTAACCCCGGAACTCACTCATCCCGCAGATGATTTAACCGTAATGTTTGTCAAAACATGGGGAAATTTCCATTTCTTTACACAGCCTAATTCCACAAGCCAATCCAGCACACTGAATGTCAGCAGCAAAAGCTCAAGTATTAGAACCTGTGGATTTGTTAATTTCTTCATGAAGAAATTATGTTTGGTGATGTGAAATGCAGTTACTTCGAAAAACAGAATAGGAAGAAATCTGACAAGATTAACATGCATAATGTAAAATGAAACTCTTAATTATATGTTATGAAACTGGTACTGACAGTGCAGAAGTTAAATTGTTTATATTAATCAATCTCAGGAAGCACATCATTAACAAAAATGTTGTATGTTGGGCATAAAGACTGATGTCAAACAAGCTATAAGCAGGTTTAAATTTTCAAGAAGGTGTGGGAGAGACAGGGTGAAGCAAAGTTGCAAGGCGTCTTGTTGCTCCTTTGGATGAACCCTGCAAATTTGAGTTTCCTCATCCCTTTATCAGGAAAGCCTTACACTGAATTTATGGAACATCAAACTCTATAAACAAGCTAAGAGAGAAGAAAAATAATATTACTATCATGAAAAAACACCATCTTGATAATAAATGTTGTCATAACCACTGCCCTACACACTTGATTGTGTACAATGTGATGTAACGTGAACAAACAGGATTCCATACACTACTTCACCCACTATGGAAGGTGGGCAGTGGTGAAGGTGGGGGACAACAAAATTTTGTACTGTAAGTTTTCATGTCAGTTGGACTGATCATGTGCAAAATAAAGAACTATTACACAGAGTCAAGGAGGAAAGGAATATGTAACATACAATAAACAGAAGGAAGGCTACCTAGATGGGTTACATCTTGTGTAGGAACTGCCTTCTAAAACACATTATGGAAGGTAAGATACAAATAATGACAGAAGTGATAAGAAGACAAGGAAGATGACATAAGCAGCTAATGGATAACCTTAAGGAAATGCAGAGGTATTGGAAGCTGAAACAGGAAGCACAAGATTGCATTCTGTGGAATACTAGCTTTGGAACAAGCTTGTACCTATCACAACATAGACTATGGAACAGTGAATGAATGAATGAATTAAAGGATGGATGGATGGAAGGATGAATGAATGAATGAATGGATGAATGAATGAATGAATGGATGAATGAATGAATGAATTAATGAATTTCTCACAGCAGTTGCTCATCAGCTGTTGACTTTCTTTAGCATTTCTGCACCATGTAGTAGCTAGATGAGTGCTGCTCCAAAATGCCAGAACACTTGCCTACTACATGGCATAGAAACCCACAAGCAGACCTTGAACTTTTTACTAGTTCAAATGGACCAGCAGGTAGTATGCAACAAGCTATCACCAATACTCAGGAAGCATATTATAGGCAATTATTACTCTTTCCCACTCCTCCAGTACATGTACACCCATAGTTGAAGAGAAAGAGAGAGAAAATTAGTGTTAAATCTTGTTGTGGCTCCAATGTATCATAAGTACTTCTCAGCCCTCCAAACAGTGGTGGCAACTGGTACTTAAAATGGTCAAGGTGCTACACAGAATCACCTTTCAGAAGTCTTACATGTACAACAGACTTGTAGTAGGTGGTTATTTGCAACAGAAATCACTCCACTTCATGGTAAACATCCTGAAATGGGTACTTAAGATGAAGGCGAACATGACAAGTAAGCTGAGTTTAAAACAACATTGTACAGTAAAACTGTAATTGGTCAAGGAACTTTAAGTGTTACGTATCCATAAATTGAAGAGTATTTATATCATGGAACAAACCAACAAATGCACATCAATAATATATATCATATATTTATCAGTTTTCCAGTGGTCCACTGGTTAATGGTTTCCAGTTCCCATAATTTTCAGTTTACTGCATCATCGGATGTTAAATTCTGCTGCTGTATAGCCCTGTTAACCTCCTATTCCCAAATTTCACATTCTGTGGACTGTGCATCATGATATACTTGCATAATAAAGACAAACAAGATGCACTTTCCTTTTTTAATTTATTTCAATAATCTATCCTCTACATCTTCCAAGAAGAGTTACTATTCATCATCGGGAGGTATTTACTGTATGTGCGGCATTATGTTGACTAGCTGCTAACACAATCTGATCGTGTTAGCAGCTAGTCAACATAGATGCATGGTAATTACCATATGCTGCACATACAGTAAATACCTCCCGATGATGAATAGTCACTCTTCTTGAAACATGTAGAGGATAGATTATTGAAATAAATTAAGAAAGAAAAGTGCATCTTGTTGGTCTTTATTATGCAAAACTCCTTTTCCCACTTTACTCTGAGTGGTCCTTACCATTGTCTTCCTTCTGGTAACCATGTCATTATTCACTTTTAGGCCCTCTGTTATCCTCCATATGTGCTACGTATCCACACCATTTCAATATGTTGTTTTCCAGTCTTTCAGAAATTGTTTGTGTTACCCCCATTTTTTCTCTAATTACTTCCTTTCTCATTTCTGATAGTCTGGGGTTCTTCCTTGCAGCTCTTCTCCAAAAATCCATTTCTGTACTGAAAAGATTTTCTTTCACTTGTAATCCAGTGTCCATACTTCCCAACCGTAACTTAAACTGCTTTCTATCACTGTGTAAAATATTAATTTCTTTGTATTCACCAAAATACATTCACTCTTGTTGCTTGCATGGCTTCCTCAATTCTGTTTAACACTTCTTCATTGCATTTTCCAGAGTGTGTAAACTGCATTTGTAGAGTTCATAAAGACGGGGATACTAAGTACCAAACTGATCTATTGCCCTTACTTACAATGTTACATTCAAGCTTTATATTCTGTATATCACTTCCTACATTTAAATACTCTGATTTAAGAATATTTATATTTAAGCCCCAGTTCTGATATTCTTCTATTAATTTTTTTGTCATATATTCTGCATCATCTTTATCCTGGTCATTCACACCAAGATGATGATGTACTGTTTCATTCCCTCCCAGCAGTCCCATACTTTTGCACTTCTTGTTCCCATCATACAGTACACTTTCTAAGTAAACCTTTAATAAGGCTGGCAACAATCCACATCCATGTTGTAATGCTTTAATTGTTTTAAAGCCTGCTGATATTCTATTTCCAATTTTAACATTTATAGTATATACCAACTATATGATAAAATAAAATATATTTTATTGATGTGCATTTGTTGTTACATAATATAAAAAAATATAGTTGGTTCAATTAAAACTACAAAAGCTAAGTACAGCTAAGTATGTTAACATTATGATATTAGGAATTAAAGGTAGACCTGTTTATCACAACAAAGCCTCGGCTAGTGAATACAACCATTACTGTTAATGATAGATGTTCATGAATACAAGACATGAAATATATGACACAGAAATGGGGTAAATAACTATAATTACCTACATGCGCATAATTTTATATATTGTTTTAGTTTAGTCACGTGGTGGCCTTTGTGTGTGGAATGTTCATGTTTGATCTGTGCGTGGTTTGTATATTGTTCCGACTTGTTCAATGCTATGTAATGTGACTCTACGGATGCAAATAAATGCAATACAATACAAGATTCAGAACCATATCTGTTCATGACCTCATTGCTAGGAGGTAACCAACACTATCGCACTCTGGTCATCTCTACTGCATAGAGAAATGGATGGGAGGATGTGTAGACCCTGAAGTCATGCTGAACATAGAGCTACACAAATATCCTTTGCTCCTAAAAGACAACAAACAGTAACCACCAATCCGAAGCGTGTTGTTTTAAAAATGGGCCTCTCTGGCACACTGTTCCAAGAGAAATAATAGAAAATGTGACAAAATGGGTGAATGTGTCTGACTGTTCAGAAACATCACCTGAGTAACTAAACACAAAGTCAGTCTCATATGAAAATGAAAGCTGAATAAAATTAAAAACAAACATATTATTGAGCAATTGGTCCTAAAATATCACATTTAATTTTACCTACTTCCAATAATCCTACATTTGCATCCTATACAACATCATAAAAAATAATACAAATAGGATATCTGAAATAACAAACATTCTAGTTAATTCTATGTATACTAACACTCTGAAGCTGATCTCAACAACACATACAATATTTATGTTCTTGCCATCAACAAAAGTGATCACATGACTGAATTTGGCTAATAATTCTCAGAATATTAGTGTCATTACTTTGAGAACAATTTAAACCAAGATACATTCTCTTCGAGAAATATCCACTTCTTTAATGTTAAACCACAAAGCATAAAGCATAATCACTGCTTGTTACTAAGTTAATAACTTTTAAGACAGTACATAAATGGATGTGCAGTTTGCATATGGTGAAACGTAAACCATTTTTATCTAACCAGCCATCTTTTGTGAATGTATGAATATCAAAGGAAGAATGAGGTTCTACAAAATCCAAAAGTTCTGTCAGACCAAAAAAAACATATTCCTGCAGTACTGAATCCACAGTCACTACAGTAACCATAATATATATAATTAGTAAAATATAAGTGTTATAAGATGAGTTACAAATAATGTTGCAAGAACTTGCTTCTTTGTTATAATGGTTGGAACACTAAGGTTGTCAAATCAATATTTACCTAGGTAAACATCTGTTAAAATTTTTGCCATAAATAAATAAATAAATAAATAAAAAAAAAACTGTAAAATATTTCATCAAATGTACAGTAATTCTCAGCCCCTGAATTCTGCAAGCTAGGTTTGTGGCTTATTTCATCACCAAATACTGAGTCATGTCCCAGCAGCTTCCTGGTGCTTGAAGGGCCACAAAATGTAACAGGTGCCATGAAAACAAGTGGAATCTGACACTATTACACATGAAGATGAAGATGTAACAATGTTCACAGTGCGCATTATCCTACAGATACAGACACAGAAGTCTTGTGACACTTCAACTTAAAAGTAACCTCACTGCAGACAGCTCACTTAAGATACAGAATGACTGACAAGTGAAGGTACAGTTGGAGTGAAATTGAAACATGACTACTGCCACCAGGTGCTGATGTCACCATGGCAAAACGAAACACAGTGTATTGAGGGTGACTTATGTGTAAACAGTAATGACTCAAAGGAAGCCCTTAGTATGGCAGACATGGTAGGTGTCTGTGCATGGGAAGTGCTTCATACTGTGGTTATGAACAACCATAATTGCTGCTGGATGCAATGAGTGAAATCACAAATGGTTTACATGCAACTGCTTCAGGCTTGAATGAAGTGAACATTAAAAAAAAGTAACATGGTTTAGTTTTGCGGAGTTCGCAGTGTGTTTTTGCACACTGCTCTGCAGGTCTAAGTTAAAAAAAAAAAATCCTTTTATGGACCTTAAAATTTGAAACCATTCTCATAAGGAACTGTAAAATACAGAAATTCTGAGAGTTTCTGGTTTTACTGGTTCAGGGCATTTCTACAGCTGTAACAGAATGTATTATAAGCACAGAATAGACTGTTTTCATCTTTCAGGTTTTCATAGTGGATGTTGCTCACATGTCAATCGTTAAGGTACCTATACAGTATAGGAAAATGAGTTCTTTCAAACATTTCAGAGAACTGTTGCAACAATCTTCAAGGTGACAATATTTGTTTCAGATGGATGCCAAATGACTGAGAGAAGGAAATGTGTTGATTATACAGGGTTTTCCATGAGGAATCTGCCATAATTTGGGAGAACATTCCTTGGGTTAATTAACATTGATATTACTAAAAACACCTATATCTGAAGTTGAATGCTAGAAAAAGTAGTATTCTTGCAGTTCCACATACTGTACCTGTTGAATAAGACGTGTTATACTACACCACACAGGTCTGTCCTTTGGCCAGTGGCCAAGCCCAAACATGTGAGGTCAATGTGTTACATAAAGTACTTCGAACTGTACGGACAACTTTTACAAAATCAGTGCAACTTTTTCTTATTTAATTTATGGCTCTATATTGCTCAGATATTAATTAGATGTTGTGTATAGGTGTTAACACTATAGCAACTACAAATTCCTCATTGTTTTAAAACATATTTGGTAATAACAAATGTACAACAGTTTTCATTCTTTAAAACTTATTTCACATCAACTCCACAACCTTCAATCTCATATATCAGTATTTTTGGTTGTATCAATTTAATTTAAACTACGAAACGTTTGCCGGAAGCATGGCAGACTCCTCCTTAAACACTCTGTATAGGAAGGTTGCAATGACTGTGGCCAATTAGATCTAATGTCTCAGTACAAGATGTCCCCCCTTCCCTTTCTGCAGTTCTGATCGGCTGAAATCCTTGCAACCTTCCGCACGTTTCCTCCTCCCAATCAATTCAGCATCCACCTGAACCACTTGACTTACCTCTGAAGATGGAGGTGGCACAGCTCTCTGAAACATCCAAATAAATTTGTCCTACACAGCATAGGAACCAAAAGGTCCCCAATTAACGTATAAGCTATAAATGTCAGAAAACACTATCGCTGTCAGCAGTAATGAACTAGCACATGTTATGCGCAGGATACATTATACCCATCTAAAAACTACACATAAATCCTGAACAAACACAATATGTCACAATAACATGGAAATGAGAAGCACTGTCTGCCTGAAATATAACAAAATGCCCTTCTCACATGTTAAGCAACAATTGTTTAAGGTGTGTGTTATTTATAATTCCCAGATATTGCATAATCTGCAACACTGCACTCAATATAATAATGGAGAGTTTGTGCAGTCATTTTTTTAAGACAATGAAACATTATACTTTGACAGCAATGACCAGACATTTTAAAACTTCACTCTTCCTGGTTGAGGGGGGTATGAAAACCACAGAAAAAGAAGCAGTGCTATGACATTTGTTAATTAGGAATAAGTACAGTAATACTAAGTGTTCGCATTTTCCACACATAAAACTGAACCCTATATAACTCAACCATTTAATAAACATGGTTAAGTTTTATGTTTCATTGTGCATTAACAACTGTGATAATGGGTACTGCTATGTCACAAAGGTCATGAAAACATCCACACACACACACACACATACTGGCATTTTACAAATTACAAGTACAGCAACAATATAAAGTTGTAAATTCTTCCAACAGCTGTCCACATTAACAATAATGACATTTCAAAAGACTCCCTCTAACAAATAACTGTACACATAAGAATATGGACTCAACAGATAATGCTGGAGCATGTATCATACCTCAAAATCTAAATGTTACCAGTTTACTTTTATCTCAAAATGGATATACTCATTGTCTTCCATCATTGCAGATGCAACTGTACAGAGATGTATTGTAAAGTTGCATTAAAATGATCAACAGCATGAAATTTACAAGTAATGTCATGAGACTAAACAGAAATCAACCAGGCGATGTCAATAAAGTCAAAAAAGAGACTAATGTAGAAAATTTAGATTTAAAATGATTTAATAATTTCCACCACCTTGTAGCTGGTTGGACAGTATTTGACTCGACAGAAAGACCCATGAATCTGTATTAATTCCAATTATCTCTCAATCAATATCGTGCTCTTGGTTGTCTTACTTCACGGACTTAATGAAGGAAACACTTCAGTACCTGTGTATAGAATTACAGGAGAAATGAATTCCCCATTTTCTTTCTCATGAAAGCCAGTAAACACCCTCCAAAGTAAAGTGCCTTAATAGGTAACATTCTCTTGTCACATAAAAAATATTTTAAAGAAAGAAGAAAAATTTACTAAAACAGTCATACATGGATGGAAGTCAGTGGTTTTCATTCCCCACAACTGTTGGATACTGTGACAAGTAATCAACTCAATTCGTATGTCTGGATTTGCTCATACAAAGAAATAAAATGCTGAAGAAGAATTAACCCCTTGATGCTAGCCTTACACACTTTATGGAAGTTCAATTCTCAACATACTGTTGGCCTATGCATTGTATGGCTGTGAAGGCATTTCAAGGTACTGTAAATTTAAAAGCCTCTGTCCTGGACAGTACCTGAAATTTAAATCCCATTATCATTGAAGAGTTAAAGAGAAAATAACAAAAATAAAAATAAAGTAAATGGAAAATCTCACAATAGTTGGGTTATATTTTAATTAGCGTGTAATATATTTTGATGACCCTGAGAAAATGTACATTATATTTAGATATAGATTTACAGGGTTATTCTATAAATTAAGGACATTCAGAAACATTCCTAATAGCTCTAATTATGAAAGCCTTGCTCTTCTTGGATGATGAAGGGTGTAGATTGGTAGTTAGTTATTGACGGTGCAGGACAACTTATCAGTCCCATCCTCAAAGGTGAAGCAGTCCAAGAATAATGCCGGCATTCTTACTGGACTGCTTGGCCCTTGATGAGACCAATAGGTTTTCCCAAAATGTTGGTAACTAACTATCAAACTATGCTGTGTTACATTCCAGGAGAGCAAAGACCTAATTTACACCTCAACGGACACCTGAAATCAGTTCCAATGCTCTACAGGAACAAAGCCTTCAGGAGATCAAAGGATCTGAAGTGTATGTGTTCACTTGTTTGGACTCATACAGCCTTTCATCCACCTCTCTGTTTGCATGGCAGTAACTGTGACTTACTAAAGTAGGAGTTTATAATATATTTCATCTGGTACTCTCAATATTGATGTCATATACCACTAAGAGAAATTACCTAATCCAAAATAGATATCTAAATGCAATAACCCTAGTTCTTGGTTATCATTTACTTCATCCTTCGATGTCATTATCGATTATCATCCAAGATGGAGAAAGAGTAACTGTCAGGAATTCTTCTAAGCAGTGATTAATGTTCTGGAACAGTGTTAATCCCCCCAAAAAGGGTGAGAACTGCTCCTTGTTGCACTCTTTACTTCATACAATGGTGTTGCCTTTAATTTCTCATTCTGTATGCTTCCATATTTCAATAAATCTAAATCGCATCTCATCTACTATAAACACTCTATCCTGAGGACTCAAAAGGAAAACAAAAGTCATCACAGATGTTTCCACTCTTTTATTTACGTTGTTTTGAGGCATGAAGAGGAAGTTTGAAATATATATAAGAATTTCCCTTTTAATGTTTAAATTTAATATTAATGTCTCATGTTTTGAATATCTCTGTTCAGCACTTTCAAATACAAGCAAAAGTAAAGACCTCCCTGTCGACACCATGAAGGCATAAGGGGGAAGTACAGGACAAGTATATTTCCACTCATTCTTTACCTCAGCACTAGACGGAGGTGAGTGGTTAACTACATGCCTTGGCTGCTTTACCCCAGGAAAGAATCCCAGCACTTAAAACTACAAAATTAAAAAAAAATGGTACGTTACATTTTACTGTACACAAATAATAACATTTATCATTGCCATCTGTTACTGAGTTTTGCTGGCATAAAAGCAAGTGAAGTGTGTTAGTAGTATAATAATTTATATTCAGTATCATTCTTTAAGAGATGTCTGGGGCTCACTGCTTAAAAGCCATAAGTTATTGAGTTGTGATGAACATCACAAGTCAGAGTCAGAACACACATTTGTTAGCAGCATAAAGACTCTTGCAGAATAACGTCACTTACTCATCACACTACATTAAGATGTTCTCAGTGATCACAGATGAGTGGAGTGCTCAAGCCTTTTACTTTCTCAGTTCATCTCTACCTTTCTCCCACTTCACCAAGTGAACTTCAAGGGTCATTGCAAATAAAGAAAACTGTTTAGTGGGCTTATGGTTCTTTTTAACAGATAAAATTAATGATTGTGGATCTGTATATTACTTCTGCATAGTACATTCCACTTTCAGTCATACAGGGACATACTTTCAACGGCCTCATGCATCACCCTACATGAGGATCATTCTGCATACCAGCAGCCAGGGCAGTAATCACTGCTATTCCAAACTGCAGTGACAGGCAGTCCATACATTTTGCTTTTATGTGTGGGAGTTACTATTAGATTCTTACTCACTATATTTAAAGGTGCTGGAAGTGGTTTGCTCTATCAGCAATTGCAGTGTCTTGATGAAAAAAGGCATAGATTCTCTTACAGTCAGACACGTGTTTAAAAATGGCAGCAAAATATCTTGCACATATCTGTGTGTATCTATGGTCTCAGAAACAATGGGCACAGTTATCCTAGTTGCACTCATAACACACCACACATAAATTTAAATATCACATAACGGCACTCTCCGGACTATCATGGGATTTTCTGCAAACAAATACCTGTTATTCTGGTAGTTCATATATCCACGTAGATGATACCAATCCTCATCAACAAACAGACTGAATGTGTGGCCAATTTCTTCAGCATACATTCTGTGAAGGTACTAGTTCATAAAATTCAGTCTTGGTTCACAAATTGCATTGCAGACTTTGTGAATCACAGTTGTCCTATGCAGATGAAAATCCAGCACTTTTGTTACATTTTGTGGGAATGATGCACCCACACCTGTGCAAGTTGTGCCAGAATTTTCTTGGGAATATCCCCATTTACCACAAATTCTGTCCAATTTTCTTCAGTCAGTAAAGGTCTTCTGCAAGTTCTTTCCATGTCTAAAGTGGAACCTGTTGTTGTCGTCTGTAATTTGTTTTCCTATGTAGAACTCCCATAACTGGACGTTTCAATTTGAGTTTACAATGACACTTCCTGTACCAACTGTGAATGGCATATGTATGTAGGTATCATACAAAAAACCTGCACTGCAACTGCAGATGAATCACAGGGAACCCCAAAAATTCTCCAATAAGCATTGCAGAAGCCAACAAGCAAGAGGGCTTCATGAGCATATAGTATACCATGAGCCAACCACAAGGCCCTAGCATTAGGGGGGTCATTTAAAATAATGGCCCTTCATATTAAATTCACCTAATTATATCAATACACTAGCACCAGAAGTTTTTTTTTTAATATAAGTGTCTGTCATATGTTTCTAACATGTTTGATTAATGATATCACACAAAAGAATTCTCTTCTGTTAAAGTACTGTCTTCAGGTTCATTTCAAATTCCGTTATCCAAGCTAATAAACCCATTTGAAACTTGTGATATTTGTATTTGTTATACAACTGCAGCAATTCACAGTGCCATTAATTTTTAAGCAAGAGGAAAATATATTTATAAACAACTTTTTAAATGAAAGAAAATTACAGTATGTATACAGAAATGGTTCTAAATTATAATTTACAGAGTCTTTAGTTCATTGCCCACCACAACATGGCAGCTTTATTGCATACAAAGCCTGCACTCACCCAAGATATTCAGTGACAGCTGTGGTGCTCAGGTCAGCAATGAAAGATACACCCTGTAGAACTCTGTTTTATTAACTTTGAACAAATTCAGATGAAAATTTTATAAAAGTACAGAATTTTCTTCACTTTTTAGTAAATAGTATGTAATTACCAAATGATCAACAAAAATAGCACCAAATGTTGAAAGAAATAATGTCCCCCCCCAACCCCCCCGATTCATTACATGGTAATTAAAAACTGAGATATTAACAGGTTAAGTTATCTATTCTTCTGTTACTTAAAATTAATTACTTCCAATAATAGGGGTAAACATAATGTAAGCAAATTACTGTGATGGCATTTTCCTTTATATGAAATAACTCTCTTATTGACATATGTTTGAAAGAATTTTCTTATTTCTGATGTGTGTGTCATTCATAATCCTGAGTTTATTCTTATTAGAATAGTTCCACATTACACATAATGCCCACACCAACAGATGACTTGCAATGATACCATGCAAGACGAAAAAAGAGTTACGCTGCAATTTCAATATAGCTGAAGAAGAAATACAAATTAGACAGTTATCTGGAAAGTTGTAATACTTTATAACGAGAATATATATGATGACTAATTTACTATTTGCAAACACAATGCTGCATTATTAGAGTAAAGCCTCAGGTTAGTAATACATCTTAATTAAAAACAAATACTAGCATATTAATAATGCAACATAAATATATGGACAGACAGGAAGTTCAGGATACACATGAATAAGGACACTAGCACTCTTATGTGGAACAAATTTTACAAGTGTTCTGTATACCACAGGCTAATTATCTGCAGGCTGCCAGTGGATACAAACACTACGTTTACTTGTCTTTTATAATATATCAGTACTGATCAAATAATATAGCCCACACATAAACTGTGCCAGAAAAATTATGTTTTCAATGATAAAATGTGACCTCCCCCCAGGTATGTTACGTATAATATGACAAAACAAAAACATCCAGTCCTTCACCAACCCTTCGAATCATTTTATAAGGCACTGTACCTTCCATGTTGCTGCATTTCGACGGAAGTAACAGAAAGTGTTTTGGAACCAGTTGTATATCTCGTTGAGAGTGAGCTGCTTATCAGGTGACTCGATGATGGACTGAAACAGAAAAAGATGCATTACCAATTCTGTGTAATTCTCCTGAGTCAGGTGTAACCTGCCCTGGGAAAAATATACAAATTCTTTTGAAAGTTATTTAATAACATCATTTCAGATGTCAACTTTCTGTAGAACTGACAGACAGATAATTCTAGTACATAGTTACTAAACACCAAGCTAAGAAAATAATAAGGAGCAGTGGAAGCAACACTCTATGTATTAATAATCTTGCAACTACATGGAGGTTAAGTAGTATACTTCATTCTCTGGATGGTTTACATTATTGAAAGAGCCCCTGATAGCCATGGGATAAAAGTGTTTGTGGGCTCTTCAGTTGGCCAGAGAGTGGTTCAAAACAGAAAATTCCTTGTTCCTAACAAAAATCAAATTCTGGCCATTCATTCCATATGCAGTCTAATCCCTAATCTGGCTCATGAGAGAAGTTTATGCATGACTGTGAATGAAAAATGGGGCAGGAATTGATGACGATCCACATTGAAATCCAGCTTGGCATTCACCAAGAGGAACTGAAGAAAACCATGAAACCAAGATGGCCAGTTCAGCTGATGTGAACCAGTCACCTGGTGAAAATGAGACAGGAGTGATAAGCACACGCTAATGTTAAGTTCCTTAACATACAAACACTTAACTGCAACATCACTGCCGCCTCCACCCTCGTACTTGTGTGGTCTACTGCATTAAATGACACAACTGTTTCCACTTTTAAATATAATCACTATTTACCATGCATTAGAGTTGTAAATGAACTAAAAATCATAACATCATATTACACCTTACAAAACAGTTCTTTATTACTGCAAGTATCCTACATATTTCAGTCCTTGGCCATCATTGGGAACTTGTATTGGAGGACGCTGGAAAGAACTGAAGGTGTTACTTTGACATACATATCCAACAGTAACTTACATATAACAAAACCTTCAATAAAAATATCCACACTAAAACATTAACCACAAGACTATACACCACATGGTTTTATGACCAAAAAAAACTTTCTCTAAAAATAATTATAAGCAACCATTTTTTTTGTAATAATAAACTGGCTACAAGTTATTCCAATAGCATAAATGTTGGCAGTGAATATTTAAGCTCACAGTCCATTTTATTATGTGCTTGTGCTAAATGTCAATTTATTTCAGTCATTACCTTGAATACCAACGTAAGAAATATTCATTGTCCTTTATCACCCCATACTGTTCTTTCTCTACAAGAGAGCAGCACATAAATTTTGTTTGTTGAAATGTTCATTACAAAATAAAGTACAGTTGTCTATACATTGGGCATATGTGTATGTTATATATTAATTACCTGTCTATTCTATCATGCCTTGAAATACATTACATCTTACTACCTGATACTATTTCTGTATGATGCAGTAGTTGATATCTCTTTTACAAGGTGGCTACATCAACATATGGCCTTTAGTGAAATACACAAAAACTTCTTAGGCTGACAGCAATGTCAGGTGGTTCAAGAAAATAAGTGTATCATTAAACAAACTCTATCTCCATCATCAAGCGTTTGATACACCAGGATCCCCATAATCACATCTGTAAATATGGTTCCTGAGACTGATTCTGACTTCTTCATCAAACAGTTTGTCCTGATATATCACAACCATGCTCGTGGAGATGGAATTGGTCTCTGATACACTAGTTTAACTAAACCACTGACAATGCTGGCAGCCCAACAAGATATCAGTGATATCCTAAAAACTCATAAATTAACATAGCAACCTTACAAACAGGATACCAAGGTACCTGTGAACTGAATGCAGGACAAAATCACAACATAAATAAAACTGACCAATCTTATACACTTGTGGCAAAGTCCATATGTTTGGCAAAAACATTAACAAATTACAATGGGATGTATAAAGCAATAAAGAGCTGATTATATCAGGGAATGCCTACTACCAGTTAATGAAGGATTTTTTTCTTCCCATTTACTACCTCAGAATATAAATATTACAACATACAAAAATAAAATTTAGCCTCTGGTTGTGTATGTGGGTAAAACTTGGTTGCCCAAATTAAAGGAAGAACAGATTGAAGGAAGCTGCATGAGGAATTTTAAGATTTGCATTTCTCATGGAATACAATCTGAGTGATCTAATCACAGAGGATGGGATGGGTGCAGAACATGGCACATATGGGGGAGATATATGCATAAAGGGTTTTAGTGGGGAAACGTGAAGGAAAGAGACCACTTGGAAGACTTACACAGAGATGGGAGAATAAAATTTTTAAAAATCTCTAAGAAATAGTAAGGAGAGCAGAGACTGGATTCACATAGTACAGGACATGGACAAGTCACTGGTTCCATCAAAGTCCGGGAGTTTTGTGACTACCTAGGAACTGTTAGCTTAACAAACAGGACTTTGCCCCATGGAGTTAATTATTCAGTCAGTTGCTCATGCAAATATGTGTCTCCCTCCCATCTCATGTTTAAATAGACTATGAAATGTTGCTGCATCAGTCCAGTCATTGTTCTGTTCAAAACACAGTTTGCAAACACACATTCATGGAGGTGGCTGGGATGTGCATGATGTTCAGTCATGCACATGGTGATTAACTTAGGCTAATTATATCTTTATAAGTATCATGAAATCAGTAATCCCTAAATAAACAAATCCTGTGGACAGGTTCATACTCTTTTTATCTTCCTCCTGTCAATGGAATGGGCCATAATGCAAAGATAAAGCACCTAATGACCCGTGGTTACAAAGACTACTTTATGTTCATTGAACATGCCACTAAGGTGGTGATGTGCATTTTTTTCAGGAACATCCCACATAAGAAACAAGTCTGTGTGTAAAGGAATAGGGTAAGTACATAAAGGACATTATGACACAGGAAGTAGCTCTGACTGCCTTCAACACAAGCATAAGCTTGAAGTCTGTGAACAGTTACTCACAAATGCTGGCTGAAATTTTGTGACAAAATTACTACTTGCATAAAACAAATCATACAAAATTGCCTCTTGCAAAATGAAATTGAAAGAACTCCTCAAATGACAATATAATTAAATGGTAATCATGTAAATACTGGTTTCTGATGCGTGGAATACAAATTATTCCATCTGATACATAGGTTGCAAAATTGTAGTTTTGTATATAGTATTTAAATCGTACGTTTTTCAATTTTATATCATATGATAAGTCTATGAGGGATGCCCAAGAAGTCATGCCCCACATTTTTTCTTGCAAAATATTTATTGAAGAATTTTGACAATAATACACAATGTTGATTGAACCTTAGTTTATATATATATATCCTAATTTTCTACAAACTCTCCATGAAGTTCTACAGCTATGCACCAGCATGGAACATGGGCATGTATGCTCAACTGGTACCATTCCTTGTCCTGTTGACGGATCAAAGTTCTGATGGTGCTGACCACATCATCAATCTTCTCAAACTTCCTTCCACAGGCAACATCCTTCAGAGGTCCAAAGAGGTGAAAATCTGAGGATGCTAAGTCAGGGCTGTAGGGTGGATGAGGTAACTCCATCCATCAAGTTGTGTGATGGCTTCCTGAGTCTTGATGCTGGTGTGAGGTCTTGTGCTATTGTGCTGAAGCAATATTTCGTATGGGTTCTTGTCATGCCAAACACACTGGAAACACTTCCTCACTTTTTTGGTATGCTGGCTTAGTGTCTGAGTTAACTGTCATTTCCCTCTGCATCACATCAAGAAGAATCAATCCTTCACAGCTCCAGAATATTGTGACCATCACTTTTCCGGCTGATGGAGAAAAGTCAAGGAGCTGCATTTTTCTTACTTCTACATCCCTCACTCTTTTTGGCCAGTGACCTATAGTGCTACTAATGACTGCAACAATTCCATAAATAATGCTGAGCCATTTATGGATGTTTCCCATCATTTCTTTCACTGCAACAAGAAACACTAACACAGCATGTTGATTGTAATAACTATAACTGGTAGACCCCTTTTGGAAAAGCTGGAGCAGAGGTGTCATGTGTTGGGAACCTTTGCAAATTTGTACACAGAATGACAGAAGTTCACACATGTACTACCTTAAATTACAGCTTTATAGCTCTGTTACTCACTGAGAAAAAAAAATTGTGGGGCATTACTTTTTGGGCAACCTCTGTAAATTACATGCTGCAAGAATTCCTTGAATTTTGTCTGCAGATAACAGATATTAATGTAAACATACCTGCCGTATTAAGGATGCATAGGTGAATGGAGGCCTCACATCTGCATTCTTGTAGAACTCTCGATTCCTTTGAATTTCTGAAAGCAAGGAAAAGAACACAAAATTAACAAGGATCTAAGAACAATACATACAGAGTATAGGAACAATAACAGCAGCCACCCTGCAATCTTTCACCCCTTTACTTATATCATATGTCACGTATTTCCCATCTATTCTTTCCGTACAATTAGCCTTTACAAATATGACAACAATTTAATAATACAGGAAATAAATTCTGATATGTTCATTAGATGAAACTGAGTCCCACCTGACATCGAGTAACAATTATTATGTAAGCTATTAAAAAATGTATTCTTGCAGTTACTGTCACCAAGAGAAACTGCAGAGCATGACACTCCAAAGTGGAAGGGCAGATCCAAATATTAGACCTCACATTAATGTGCAATGTGCATTTGTCCCATGGATTACCTTGGTAGGATTGACCTTCAGATGGGGAATGAATGGTGTCTACAGAAAAATACAAAACACGGTCATGTTCAGTTCTTTTCTTCTGGTGGCAAACAAATATTACTGGCATATTTATCCAAAAAGTAATGGCTGTTTCTAAAATAAATTTAAACACACAGCTTCACATATACACTGCCACCTATTATTTAAAAGTTTTTTGAAAAAGTTTGTTTCAGAGCAAATAAAAAGATTTTAAAACCAAATACAAGTAAAGCAAAGTTGCCACTGTGCTTAATTCAACACAATGCCAAAATATTATATGGTGTAGTGGAGGTATTAGTTAAGTTCTTTCTTAATAATGGCACTACAGGATGGTGAATGGCCAGATCCTAATAATTACCAACCAGTGAAAAATTCTGAACTCATAACCCTTACCGTGTATAACTTAATTATATGTTTTCTGCTGCATAGCTAAAGCCCTGTAGTGAATGGGTATGACACAGTAATATTACCAACTTAATGAACAATGTTGCTCAGTACAAACTCTCACAAAGGTCAAAGAATTTGGAACAGAATGTTGAAAACTATGAGTGGTTGTGCAAGAATAAAATCTCGAAAATACTTCTGAGTTAATTTTTTGTTACTAGCAACATAATGCATTTTATAAATTCGAAATTGCAACTTGACAACTATGGTTCACTATTCTGTAAAATGACATATGAAACAATAGCTATACCTATGTGAGGAATTCCAATTACATACTTTACAGATCACACCTGCCTAATCCGGTCTCTCGGGACCCGATTGGCGCCAGAGCTGGAAATTTTCCAACTCAAGGGTGGTTAGTATACGACTTCGTAAAAATAACTGTTAGTGTCGTACACAATTTTAACGCACTGGCACAAGGCAATTAGTATATGAGACATAAAAAGAAGCATAACAAATACTTAAATTTCCTTTTAATGTAAATGAACAAGGAACTACGCAAATAAAGCAAAAAACCCAATGAATACGGTAAATGTAGTCACCTGCACTGTCCCGTCTCTGTTCCAATCCCACGATTTTTTTCGTTGTTTTGATGACGAAACATGTTTAAGTTTACACGCACTATCAACACCTACACTGTTTGCTGGCTTTTTGCGATAAATATTTAGCAGTAAATAAAGTAATAAGTTCTAGCACAAAACAGGGAATCAACATCCCCATCCCCTCGGACAGCTACACGTAAACAAACTCTTGCGCAAGCAGTGCCAACTCACTCACCCAAAATTCACTGTGCACGACCAAAACACATTATTATTTATTAAATTAACAATAAACATGCAACTTAAGTGAACAAATGAAAAGAAAGCAATGTAAATTACAAGAAAACCGCGCGAAATGATGCAGATCATCACAGAATTCTTTGTGGTTTTCGTCACATCGCGCCAGAGCAGAGGACGTGCCCTACCACGGAATACCGGATTAGGGAGACTCAGACTTTACACAATTATGTAGTAATTACAAATTCTTGAAAACATTCTAATATCCCGATTCAAGAAGGGGAAATTCTATTTTGTAAGTTCTTGGGCATCGTATCTAATTCCAATTTTACCAGAACAGAAAAATATTTAATGATATATATTAATATTATGTAATTATGCCCCACAAATATGCAGTGACAGTCTGATTTATATAAGTAATATTTCCCATCTTAAAATATGGACATGATTTATCATATATAGATGGTTACAAGGTAATCTACTTACTAAAGTGTCATTGATGGAATCACGCTAACAAACCTGCTCATCCAATGATTATTTAAATTTATGGCAGATGAAGAGTAAACATTTCATTTAACTATGAGAAGATAAAGGAACTGTTTAGATGGGATGGTCATTTTGTTATTGGTAATATCAAAATGTGAGGTCACATTTTTTAAAAGTCCAATAACAGAGGTAACAGAATGATCAATGCATACTTGTAGGGTCACTAGCCACAGCTTAATGTAGCACTAACAGTTCAGAGTAACAAAACAACCCAGACAGTAAGGTGAGATGCCTACATTACTATTTTGTCACACATAATAGAGTTCAATAGCATGCCTGAGATGTTGCCAGACTAGTGCAACTGCAGAAAGATTAAGTCAGGAGGATGCAAAGTCAGCAACACTGCACTTTAGAAGAAAAAACAACTTTGGAAAATGTTTATTACTGTCAGTATAATTAGTACAGGGAAGCCTACAGCATGTAGCCTGTGCACCTGCAATCAACGGTGCTGTCAACTCATCGACAAAGAACCCTGGAGCCATGTACCTCAAGCTCCAGTGCACACTCTTGCTGATCGATATAGGGCATTAGGAATGCCAATGACTACAGCTTATAACTATGGCTGGACACAGCAGCTGATTAGTGGTTCAAAGAAATTGCTATCAAGTAGCTAGATTGTCAGGGTTTATACAGGGAGTATAAGTTTGAGTGCAGCATACTTAATCACCATGTCATATTCTTTTATTAAGATAAATATTAGCCACATACCCATCATGACAGGATGCCATAATATTCATGTGTTACTCCATGGCCTCTTTCATCAGATGTTTCTTTATTCTTAAAGCAAACCAGGTGTTAATTTCATCTAATAGAGTGCTGGCATCTGGTTGTACTATGCTGTATTGCATGCCCAATGCTCAATTGTGTTATCAACCACATCTTGTACCTCACACAGAACACACTCAGTCTCAACTACAAAAGTTTTTTTTTGGTGCCTCAGCACATGAGAACCACAGCACAGTGGCAATCATGGCAAATGGGGCATGACTCACTCATGTACATAAGATTATATATATATATATATA
>Ga0131853_10000950_pt1 | contig 52365 bp, 45 predicted proteins | sample TergutLab28metaG_FD_92764 | JGI IMG/M metagenome (GOLD analysis project Ga0131853, IMG submission 92764) | Labiotermes labralis P1 segment gut microbial communities from Petit-Saut dam, French Guiana - Lab288 P1 (version 2) (version 2) | ecosystem: Host-associated > Arthropoda: Insects >...
CGTGGATTGTGAACGTGACGTGACCAGCATGAAAATGGCTGAATACATGACCCAATTCATTGGTGACAAATTCGATGGGGTCATCTCTTCCGTTACCAAATGGGGCATGTACATCGAGCTACCCAACACCATTGAAGGCTTGATACGACTTGCCGACATGAAAGACGATTTCTATGAATTTAACGAAGATCTGCTTACCATTGTGGGAAGACGTAAAAAATCCGTATACCGCATTGGTGACCCAATAACGGTTAAAGTAAAAGCCGCCGATAAGGACGAGGGTACCATTGACTTCTTGATCGCGGATAAGAAACCACGCCATCGTTACAAAGACAAAGGCGGGCAAGGGAGCCAGCGGTCTAGGAAACAAAGTTATCAAAACCGAAGCCGACGTAGTGGTGGTAGCAAGAGGCGTTAGATGCTGCAACTCTCCATTATCTGGGGTTTCGAAGACATGCGGGATGTTTAGTACCCTTTGGGTGCCTAAATTGAAGGCATCGGAGTATTTTTATACCCTTCTATCGCCTAATATGGGACTACCGGATATTCTGACACCCCTTTATGGTCAGAAATCAGGGTGTAGGGGTGTTTTAACACCCCTTTGTGGTCAGAAATCGAGGTGTAGGGGTGTTTCAACACCCCTTTGTGGTCAGAAATCGGGGTGTAGGGATGTTCTAGCACCCATTGATAGCCTAAATCGAGGTCATCCGGGTGTTCTAGCACCCTTTTGTAACCTAAAATAGGATAACCCGGGTATTTTCCTAGACAACTACCCCTTACATATGCTTTAATTAAGATATCCACAGCTTAGGAGGAAAGCCCATGCCAGCAAAAAAGTCTGATGAAAACTTAATCGCACAAAATAAAAAAGCACGCCACGATTATTTTGTCGAGGAAACCTTTGAAGCTGGATTAGTTCTAACCGGAACAGAAATCAAATCTGTGCGCGGGCGAACCGTTCAATTGGTAGATGCTCATGTTCGCGTCCAAAACGGGGAGGCCTGGGTTCATAACATGCACATTGCCGAGTTTAAAGGTGGTAACCGATTTAACCATGTCCCTGATCGTACCCGAAAATTACTCCTTCATAAAAAAGAGATTGCAAAATTGATTGGTGCTCAACAACAAGCCGGTTATTCTCTAATTCCTCTGAAGGTCTACCTGAAAAATGGCTATGCCAAATTGCTCGTAGGCGTTTGTAAGGGTAAGAAAAATTACGATAAACGCCAAGATCTTAAAGCAAAAGATGCCAAACGAGACATTGAAAAAGCGCTCAAAGCAAGTTATCGTTAAGAGTTTTCAACAAGTTTCCCACAGATCTGACGATTCCAATCAAAAAGCGTCAACCAGCGCATGATTTTGACAGATTTGCCTATAATAATGAGTAATTAAACGTCATTGTTGGAGGCTTTTTATTATGAAAAAATTGTTATTAACGTCACTGATTGCCCTGACCTTACTTGGTTGTAGTCAAGCAGAAGATAAAGTGAAAGAAATGATCACACCGGAATATGAAAAAATGGCAGATGTCTCAGATATTTTAGGGGAAATCCTGACTCATATTGCTGATCACGATTCTGAACTCTCTTTTGATGACGGTACATTGGTGGATACAGAGCTGGGAATACCAAGGTACGAAGTGGCTCCGCTTACAGAAATTGATCATTTTAATCCAGTTGAGGTGGCAGAAGGATATGTGGTGAGACCTGTTGTAGAGGTTGATAATCCTCACTTGTTAATTGTTGTAGAGGCCAATGATAAAGCCTCTGCCTCTAGTCTAAATAATGGCATGAAAAAGGTACTTTCTGATCAAGTGGCACAATTTCACGACAAAGGTCTCGGTAAGATACATTTGGTGAATACGAATCAAACAATCAGGCAGGGCAATTACCTTATTTATGCGACATGGGATGGTGCCAAGGAAATTACGCATGTCTTTGAGCGACATGTGAAGTAGAATTTTCTTCTTATATAACTACCATTATTTTATAGTGATGGTTACATGAGAAGAAGTTGTGAATGAGCCATAAGATCGTTGAATAAACGAAAAGTAAGAATTAAGGATCTTTTTGTGATCGCCGAGAGGCGGTTTCATCCTTTTTGGACCCGGATTTTGACAAAATCGAGATCTCCGGATCTTTTCCAGCTGTCGAAAACGAGGACGCGGATTCATCTCACGATCTTTTATCCCCAAGAAAAAACAGCCACCTATCAGGTGACCGTTTCTAAACATCCAAACTTTTCTTAAATGCCACAAGCGTATTAGATAATAGCATGGTAATCGTCATGGGCCCTACACCACCTGGAACAGGTGTGATGTAGCTGGCCTTTTTTTCTACCTCAACAAAATCAACGTCACCGACGAGTTTCCCTTCCTCTGTTCGGTTAATTCCAACATCAACCACAACAACACCCTCTTTCACCATGTTAGCGGTCAGAAAGTGTGGACGCCCGATGGCTACCACAACCAAATCAGCTTGGCGAGTCACATCAGCTAAATTCTTCGTCCGTGAATGGGCCACCGTTACTGTTGCATGCTTTCTTAACAGCATATTCGCAATCGGTTTTCCAACGATGTTACTGCGACCTATGATCACAGCATTCATCCCTGCTACATCAATGTTATAAAAATCAAGTAATGCCATGATACCAGACGGTGTACACGGTTCCAGTACATCTAATCCAATACTTAAGCCACCCACCTGCTCCGGATGAAAGCCATCAACGTCTTTCTCAACAGAAATTTTACGAATGACCGCCTGCTCATCAATATGATCTGGCAACGGGAGCTGTACCAAAATACCATGTACATCATCGTCCGCATTCAATTTCCCAATCAAATTCAACAACTCAGACTCTGTGGTAGTCGCCGGCAATTCAATCACATCCGAATCAAACCCAACGTCGGCTGCCGATTTCTTCTTGCTTCTTACATAAGACTGCGAGGCTGGATTCTCTCCCAAGATGACCACCGTCAACTTCGGCCTCTTCCCCGTAGAAACTAAAAGACGATCCGTTTCCGTGCGAATGGTAGCTCGCATTTTACCCGCCACATGTTTACCATCTATTAACTGACTCATATTACTTCAACTCCATTTATTCGTACATCGTATCTCATCATTTTCTGCAAAATTTACAGAAAAGCCGACCCGTAGCCGACCTTCCTACCTATTCTTATCGCACCTTCTCAAAGCGTAGAAACGTCTTGCCATCTCGCTCTACTGTCTCGTTCCACATCTCAAGTGGACGAACCCAAAGTCCGCCATCGTGGACCGCCTTATAAACCACCATGTCGCCTGTACCTTCACTGTGTCTAGCAACACCAAGCACCTCGTACTTGTTGCCTTTAAAATGCTGGTATAGCCCTAATTCCACCATTTTTCTCACCTCATTAAACCTCTCCCATAACTATCGTCTAAACCTGGCACTTGCTAGCTATGGGAGAGCTTTATTAATAGCCTAGTAGCTTGGTCATGTTAGACGAAGCCAAACGTAAGTAAGGGAGCCATTGCTCCATAAATTCATCGGTAAGTCTCATAGTTGGCCCTACCACGCTGAACCCAGCAACGATGTCTTCTCCATAACCATAAACAGGAAAGGCGATGGCCTTCATCCCTACTTCGCTTTCTTCGTCGTCAATGGCGTGGCCCGATTCCTTGATCTTCTCAATTTCATCCATTAACTTCACCTTAGTGCCAATGGTTTTTTCCGTATACTTCTCTAGCCCTTCTACGTCAATTAAATAATCCAACTCTTTTTCTGAATAACTACTTAAAAAGACTTTCCCAATTCCTGAACAATGGATGGGGGCAATGTTCCCAATGCGTTGCATGGCCTTCAACGTTTTCCCTGGCGCTTCAACCACATCTAAATAGACCACTTGATCGTCTTGTGGGATCGCAAAACAAACGGTTTCTCCAATCTTTTGAGCAACCTCTCTTAAATAAGACTCCGTTAAATTGCTTAGCTTCTGCTTTTCTTGGATCTGCTTCCCTAATGCACAAAGCTTATAGGTCAAGTAATATTTTGATGTGGTTGGCTCCTGCGCTAAATAACCATTTTTTGATAACGTCGTCAAAAACCTTAAAACCGTACTTTTACTCATTCCAAGAGGGGCTGCAATGTCTTTTAAAGCTAAAGGATCCTCTTGAATTGCTAAATATTCCATAATGCGCAACATCTTATCTGAAGATTGATTGCTCGTTGGTATCTTTATTGATTTCATTCTGCTAAGCCCTCTTTCTTTAAAGCTATTTGTCTCAACTTACACGTAGTGGACACCCTTAAGCCCTTGCATTTCAATGCTCCATCTGTATGCGTTTTACAACCAACCGAGTATACCACATAATGCGATAAAATACTACAGATCGCGTCTCTCTTTTTTTAGCAATCGATTGAACACAAGTGTCAGCATAACGCCCATTAGTCCTAAGATAGCCCCGTAAACCAGAAAGGCATTCTGTCCGGCGGTTTCCCCAAAGGCCCCTAAAAGGGCACTGTTAATAAGCGGAGTGCCGACATCCGGTAAATAGGCAATGAGAGAAATAAAGCCAATTCCCAATCCTAACATGGCGACGTCAATTTTACAATCCCCCAGTAACGACCAGTAAACCCCACGAACGATAAAGATCATTAAACTATAGTAAACGACTAGCCCTTCGAAAAATAGTTGTGGCATGGTTACTGGGAAAATGGCTAAAGCCAATAACCCAAGGGAAGCAGAGGTTAAGGCGACGACTAAAACGACGTTCTTATTAAAACGGTCTGCCAAAAAGCCGCCAACTACACCACCAATCGGGCGCATCCATAAACTAACTACCATCACACCAGCCACACGGATCGCACTGATATCAATGTTGGTTTGTAAAAAGCCACCTACATAGAAAATCATCCAGTATACGGCATAAGAAAGACAAATAATAAAGCCCATTAACCAAACGTATTTGTTGGCCATCAAAACCCGCATATCTGAAACAAATTCTTTGATCCATTTTTTCTGCGGTGCTACTTTATCACTGACTCGCCGTGCTTCAGCGGACTTCGGATCCTCTTTTACAAAGAGCATCACTAAAATCGAAATCAAAAGCATGGTAAAAGAATACAGGTAAATCACACCTTGAAGTGCAACAACGTCTCCTGCCTCTGTGCTACCACTAAAGCGATTAAAAATGAAAATGGCTATCGTTGCCAAGCCGGCCTCTACCACACCGCGACCACCATCTAATATCCCAAAGAAGCGCCCTTCCTCACCAACTTTTGCAATCAACTTGACAATCCTTAAATGTGCCGACCAAAAAGTAAACACAGAGAAGATTCCCCAAATAACGTAGATCAATAAGACGTTCGTATGATTCGGAATCTGAGCAAACCAGATCCCAGCTAACCCACACATAAACAAGGATAAAGCAAGTAGCTTTTTAGCTGGAAAGCGATCTGCCAACCACCCACTGGGAAAATAGCCGACAACAAAGGCTAAACCTAAGATGGTGTAAATGTTATTTAACTGCCCTGCGGAAAGGTTAAAAACCGTTAAAATCGTTTCTTGATAACCTGAGCGCAAAAAGATAAGGGGATAGATGGACCCTGCCGCTAAAACAATCAGTAAAAACTGAAAATACCGTTGAAATTTTTTCATGACTACAGCTCCTTGAGCTTCTTATTTACATTAGTATGCCTTTCATGATCAATATGGATACTTCCTATTGTACCATAAATTTGTAGAAAAAAGCCGACCACTCGTCTGCAAATGCATGAAAGCGGTCGGCGTTTAAATGTTTCTATCGATTAAGCGTTCTCCTCGCCATCAATGTAAATTAAATCTTTGCTGTGCTTCTTGTTAGGAATTCCGTTCGGGAAGTCTCTTTCTACTTGCTTGTAGAAAGCAAGTACTAAGATAAAGATACAGAAGACAATTGGGAAACCTGCAATGATCGATACCGTTTGTAGAGGTGCAAGTGCGTCTGGATTAACTAAGAATAAGCTTAACGATACGAAACCTGCTAGTAGTAACCAGAAAGCAACGTTCCACTTTTGTGGATCAGAGTCTTGGGTCATTTCTTTCTCAGATGCTGCTGCTAGCGAGTAACCAACCGAAACGTGTCCTGTAATAAACGAGAATAGTACAATTAATGTAAATGCTAGTACCATAAACGTACCAATGTTCATTCCGAAAATCTCAAAGTGTCTAAACATTTCTACGGCGACACCACCACGTCCGTACTCTGCTAATGTGTAAACTAAGTCTGACGTGCCATCAAGTTGTTGGCTCATTCCGAACGCTGGGAAGACCATGTAAAATAGCATGGAGCCAATTGAACCAGCGGATAAACCACCGATAACTAGCTGCTTAATGGTACGTCCTTTTGAAATTCTAGCAATGAATAAACCAAACGGCATGGCATATACTGCCCACCAAGACATGTAGAAGATCGTCCAAGCTTGCGGGAAACCGCTTGCGCCAACTGGATCCGTGTTTAAGCTCATTGATACGAAGTTTTGAATCATTTGACCCATTCCCTCAACTGACATGTTGAAGATAAACCAGGTTGGTCCAGCTAACATAACCACTGCGAACAAAGCGTAGAACGCATAGATGTTCATCTGGCTCATTTTTGCCAAACCTTTCTTTAAACCAAAGGTAAACCCAACTAATGGAATAAGGGTCCATAGCGCAATAACCATAATGTTAATCCACATTGGAGCTTCAAGACCTAGACCAAGTACGTAAGAGATACCAGAAGCCATCGGTGGTGTTCCCATAGCAACCGACGTCATAACGCCACCTAATAGTCCGAAGATGTAGAAGAAGTTTAAGACGTGACCTACTAAGCCATCTGCTCTATCACCAATTAATGGACGAGCGTATTCACTCATTTTCATGTTGTTTCTTCTCTTAGCGAAGAAGAAGTAACCAATTGGAACCGCACATACGATGTAGAAGGCCCATGCAGAAGGTCCCCAGTGGAACATTCCGTAAGCCATCGCTGCTCTAAAAGCATCTGCACTTTCCGCAGCATAACCGTATGGTGGTGCACCAATGATCCAAATCCACTCAATCGACGCTAGGTACAAAAGGCTTCCACCTGTACCAGCAACAAGAATAAATCCTAACCATGTGGACGTTTTAAAGTCTGGCTTTTCACCTTTTTGACCTAAAACGATGTTTCCGGTTGGACCAAATGCATAAAGAATACAAATCCCTAATAAGATGATGGTTGCAAATAAGAAGAACCATCCTAGTTCGTTTAGAGTAAAGCTATGAATATTCCCTAAGATTTCACTACTTCTTTCTGGGAACATAAGGAACAAAACTCCGAATGCCAAAGTAATAAGGGTCGCCGGCCAGAATACCGTCGAGTCAATTCCACCAAATAATTTTTTTTGTGAACTTGCCATAATAAACCTCCATTTTGTCGTTTCATTATTAGAAACGCCATTTCAAATTAAGAAACTTGAATAAATATAACATGCATACACTCTATCGTCAATACTTTACATAGAATTTACATCATTTTTGCTAAAATACACGCACATTTTGCCCTTCAAGGGTCGATTGAACCTTTTTAATGTCAACTTCCTTAACATTAACGTCATCTGCAATGCTGACGGCAGCAGCTACACCAGCTCCTTGTCCAGTCACCACGCAACAACTCATGTTTCTAAAAGAAGCGTGAGCATCAATGTCACCAGAAATGGCGCGACCTGCAACAAGTAGGTGATCGATTTCTTGAGGAATAAGTGATCTTAGTGGAATTTGGTAATAGCGACCAGTGGTCGGAATCCAAAGAAGCCCATTGCCATCAATAAATTCTGGGAATATCCCGATGGAATCATCGAAGCGCGCTTCGTTTTGAACGTCTTCTTTTGTCATTTTGTAGAGGCCAACAATTTGTCTCGCTTCTCTCGTACCGAGGGTCATCCCAAAGTTTCTTAAACGGGCTTCTTCAAAGCCTGGTACGTATTTTCTAAGGGCATCGATGGACTTTAAAACAGCTCTACGTCCTTCCATCTCTGCTTTTGTTAAATCTTTAACATCGGTACAGTCAATCCCAGCAATGAACACGGCATTTAATTGCAGAACCTCTCCCTCTTTTGAGACGGTGCTGTATGACCCTCCGTAATCGATGTGAGGCTCTTTTTCTAGGAAGCCATCTTCAATGGCCCTTCTAAACGGTGCTACCAAGTACGGGCTGAACATGTCGTCCTCTTTCCCATTGGTTTCCATTTGCCATTCTCCTTGCCAATCAGCGTAAGTTGGTTTTAAGTCCTCAGCAATGAAGTTTTCAAACTTCTCCGTGTTAACACCACGTACATTATAGAGTGGCGTTACACTGTGTAGTGTATCACGCTTTGTGAAGGGTGCATTGGCTAAGGCGGCAACGTCTCCATCACCAGTACAGTCGATGATTCGCTTGGCCAGAATCGCTTGACGTCCTGATTTCCCGTCAATGATGATTCCTTTAATGGCTCCATCTTCAACAATCGCATCGCTTACGTAACAGTGTAGTAAAGGGATGACACCTGCTTCTAGTAACATTTTATCCGCTACACATTTGAACATTTCTGCATCTAGCGCTTGGCTATCACTTTGTGGTTCTGGTGTTGCTCCACCTAGCTTGATTGCTTCTTCTTCAAATTCTTGCGCAATTCCACCCGCTTCAATGGTCCCTTCGTGGCGATACCAAGCAAAGCCTTCTACTCCAACCTGACTCATAACCCCACCAAAGCAACCGTAACGCTCCACTAACATAGTTTTTGCACCAGCTCTTGCAGCTCCAATAGCAGCCGCAATCCCTGCTGGTCCACCACCAGCAACCAAAACGTCTACTTCATCTAAAACTTTAATTTCACGTGTTTTTTCCTGAAAATATTTCATTTCTGTCAACCACCTTAAAATTTTTATCGCTTTTGTCAAAAATTTCAATAATCGAAACACCGTTTCATTTTTCGACAAGCATGCGATAAATATATCATGTGAAAGTGTTTGCTGTCAATATAGAATCTTCACTAAGATTTCTTCACACTTAACATTATGTAGATTTCCAAAGATTTCTATACAAGTTTGATACCTTAAAATTCAAAATGGAGGGCAACGTAAAAGAGCCAACAAAACCTCGTTGGCTCTTTTAGACGGTTAACTTTAGATTTTCGATGCAAAGTATCCTAATGTACGGATTAATTGATTCGTGTATGACATTTCGTTGTCGTACCAAGCAGCTACTTTAACCAGTTGCTTTCCATCTACTTCCATCACACGTGTTTGCGTGGCGTCAAACAGTGATCCGTAAGACGTTCCAATGATGTCTACCGATACAATCTCATCTTCTGTATAACCAAATGAATCGTTAATGGCAGCCTTCATAGCAGCATTAATTTCTTCAGCTGTTGTGTTCTTATCTAATGTAGCAACAAGCTCTGTTAACGATCCTGTAATCGTTGGAACACGTTGCGCTCCACCATCTAACTTTCCTAGTAACTCAGGAATAACAAGTCCAATGGCTTTAGCCGCTCCAGTTGAGTTAGGAATGATTGAATTAGCTGCTGCACGTCCACGACGTAAGTCACCATTTGGATGGGGTCCATCTAATGTGTTTTGGTCGTTTGTATAAGCGTGAATCGTTGACATGAATCCTTTTTGGATGCCAAACTTGTCATGTAATACTTTCGCCATTGGTGCTAAACAGTTGGTCGTACAAGACGCTCCAGAAATAACCGTTTCAGATCCGTCTAGGATTTCGTGGTTTGTGTTAAATACGATCGTCTTGATGTCACCTTTTGCAGGAGCAGAAATAACGACTTTCTTAGCTCCAGCTGTGATGTGCTTTCCAGCTGCTTCTTGTGATGTAAAGAATCCTGTACACTCAAGTACCACATCGACACCTAATTTGCCCCATGGTAAATCTTCCGGGTTACGCTCAGCAAAGATTTTGATCTCTTTCCCATTTACAACAAACCCATCTTCTTTTACTTCAATGTCACCTTTGAAAGGTCCTTGAGCAGAATCGTACTTACATAAATGAGCCAATGTTGCTGCATCCGTTAAGTCATTGATTGCCACCACTTCAAAATCATTTTTTTCGATCATCACGCGTAACGCTAAACGACCGATACGTCCAAATCCATTAATTGCTACTTTAGTTGCCATGTACAACGCCTCCTTGAAATACATTATGCACCGATTTTACCTTTTTAAAATCGCTAAATCAATAGTCGTTGGAAAACTTTTCCATGAAAGTGTTTTTGGGAAACGATTGCCATTTCTTTTTCGTTCTTTTTGTCACCTTTTAGCAGAAAATAGGGTCATCAACGCCTATGAATCGTCACATGTTTTTTTGCCTTTTAATGGTTTGAAAGCAGAACTAGACATCACCTAGTTCTGCTTTTTACCGTTTCTATTTCTAACCTAATTTTTTCATCGTTTCATAAAGTGTCTTAACGTCCTCCGGACGTGTTAGTCCTGTTTCTTCCTCTATAATGGACGAGTAAACGTGTGGAATAATTTTAGAAACGCCCGCATCTAGTGCAATCTTTACAATTTCTTCAAAGTTTTCTAAATCGATGCCACCCGTTGGCTCTAAATAAAAGTCAGCCTTAGCACATGCTCTTGCAACGGCTACGTATTCCTCTTTGTGAGCAAGGCCTTTCATGGGAAAATACTTAATGGACGAGCATCCCATGTCTTGAAGTAATGCAATGGCCGTTTCAATTTTTACTCCTGCAGCAGGTGTCTTGCTACTAAGTGGCCCCGTTGCCACGTTAACATAACCAACCCGCCCAGTTGGACTAACCAACCCATTAACCACAGTTTCACTTTGTCCAAGTGCTTCCCGACTAGCCCCTACACCTGTGAATACTTGATTCACATGTTGTGGCTGCAGTTTCTTGGCTAAGCGTGTCACCATTGCACTTTGGTTTGGGTCTCCAGCACCTAACCCAATGGAGAGACCATTGTTCGTTACCTCTGCGTACTTTTTCATGTCGGCAATAGCCGACGCGTCAGTTTCATAGTTTTTAGATAGAACACCGATCACCACATGGCCGTCACATGCTTCATAACATTCTTTAGCATTCTCCACGGAGCCGGCTAATACGTTTAAACATAAACGATCTTTTAAATACTTTGGTTGCTTTAACATGTTCTCCACCTACTTTTTACTTTTCTTTTCGCAATTGTCTATTATATTAATTCCGTCACGATTTCTTTCAACCTCTGAACAATGGCTGCCATCTCATGTTGGTCTACGGAGCGAATGTCGTACTCAATGATGCCGTTATTCGCTTGATAATCTCTTGTGTAGATGGCAGGATTGCCATTTTGTTGCCCACGGATAATCGTCATCGCATCAAGAGGATCCTCCACCTGCAGACGTCCACGGTAAATGTCGCGCCCAGCAGCGTCTTGAACCACATCCGCTTTCATATGAGGCAATTCATTGAGATCTGCTATAAAAGGTTCTAACCTTTTTTTCATGGAAACACCTGTTTCAGGCCCAGCGGCTAGGTAATTTGCTATCGCTGTAACCAAACCGAGAACGCTTTCTTTCCCTACTTTCATGGCTCGACCAATCCCTTTAGATTGGAGGCGCACCCATTCAATGTAAGTCTTTTTTCCGATAACCAGCCCCGAGCTCGGTCCTTCAAAAGCCTTGGCACCACTGTAGATTACTAAATCAGCACCAGCCTTTGTGTAGTAAAACAAATCTTCTTCAGCTGCCGCGTCCACAATCAAGGGTAGGTGATGCTTTTTAGCGATAGCCACAGTGTCCTCGACACTTAGCATGCTTTTTTGAACCGTATGGTGGCTTTTAATATAAAGAATGGCTGCGGTATGTTCGGTGATTTGTTGTTCCATGTGAGCGACCGAGCACATGTTCGCATACCCTGCTTCACACATCACACCTCCACCTTGAGAAATTAACAACTCAATCGGAGTGCCACCATAGTCAACGTTATGACCTTTCGGAATGATGATGTCGCGTCGGTTTGTCAATTGCGTATCATAAGGACGATGCAAATGTGTGTGTGATCCTTTACCAATCAGAGCTGCAACACTTTGGGCAATCCCAGCGGATGCACTAGAGACAATTTGCGCATCTTCTGTCTGGAGCAATCCTGCTAAATAAGCACCTGATTTTTCCATCAGCTCTTCCATGACGAAGAAGCTCTGACCTGCATCCGTTACTGCTTTGGCTATTTCGTCGCTAATTTTAGAAACCCCTAAAATAGTCATTTTTCCCGAAGCGTTGATCACTTTTTTTAATCCAAGTTCTTCTACTAATTCTGACATAGGCTACGCCTCCTACACCACAATAATTGGGAAGATCAATCCGAGTAGCATGGCACCTAAAATGGCACCACCTTCTACCGGCTTTTTCCATTGATAGAAAATTAATCCACCGATGGTTGCTCCTACCCCTACTGGAAGTGACGCACCAAAGGCTGCCAAAATAATGAGGGGTCCCATAAAACGACCCGATTGATTACCGGCACCCATCATAACATCGGCACCGAAGGTTGAATTTGCCTGACCAACGGTAAACTTCCGCACCCCAATCACAATACTACCAATCAAAGCTCCTGCAACGAACCCCGTTAAAAGAGCCAATGGGAAGGATTCAACTGGTGCATTAATACCCAACATCAAGAAGATCGCCGGTAAACCAATCCCAACCCCTGTCATAATGGCACCACCAATGTCTAGAATCCCAACCAGCGACCCTTCTAAGACGCGGGCAAACAAGAAGGAAATACCAAAGGCTGCTGCCGCACCATAAGCACCTAAATCACCGGCTGCTGCCCCCTCCATCCCTCCACGTAAAAAGGCAACAACTGCTACATCGTTAAACGCACCTGCACCGTGAACAACGAACATATGCGTTCCAGCAAAAACACCTGCAGACAATAGTCCACACCAAAAAGGAAATGCCCAATCTTCGTACCATATTTTCAAATCTTTCATTACGTTTCACCTACACTTTTATATATTTTTTACTTATCCAACAGAGAAGATGTCGTGGATGCTTTGCCACCATCCTGGAATGTCAATTCCCATTTCATTTAATAACCTTAAATCCACGCCTCGGAAGAAGCCACTGATTAAGAACAGCACGATGACCGATCCCAATAAGATCTTCGTTGACTTGACCCAACCTAGATCGTCAACGCCCTTACCGATCAAAATACCTAATACAACACCTGGAACAGCATTCCCCATCACCATTTGTGACACGCCACCGAACAACGTTCCCCAAAAACCAGAACGTCGACCTGCATCAAGGGCTGCAAGCCAGAAAACAATCGGCATCACTAAATTAATTAAGTTAGTTGCCGCTGGATGCAGAACCGCTGTTGCCACTATTTGCAACGCCTCAGGTGCTGCCGCTGTTGTTACCATTAAAATTGAGATGGACATAGCTCCGACAATGGCTCCTGCAATTCCCATCTTCATCGGGTTATGAAGAGTATCTTCTAAATCTCCATCCTTCTTAATGACAATGGCCGCTGCCCAGTTAGGGATAACACGGTGCAAAACATCTTGTGTAAAGGCTCCAGCTGCCACAATCGAAGCCCATGCATTAAATAAAAATCCTAATCCAAACGCTGCATGAGACATTCGATCCCCTTTACATGCGTTCATCTCCCCCAACGTTCGAAATGCCCCCATCGCTTGCTTCTCAGGTGCTTTAAACATTTTGGCAGCCCCAACTCCTACCGCAACGCCTACTAAGGCACCAATAATTAACGACTGTATAAATACCATGTTTTCAACCTACCTTTCCATTATTTGAAATCCCCTAAATGAACCTTAATTAGCCTGATTTAGGGTGATAAACTCCCCACTTTTATGAATATCCTCCATTTGAGGGAGCAAGGTGCTCGTACAGTGCTTGTAACCGTCTTAATACTCATTCTTAGCCGGTAGTCCGGTTGCTTTCCCAACTGAGCTACGTTTAGCCACCACTTCTTCAAACGTCACTTCTTCTTCGTCCAGATAGGAAATCATCACTTCCACATCAAGTACCACCCGATATGTCTGACGCTTCCTCGGGAAGAAAAAGAAGAAGAATTTTTCAGTGTACGCCTCTACTTCTGCCATGACTATGGCTACATCAAGGGGCTCCAGTCGCACCATAATTTTACCGTACTTCTGCGTCACCTCTTTTTGAATCCGATTAAACGCCTGACCAAAAGCCGCCTCTTTTGAAGCCCCTTTTCCTTCAACACGTACGGTATCTTTCATGTTCTTTAACATCGATGCGTCACCTCATCTATTTTTGAAGTTCCATGTAAGTTTCTGTTAACCGTTTCCCCAGCTCTTCAACGTCCATAAACCCGAATCCGAGTGCCTTCTTTCCGTCTTTAAGCGCCGTCACCCCTTCTTCAATTGAGCGCATCCCATGGGTTTCTGGGTAACCGTACTTGGTATTAGCTGTGATCGCACCAGCCCCACCACTTCCACAAAAGGAAATTCCAAAATCTGCTTGTTCCTCGTTCATCACGTCACCTAAGCGCATGTCTGCTCCCATTCCTGGAACAACAATGGCACGTCCCCCTGCTGCTTCAACGCCCTTAGCAACATTTTGCCCTTTTCCTAACCGATCTGCAATAACAACTGTAATTGACATCCTATAACACTCCTTCTTTTTTAACTTTTTAGGTAATTGCGAAAAGCTCTTCGTAATGTCGCCAAACACGTAAAATCACTGTTTTGGAGATAGTTTTCACTCGAAAAGTTCTTCATAATATCGCCAAATCCACAAAATCACTGTTTTGGAGACAGTTTTCACTCGAAAAGTTCTTCATAATATCGCTAAATCCACAAAATCACTGTTTTGGAGATAGTTTCGCCTTTTCGCAATTGCCCTTTTTAACTTTTGCTTAATCGCGCCGCTTCAAAATGAATAGACAGCAAGTATTTCTCACCCTCTACTAAGTTAGGTAATAGCTCGCAAACTCGAGCGGCAAGATCAATTGATGTTTGAGATACTTCTTTAAACATTTCTGGATCAACGTCAGGAATGTCACCTCCTTCAAAATGGCGATTCACCATGGCACACAGATGTGATGAAATACCTAAGCGTTGTGTGAAAGTCATTTCAATCCCCACCTCTTTCGCCATTGAAATCGCAAGCTCAATTTTCTCTTTTGCCACTTCTATATGTGCTGTTTTCTCTAAAATTTCTTTTAGTTTCAACTCATAATCAATCTTCATCATTAACAAATACCACCTTACCGTCGCGCAATGTCATATGCGGATGAAGCACACGATCACATACTTGTACCTCACCCATTGAATCTCTAATTTCTGTTTTTTGTTCCAGTAGTTTAAAAATCGTCACATCGGCACGGGTCCCAAGTTCAAAGGTTCCTTGTTCTTTTAAATTAAGGATCTCTTTCACACGGATCGTTACCGATTTAACCACCTCTTCCAAGCTGTAACCTAAATGTAGCAACTTCGACATGGTCATCATCAAGCTCCCCACAGGTGATCCGTAATTTTTAAGATAAATGTCCGTACTGATCGTAAAGGGATGATCATAGCTCTCTTTGTACTTCATTAACGTTTTAAAACTAAAGCTATCGGTCCCGTGACCTACATCGAATAAAACGCCTCGTTCAAGACCCGCCAGCGCATCAGGAATCAAAGCGCCTGCTTCATCTAAAATCCCGTGCTTTTTCCCGTGAAAAGCATGCGTTACAATGTCGCCCGTCCTTAATAAAGGAAAAATCTCTTCTAGATTAGGTGGTGGATTCCCAATGTGGGTCATGATCGGTACGTTGGTCACATCAGCCAATCCTCTCGCATAAATAAGGGGCTTAATGCCACTTTGTTTGACAACAGAAGAGCTCATTCGTGCTTTTAACCCGACAATACTAGGCTCATCCCCTCGAATATCGTTAAACTGATCTAGGGTCATTAAATTATTAAGGTCCGCCAACTCAGATAAACCGTGGCATAGACCTTTAACGGAAATGTTTAAAAAGGTTAAAATCTCCGTTTGGCTTTTATCAATAACCATCTCTTTAAAACGAGGAAAGTCTTCATAGCCTGTACTTCCTGCATCGGCAATGGTCGTTACCCCTTGCTTAATCCCGATCACATCAGGATCAATGCCAAGTTCGGTATAATCTTTGAACACGTGAACGTGCATGTCCATAAAACCAGGAGCCACGTAACACCCCTGGGCGTCGATCACCTCAATCCCTGTCGTCCCCATTACTTCGCCTGTACTAACAAAAACGCCGTCTTTAATGGCAACGTCTCGTATTTCCATTTGATCCGTCAATGGGTCAATCACTTTTCCATTGCGAATCACAATCACTGGTTTCATTCTTTACTGCTCCCTTCTTTAAAGTATTGTAACAAGGCATTGATTTCCGTCTGATTAACCGGTAATTCCCGCTTCTTCAAAAACCCTTCTAACTTGTTAAAGTAACGCTCAACTTTCTCGCGATCAACCCCTTGGTTAAAGGCGTAGTTGTCGTACTGTTCATCAAAATAATAACGATGAATCATCAAGAAAATATGCATGTTAAGCGCCTGTTTTTTACTGACATTTAAATCCTCTTTAAAGGTTTCGATCAAATCGGCGCTCACTTCAAAGCCCTTTAAAATAATCTCTAAACTAATCTCACCACTGCTTAACCCTACGTTTTCTTGCGTCGGTTGAAGGTCTAAATAACTATCAATGGTTGACCTTTTACGATCCATGATTTGGCGCGCAAACGTCGCAATTTTTTCCATGTCTTTTTCTTCCGGCAAACCATCTACAATCACAACTGGAATGTCCGTTTCAATTGGAAAGACACTAATAATCAGGTCAACAGGTTGCTCACGACAAAATAGTTCAACTTCCATCACGCTACAGTAAGCCACCATCTCAATGGAAGGAATTTTTGTTTCCACCCGATTTTTGACTAAACGAGCCACCCCTTTGCCAGTAGAGCAAACGTAAAGCACGTTCACTTTGTTTTTGCTCTTTAGATTTTCATAGGAAACCAAAAAATGAAGGGTCATATAAGAAATAAAGGAGTCCGCATCTCCTGCGTGACCGATATGGGCTTCAAAAGCTCGTTTCGTACTTTCAAAGAGGGTTGGATGCATGTGCTTAATATCGTCCATCAATGGATTGTATTCCGTTAAGTTAAAGAGCTCGTTTTGAAATCGCAAGGAAAGGTGAGCTAGCAAATTACTATATAATCTCGTATCGGTTTTATAGTTGATTCCTTCGTATTTACTCACGTCAATAATGATCTTTTCCGTCAATTGCGCCAAATCCACTTGGTTAGAAATTTTTTCTGTACCGCGTAAAATGTAGTAGAATTCATCTTCAAACAAAGGAAGGTTCAAGTCACCATAAATCTTTCGCATCACAGCCAACACCATTTCTTCGTCTTTGGAGCGATGGTGGGTATCGTCAATGACGCGATAACTATCTAATGTGTATTTCTTTCCTAAGCGGTAAACGGAAATGGTGAGTCGAAAGAGCAGGGATAACAGGTAGTTGCCGTTACGATTGTCTGTGTATAATCCTTGAACATGACTAAAAGCCAACGTATAGGCCGCCATTAATTCTTCATCCAACACAAAGGTGGCCTCCACCGGTGTTCCCGATAACTCCATGGTAATTTGATAAATATCGTAATGGGTCAACGCGCGATGAATCAAGTTCTCAAGCAAAATGCGTTTGTGTAGTTCTTCGCCCTTTAAGCGGTAGCCAATTCTTGGTTGCCGTTTTAAATGCACCTGCCATGGAACGATAAACTCTTCCACGTGATGTAAGTCATTCAAAATGGTGTTACGACTAACCGACAAATGCTCGCTAATCCCAGTGGCGGTTAAGTAGCCATCTGCTAAAATTAAGCATTTGATAATGCCGTGGACACGATCCTCCTTATTAGAGAACGTTGGCTTACTCGTTTGCAGTAGCTGGCGTACCTTTCCTTTTTGGACATGATCCAGTTCAATCCATAAACCAATGTTGGGCTTAGACTGCAAAGGGAGATCGTGTTGTAGCATCCACTGACGAATTTGATCCAGGTCATACTTCACAGTTCGTTCAGTTACACCTAACCATTTGGCCATGTCTTTTATTTTCACAGCCTCTTCTGCATCAAGTAAATGTTTAATGATCTGTATCTCTCTCGCTGTTAACATCGCTTCACCTCCTCTTTTGTTATGCCTATTTGTGTTATATTTATTATACATGGGGGCTATAATTGCTGTACAGAACATTTCTTTTCCTTATCGTTAGTGAAATTTAAATTCATATGGGCACAAAGTTGGTCGCATTGACCTCTTAGAATGACCAATTATAAAGAGTGGGCTCATTTCTAGCCCAAAATTATTTAGGCAATTGCGAAAAGAAACAGCCCGTCCTGGCTTTCCCTAGAATCAAGGATATTTGGAGGACACTGAAAATCAGTGGTCGAGAGTGTTCGATCACCCCTAATGACCTTAAAATCAATGATTGGGGGTGTTCGATCACCCCTAGTGACTTGAAAATCAGCACAAATGGGTGATTTCGCAACGGCCTCAAAATTATTCTGTTTTAAGCCGTCGACTTATGGTATAGTTTTATTTAACAGGTTAAGGAGGCGATGACCTTGAAATTTGAAGAGATTATCTCCGTTTTTAGGGAACGGCCAGCTAGCAGAATGGAAAAAATGCCAAAAAAAAAGTACGCTATTTTGATCCCTCTTGTTGAAAAGAAAGACAGTCTTCAGTTAGTCTTCCAGATTCGTGCCAGTCATTTAAAAAAACAACCAGGTGATATTTGCTTTCCAGGAGGGAAGGTTGAAGTCATCGATCCTTCTCATATGGCGGCTGCTGTCCGGGAAACATCTGAGGAATTAGGCATCCATCCAGATACGATCACCGACGTTTACCCTTTGGACTACATGATAGATACCGTTGCCATTTACCCTTTTGTTGGGAAGCTGGAACAGCCCGACACAATTCAGGTTAATTCTGATGAAGTAGCGGAAGTCTTCACCGTACCCTTATCCTTTTTCTTAGAAAATCCACCGGCTACTCACTACGTCAAACTAACCCCTCAACCCGCTGATGACTTTCCCTATCATTTGATTGAAGGCGGAAAGGATTATAAATGGTACGATCGAAAATTAGACATTCCTTTTTATCAGTACGAAGATAAAGTGATTTGGGGGTTGACCGCCCGTATTTTGCAGCAATTTATTGAGACATTGAAAAAAGCCTAGATGACAAAGCGTCGATCTAGGCCCTTTTTATTTTTACTCTTGATTCTTCTTCTTGTTCGCTATGATCCCTGCCGTAACGAGGGCTCCACCTAGAAGGCCAAGTCCTAGGACCGTCGCACCCGTTTGAGGTAGTCCCGGACGATTTGGCACTTCTGGTGTGGTTGGTACGGTTGGGCCGCCAGGAATGGTCGGAATAGTTGGGATTTCAGGGATGGTCGGAACCGTCGGACCAGTTGGTGGAGTCGGGGTGGCTGATTCAGTTACAGCGAAAGCAAGGTTTCCTTGAGCGCTGACACCGTAGCTATTAACAGCAAACCAGTGGATAAATTCCTCAGATGGGTTAATTGAGATTGGGTCTACATAGATTTGCCATCCTTCGGCTTCAGCCGTGTCTGGATCAAATGTTGGTGCTGTCGGTACATTAGATACCATAAACCATTGCTCCGTGATGGTAGCGGTCGACCCTTCTACTTCACTAGCCACGTAGTCTAACGCTACTTCTAGGTAGGTATCTCCCTCGTTGATGATGGTCGCTATCACAAATGGTCGCGCCACATCTTCTACTTCACTTACGTGCATGAAAGCCGCTGTAGCGAAGAGGTTATGGTAGCCTTGGGCGTGGGCTCGGTTAAAGATGTTGGTTCCAAATACGGTAGCTGGAACGGACCCATTGGTTAACCCCGTAAAGGCGGTTACGTTGCCTGGAACCACGGCTTGGTTTTCTTCACCTTGCCACCATCCACCTAGGAAGACGTCTTCAAAGTCACCAGCAGCAACGGTAATCAATGGAATGGTTCCCGTTGGAATGTTGGAGAAGGTCGTCGCTCCAATCAAATAAGCAGCGTCGGCACGCTCGTAGTGGTTAGTAATGGTGCTAGACGGTGAGTACGTTGCTAGAAATGTTCCTTCTCGACTGTTTGGCACACTGTTAGTGACCGCTCCACGATCGTAGAATAGGTGGTCCACCGTGAAAGTAGCACCAGCACCTTGAACGGAAATGATCGGGATCTGGTGGTCGTTGGAAATCTGCCACATGCTTTCAAAGTTCTGGTTGTGGTTAACGATGAGGTTAAAGTCCACACCTGGTGTCAACCCAGCTAACACATCGTCGGATGTAATCCACGTGTACTCGAAGCCAAGGTCACGTAAAATATAGGGGGTCGGTGAATGGATGCCTTGATTCATCGGTCGTGCAGCAGTCAGGAGAGCGATGCGCGGTTGCACCACTTGCTCTGCCGTACTTGGCATCACCTCTAGTGCGGCTGTCTCGACGAAGAGGCCGTCTAGCATGGCTGGTGTCAATGCTGAACGTGGAACAACGAAGTCACCAATCAGTCCTTCTGGTGTATAGGAGGTCAACATTTGCACGTTGACGTCTGCAGCCAATAGGGCATTGATGAGACGAACGCTATCCTGACTGTTATTACGGATGGTTAAATAGGTGCTATTCCCAGGGGCAAGTGTGGTTGCAGGGACAGATAGTCCATTTACCGCTACAGCTTGTCCAGCAAACAGGTCTTCTTCCCAAATGGCCATCGCTTCAAAGCCGCGCAGATCTGGGAAATTCATGGTAATTTCGGCATACATAGAGGTGAAGAACGAAGCATTGTAACCAGCTTCTAACATGGTGTTAACATACCCTCTGCGCGCTTGACGCATGTCAATGATGTAGGTTCCTACTGGAAAGATCATACCGTCATGAGCGATACGCTCGGTTGTACGCTGAATTTGTACACCATGACGCTCAAGCTTTTCTAACATACGATAAGCTTCTAAGACGTTGCGTTGGTTGAAGTCATCCATTGGAATCACCCAGTAATCTGGGAAGAAGCTTTGTCCTTCTGTACGTGGACGACCGATTGGTGTTGGTGGGGCTGTAAAAGGATCCGTGAAGAATTGATCAACTAAGTGGGCATAATCTGCATTGGTCATCCCACGACGGTTATGCTCCAATTTATTTAAGAACAATTCATCAAAATAATCCATGGCATGGTCAACAAAGGCCCACCCCATGGCAATGTTAGCATCTAGGCTATCTTGATTGGTATGTGGAATTTCAAGGGTAAAACCTAAAATACCAAAGTGCATCATGAAAATTGGCATGTACATTGGGCCGCCATCGTCCCACCCATTGGTCATGTGCTCAAAAGGAATCAGATAGCGATCGTAGGCTCCACTGATAGAGGCTCTTCCCATAATGTGGGCTGCTCTAAGCATGGCTGGCTGAAGCAAATCGTACTCGTAGTTAGGGTTATGCGGTCCCGTCGTCGGCTCGATTAGCATGTGGGCCACGTGCCCATGGAATTCTAGCATCGCTAGCGGGTTCCATCTCAAAACATCTTGTACAACAAGTACGTTTTCAATTTGTGTTTGATAAGCCGCATCACGGTTTAAGTCGAAGCCGTAGCTATTACTACGCATCATGTCGTTGTGTCCGTCTGGGTTGTTGGTCGGTACAAAGATAAAAATGAAATGGTTTAAGGCTTCTTCTACACTAATGGTCACCGTTGTCGTATCGTTTGGGCTGCCTAAATCCCCCCTACCGACACTTACGTACCCGTTTGGATGTGGCGAGGTTGTCCCCCATAAAGCTCCTTCGGTTAAGCCATGGGTCTGGTTTTCATTTACCGTTTCAAAGGTTAAATAATCTTCTCTCAATAGCTGTTCAACCATGACAAGCTGAGCGTCTACCCCGGTTACTTCATCTGGATGAATGTTATGGAAGTAAATGGGCAATCGGTGATGAACACCAGCTTGGATTTCATTACGCAAGGCCTCTAAGTCCGCAAGGTTGTTGGTCATACGTGGTCGTGTATGTTGGAAATAATCGTTAACCGCCTCCTCAGATGCGGCGACGACAACGTTCCAAATCTCCTGTCCTCCTGGACTTTGCCCAAGTGAGGTGACATCGACATGACGACCGTTAATGGTCTGGTTTGATCCCGCTTCCCCTTGCAAGTCACGTGCCCATTGGTCAACTTCCGGCCACAGATTAAAGTCATCGTAAAGGTTGAGATTAATTGGCAAGCTTCCCAAACGCTCTGAATCCGAGTAAATCGCTAAATCAAAAGTCCCAATCACGTGACGCATGGCGAACGAGAACCCGTTCTGGTTCGTTCCTCGGTATCCCTCAAAGGGAATGTTGACGTTTGCTGGGTTAGCTGCTGGATATGGCGAGCGGAACTCAATGATGCTTTCTAAGATGTATGTCTCCTCGCTGTAGCTAATTAAGTCGTCACCTACCCAGTGGATAAAGCTCAGCTCCTCATCGTTAAAATGCGCTCCTCCTAACCAAGCATCAAATGGTAAATCACCGTAGGTGTAGGCGAGACCATCTAAAAAGTCCTGGTAATCTATCTCCTCAAAAAGACTAGCATCAACTAACGTTTGAATGGTAAAGGTACGACCATCCATTAACATGGCGTTTTGTGAAGTCGTATACCAGTTGCCGCTCTCACCTTGTGAAACCGTATGGCCCTGCCCCACTTGATCTCTAAAGCGAGACTGATATTCTCCACCATACATGACCGCTACACGTTCAATGGACATGTCGCCATGGGTGTCACCCATGCTACGCGAGGCACCAAAGAAATGAAAACCTTCACCATGAGGCACCATCGACCTTAGGCGGGCAAACAATCCCCTTTCTTCAGAGTCTGGAACCCAGTTTCGATCGGAATACACTCCATCGCTGTCTGCACCCTCAAAGTTCAAAGAGGAGCGTGATATCCTTGCTCGCCTTGAGGCCACCGTTTCGCCCAGTACACGGGGTACTGATTCTTCCACCTCTGCTTCAGTCGGAACCTCTGTTGCTTCAGCTTCAGTTGGACCCTCTTCTTCGTAAGAAGCACTTGTCGATACGGTTGTTGGTGACGTTTCCTCCTCATTGGCATGAGCCACTTGTCCGTTTAATGGCAGACTGGACAACATAATGGCGAATACCAGTAATACACTTACTACCTGTTTTGTCAGTTTCTTGTACATCTTGTTCAACACTCCTCTTTTTAATTTAGTGATAGGTAATTGCGAAAGTCGAATTTTTCATCCAATATCTCGTTATTCCACGAATTAGGTGAATTCCGCAATTGCCTATTAATTTGGTAAGACAAAAAATGCACCTTGACGTTTTAATCACATCACGGCGCACACAAGTCCATTAAAAAGCAAAAAAGTGCGACGTGATATTTGAAAAAGCAAATCATCAAGGTGCACTTTTGGAAAACTGTGAATCATCTAAAACAGCTGATTTTTTAGCTTACAAAAATGCATCACTAAAAAACCGTCGCCGGATCGAAGTCACTTCAACTGCATATGGATCATTAACTAACCTATTCATTTGAAACGCCTCCTCACCAAATAAATTTCAGACATCTTAACACATGTTCCCACAAAAGACAACCCCTAAATGCATCACAAACTACGATAACTCCCCCTTTTGTTTGACTTTATTCCAAATTCTAGCAGATTAAAACATCTTTGTAAAGCGTTACCTAACGTCATTTATTCGCTAGAATCACCAGGGGTGTATACTGATTTCTTTCATGAAAAAGAGCCACCTAACATACACTGAGTTAAGGGAGGCTCTCTATGAAAACCATTAAAAACATCTTCTGGCTTATTAAAAAAATCACCTTCGGATACGTGGCACTATATGCTTTTAACTTCCTCGGCACCTTTGTCGGTGTTTCCATCGCCTCTAATCTGATTTCTTATTTTTCAATTGGGGCATTGGGCTTGCCTGGGTTGTTGCTTGTTTACATTGGCAATGTGTTATTTACGTTTTAGGTTTGACCACATTAAAACCCTCCCGCAGGAGGGTCTTTTTATCTTTGTCGTAGTGGTTATCCAGCAACATTATTTTTTTCCTTTAAAGAGACTGGCAAACGCCACCACAATCACACTAATGAAGCGCGGTAATTTAATCGTATAAAATTTCACCTGCTAAAACCCCCTAGTTTGCTCAAAAGCTTATATACAACTGTATGAAATTTGATGACCGATTATGACATCTCGCAGTTCGGAATTATTCATTCGTAGACTCATGAAGTTCCTGTTGCAGTAGGCAAACGTAATGATGCTAAAGCATCAACTCATTGCCTCAGTCTGAGCTCATAGCAACCAGTAGATATCCCGCCTCAAATTGGATGTCCACGATGCTCGCAACCGCCTCGTTACTCACACACATCGAATCGTCTGCTGTTAAATCGTAACCCGTTAATGGATACTTCGCCCTCGCTACCGTTAAATTTTGCACGACCTCAAGGGCAAATAGCGAGAAGTACGTCTGCTCAACCTGGATTTGATGGCAACCTGGTGGAAGGATTAAAAGCTCATTTTTCTCGTCAACCACCGTGATCTGGACTCCCTGCTTAGCATACTTCAACATCAACACAACGACCCCAAACTGATGGTCGAAACGACCACCGAGCGCGCCATATAAACGGATGCACGTGTACCCGAGATCGATGACGTGGATCACCGCTGCCTCGGCATCGGTGACGTCTTTATCTGCCGGAAGCTTGATTACGTGCCTCGATTTCTCCGTAATGTTCTGGTACTCAGGGATGGTTACTGAGTCGAAATCTCCAATGGCAAGGTCAAGGTTGAATCCTGCCTCCAATAACCGGAGCGCGCCTTTATCTGCCCCAACGACGTAACCTTCAAGAGCATCTGGCAACGTCAAAAAAGGCGAACCACATACAAGGTGCGCTACTTTTTTCATGATCCCTTGATCTCCTTGATGGCAGATGCGCGATCTTCCGCCCCAAACACAGCTGTTCCCGCTACTAAAACGTCAACCCCGGCGGCTTCTAATTCACGGGCGTTAGCCACTCCAACCCCACCGTCAACCTGAATCAAGAAATTGAACTCCGAGTACTCGCGCCATTCCTTAAGTTCCTCGATTTTATGAAACATGACCGGATTGAACGATTGACCACCAAAACCAGGGTTGACACTCATCACAAGCACAAGGTCCAATTTATGGATCACATATTCTAAGATGTCCGTTGGCGTGTGCGGATTGAGAGCCACACCACATTTCAAACCGTGAGACTTGATCAAATCAATCGTACGATCCAAATGACGACACGCCTCAGCATGAACCACGATCAAATCCGCTCCCGCATCGACAAAATCAGGAATGTACTGATCCGGATTTTCAATCATTAAGTGGACGTCAAACAACAACTTCGTATGAGGGCGAAGGGCTTTAACGATTCCTGCTCCAAAGGAGATGTTTGGCACAAAATGGCCGTCCATAATATCAAGATGCAACCAATCTGCTCCTGCTGCTTCAATGTCTTTCACTTCTTGTTCTAAATTCGCAAAATCTGCCGCTAATAGCGACGGTGCCACCTTTACCATCCTTCATCACCTCATGCAATCTCTGTGATCTCATTCTATCATAGGTAGGTGCTCTTTTCAATGAGAGGGATGGAGTCGGCAGGCGTACCTAAATGATCGTCAAATCGCCTATTTTGACTAAACAACGATGATTTTAGGCTTGCTTTGAGCTAGAAATTATCGTTAAAGAGGCGATTTTTATCATTTGACGATGATTTGGCAGATTTTACCCTCATAAATCATCGTTAATAGAGAAGTTTCTGCCATCTAACGATGATTTGACTTCCATCTCAGAGAAAAATTATCGCTAATGTACCGCTTTATGCCAAGCCACGATGATTTCAGGCCTCTTCCATTAGAAAAGATCTCAGTTTGTCGACGAGAATATCACAAAATGGCTGAAATCGTGACTTTTGTGATACGATACACGACTAAATCGGCTAAAAGCTCCCACTCCATATCACAAAAAGGCAATTTTTACCAAAAATGTGATACAGACCGAACACTTTTTGTCTAAATCAAGAACATCTGTATCACAAAATAGCTGAAATCAAGACTTTTGTGATACGATACACAACTAAATCGGCTAAAAGCCCCCACTCCATATCACAAAAAGGCAATTTTCATCCAAAATGTGATATAGGCCGAACACTTTTTGTCTAAATCAAGAACATTTGTATCACAAAATGGACGAAATCGTGACTTTTGTGATACACAGGCGCTTAACCTTCAGCGGGATAGCAGTGTCTTAAGCAATTGCGGAAGTCGAATTTTTCATCCAATATCTCGTTATTTCACGAATTAGGTGCATTTCGCAATTGCCTAATAGCAGTGTCTAAATGAAAGAACGCACTTCCTCCATATAAAAAAGACATCTCGCTACCAGCAAAATGCCCTTCTCATTTTAGGGAACGTCTATAAACTCCAATTGGCTATCTTTTCACCCTTTTCCCTAATACGTCGTCAATCACCTAAAGGTATAAGTATCACCCCAAGGGTACTTGTTCAGCTAAAGCAAACAAGTTTGCGAGCTTCACTGGCGCGCTAAGTTCGTTCCTCACTAAGCTCAGCTTTATCCTTCTAACCTACTGTCCCAGTAGGCTTCGTCGTCAGTTCTAATTGCTCCTATGTCGCAAAGAACTTGTGACTGTCGGTTTCGACCAGTGGTTCAACTAACGTTTCACCTTGGTCAGACGCGCGTCGTCTTTTCCTAATCTTAGGAAAAAGTCTTGAAAACCTATCTCAATCGAGCTTATAGAGATTCCCTTTAATACTTAACTTTCCGGTTCTGAATCTCGCCTAATAGTTGCAAGTAATTATCGTAGCGGTGTCGCAGGATCTCACCCTCTTCCACAGCGTCTTTCACTGCACACTTTGGCTCGTTCACATGAATGCACCCTCTAAATTTACAACCGTCCTGCAATGCGACAAATTCAACAAAAGCTTCTCGCAAATCGTTGACCTCTAATTGATCTAAGTCCAGCGCACTAAATCCAGGTGTGTCAGCGACCAAGCCTCCAGCTATTTTGTGGAGCTCAACGTGGCGGGTCGTGTGTTTCCCACGCCCCAGTGCTTTGGAAATTTCGTTCACTTCAATGTCGAGCTTATCATCGATGGCATTTAACAACGATGACTTCCCTACACCGGACTGACCACAAATGACCACAATCTCATCTTTAAACAAATCGGCCACTGCCATCACACCTTGACCTTCATAAGATGAAATTTCAAGCACATCGTAGCCAATCCCACGATAATAATCAAGCGTCGGTGTTAGCAACGCAGCCTCCTCTTCGCTCAATAAATCCATCTTACTAATGACAACGATTGGCTCCACATGTTTCGCCTCAATCACTGCTAGCAGGCGGTCGAGGAATTTGACATTGAAATCAGGTTCCTTTGCTGAAAAGACCACCAATGCTTTGCCAACGTTGGCAATGGGAGGTCGCACCAACTCATTTGTTCGCGCCTCTGCTTGCGTAATATAGCCGCTTCCGTCCTCACCAACGTCGAATTCTACTTGGTCACCTACAAGCAAGATAAATCCATCCTTGCGGAATAGCCCTCGCCCACGACACGTAATGATTTCTCGCGTCGCACGGTCCTCTACGTCGTAAAAGCCTGCTAATGACTTGAGAATAATCCCACGTCTATTATTCAGCAACATAAATCACGATCTCCATGTTCTCAAACACTCTAACACGCGTGTCTTGTGCTGGGGTTGATCTGAAAACTTCACCACTGTTAACCATGCTATTTCGAACCGGTATAACCCTAAGCGTTGCTATTTCAAGACCATTGTCATCCAGGGCTTCCTGTGCTTCGTCTTCGTTTAATCCAATCAGATTAGGTACCGTGGCATGATCCGTCGAGAAGAAGCCTGGTTGAACCACAACGATAAAATAAGCAACTCCTAATACACCAATCAAAATCGTAAATAGAAAGGCATTAATCATCGATAGGAGCGCTACACGTTTCTTTTTAGACTTCACCATGTCCTCCTCCATCTCTGGATCCTCTGAGTCGTCAAGAATCGTTGGAATTACCATCGTCTTGTCAAACTCATCCTCCACAAAATCAGATACTGCCCCCTCAATGTGTGCCACACGTAAGTCTTCAATCATTTCCAAGGCGTCTGGGTAGCGATTGGTTGGCCTTTTTTGTGTCGCTTTTTTAATGATAAAATCAAAATTTTCAAAGAGTGATTCGTCCATTTCTCTTACAGATGGCACGCAACCTTCCATATGCTGTAAAGCAATGTTAACGGCACCTTCTCCTTTAAACGGCACACAGCCGGTCAATAGTTCATAAAGTAAAATCCCTAAAGAGTAAATATCCGAAGCACTTGTCGCAATGTTTCCACGAGCAAGTTCAGGTGCGAGATAGTGAACCGATCCCATAATGGTGTTGGTCTGCGTCATATCTGCTTCGTTGCTAGAAAGAGCGATCCCAAAATCTGTGATTTTAACGTTTAAGTCTGTGTCCACCATGATGTTTTGTGACTTTAAATCACGATGAATGATCCCTTTTTCATGGGCATGGTCAACCCCTTGACAAATTTGGGTCATCACATGAATGGCTTCTTCTGCCGTCAATGAACCATGTTCTCGAAGGTAATCTTTCAACGTTTTGCCTTTGATGTACTCCATGACAATGTAAGGCTGCTCTTCGTATTGTCCAACGGCATAGCTAGCAACAACGTTTGGGTGATCAAGGGTCGTTACCTGAATGGCTTCGCGGTTAAATCGTTTGATAAAGCTTTCATCTTTGGAAAGTTCGTATCGTAACATTTTTACCGCTACGTTTTTGCGCAAGATCCGATCATAAGCTAGGTAAACGTTAGCCATGCCTCCGTCACCAATTAGCATTTTGATATCACATCTTGAATTTAGCACTTCACCTATAATCATTAAGATGCGCCTCCCTTTTTAAACTCTAGTAACGCCACTGAAATATTGTCTCTGCCGCCGTTCTCGTTGGCACGATCAATTAAGCTTTTCACTTTTTCATCGACGCTGGTATCTGAACTTAGTACATCCAATAGCTCCTTATCTTCAACGAAACCGGTTAAGCCATCGGAGGCTAACAACATGGCATCTAGATCGTAACGCTCAATAACAGAAAAATCGAAGTTTAACACCGCACCAGCTCCCAAAGCGTTGTTAATAATGTTCTTATTAGGATGTAGTTTTGCTGCACGAGCAGATATTTTTCCTTTTTCTAGCAATTCACGAACAAAGGTATGGTCTTTTGTCACTTGGCGTAAATGATCGTAAGCCAACACATACGCTCGGCTATCCCCAATGTTAGCAACGGCAATAAAAGTCTCTGTCGTTATCGTCAATACTAAGGTCGTTCCCATGGCGCGTGCATCGTGGGCTTTCGCATAGTCCAATATACTGGCATTGATGTGTTCCAGTACAGCAGCAGCCCAAATATGTGCACTCTCCGTATCCAAAAATTGCAAATTAGGAGTAAACTTTTCTTCAATGTGATCCATCGCCATTTTAGATGCCACATCTCCTGCTGAATGTCCCCCCATCCCATCAGCAACGACCGCAACCACTAGGTGGTCGTTTTTAAAAACACTGACCGCATCTTCGTTATGGCTTCGTGTCTGACCAATGTCCGTTGCGTAACTATATTTAATGTTCATACCTCTCACCTCGCTTGTTCGTAAAGTTTAATTTTCGTTTTTCTTCGTTGCTTCGCTCGCGCGAAGTTGACCGCAGGCGGCATCAATGTTGGCACCCATTTCACGGCGGATGGTCACACTGACACGCTCTTTTTCTAAAATGTCACGGAACCGTGTGACTTGATTTTTTGACGACCTCTGAACACCAAGTTCAGCGACTGGATTCATTGGAATTAAGTTAACGTGGCAGTGAATGCCTTTAATAAGGCTTGCCAATTGGTAGGCATGCTCGTCTAAGTCATTAACGTCTTTCATCAAAATGTACTCAAAGGTAATGCGACGGTTCGTTTCTTTGATGTAATGCTTCACTGCTTTTAGAAGGTCTGACAACGGATACCCGCGGTTAATTTTCATGATTTTTGAACGCAGGTTATCGTTGGCGGCATGAAGACTAATCGCCAGAGATACTTGTTTGTGGTCCCGTGCAAAATCGTAAATCTTTGGGACGATCCCACTTGTGGATACGGTAATATGTCGTGCACCAATGTTTAATCCTTTGTCGTGGTTGATAATGTGGATAAAGGAAGTCAACGCATCGTAATTTTCAAAGGGTTCGCCGATCCCCATCACGACGACGTGTCCAATGCGAATGTTCATGGCACGGGCCACATGGACGATTTGTCCCACGATCTCACCCGCTTCTAAATTACGGACGAGACCTCCAATGGCAGACGCGCAGAAGGAGCATCCGATGCGGCACCCGATCTGCGTGGTGACACAAATCGACATCCCGTAAGATTGTCGCATCAAAACCGTTTCAATGGTGTTCCCATCCGCCAAGCGAAAGAGAAATTTATTCGTACCATCCACGGCATCTTGATGCTCCACGATCTCAAACGTCGTGAAACCAAAAACGTTGCTAATGAGCTCTTTCAATGCCTTTGGTACGTTTTTCATTTCGTCGAGGCTACTCACCTGCTTTACATACAACCAATCAAAAATCTGAGCCGCTCGAAATTTCGGCTGTCCATTGGTTACGACAAAATCTTCCCATTCTTCTAATGTTAAGCTATATATGGATCGTTTATTCATGTTTTCATCACCTTTTACTTATTCGTTACTTATTTGGCCCGCACCAATGCTGCGATAAAAAAGCCATCTGTATCAAAATCTTGTGGGAAGAGTTGCAACATCTCGTGTTCAAAACTTCCTTCCAACACCTTCGGCATCCGAGATTCAAACGACCGGTCAAAGTCAAAGTGCTGATTTTCATTCAGGAAAGCCTCAATCTGACGTTGATTTTCCTTACGGTTGACCGTACATGTACTATAGACCAAGCGCCCGCCCGGTTTTACGAATTTTGACGCATTCAGCAGAATTTTTTTCTGAATGTCGACGATGGCATCTAAATCTTCAGGTTGCTTCGTTAAGCGCGCTTCTGGATGCCGGCGTAAAATACCAAGGCCACTGCATGGGGCGTCCACAAGGACGTAATCAAAGCTTTCTTCCTCGTACCTTGTATGAAGCTCTAATGCCGAGCACAAGCTGGCCTCCACATTCGTTATGTCCAAACGCGCCATGTTTTCACGTATTCGATTAATTTTGTGGTCATAGATATCATGTGCGTAAACAACCCCTGTGTCTCCAACCATCTCCGCTAGATGGAGGGTTTTCCCACCTGGAGCAGCGCAGACGTCTAAAACCTTCGCCCCTTTTTCTGGTGCGAGGGCTAGTGCCGGTAACATGGACGCTTCGTCCTGAATGTAGAAGAGACCTTCTTTAAAACTATTGGTATTGATCGGATTCCCAGACATAACGATCAAGGCATCTTGGTAAATGTGCCCAAGACTACAAAAGACATCTTCCATCTGAAGTTTTCCTTTTAACTCAGCGGTCGTCGTTTTTTTGAGATTCGTGCGCAATACTAAACTTACGCGTTCACGATTTCTCCTCGCCATAGCGATCGTCAATTCTTCCCCAAATTGTGCCTCCCATAAGCGAATCAACCATGTTGGATGAGAGGTTTCAATCGCTAAGCGGTTGGCCCCTTTCGCCATCTCAATGGAATCTTTAATCGGTATTTCTGTCAGCTTCCTTAAAATCGCATTGACAACCTTACCGTTAAATTCGCCTCCACGAGCCGTTGCTATCTTTGTCGCTTCATCAACTGCCGCGTACATGGGAACTCGATCTAAATAGACGATTTGATAAAGTGCCATGGCAAGTAAAACTTTGATCCATTCCTTCACTCGTCCTTGATAATGAGGGTTTAGCTTATACTGAAGCAAACGATAACGGTTTAACGTTCCGTAAACAATCTCTGCCACTAAGCCAGCATCTTGCGGACATAAATCGGCTTCTTTCAATGCCTTCGAAAGTGCCACGTTACTATAAGCTTCATCTTTGATTACTGACAATAGCACGTCAAGTGCTATCTCTCTTGCATTCATAATATCAGCCTCGTTTAAAAACGTCTTGACCTCTTTAGCGACAGCTTGCTCTCCACTGCCCCTTTCGCTTTTACGGTATCACCCTATAGTTTACCACATTTTCAAGCTTTAGGGTACAAAAAGTCGGTGAAAATTTAGACAACCTGATAGAATGGGCAGTTTACCCATCGTACCCAGCTTGTAAAATGAAGTTCTCGACCAGATTTTTCAATCGCTTTCCGAACTTTAACTGTTTTCCAAAGATAAAAGGATCCCAAAAGGGTGAATTAGCAGCTTCGTGAGCTAAATGGTATCAGGAAACTTTGATTTTATCAAAATCCTGATACTGAAAGGCCGGTTTTACAGCCAAAAGTCGCTGAATTTAGGAGAAAGTATCGGGAAATCTCAATTTCGACAGAATCCTGATACTGATAGGTCGATTTTACAACCTAAAGTCGCTGAATTTAAGGAGAGAGTATCGGGAAATCTCGATTTCGTCAAAATTCTGATACTGATAGGTCGATTTTACAACCTAAAGTCGCTGAATTTAAGGAGAGAGTATCAGGAAATCTCGATTTCGTCAAAATTCTGATACTGATAGGTCGATTTTACAACCTAAAGTCGCTGAATTTAAGGCTCATGATTATTGTTAAATCATGAGGCAAAAAAGGGGCTTTTGTCGAATGAGGGAATCCGAAACATTCAAAATCCAGCTACCTTACGGCGGTCAACTCAAAAAAGAATTTAAAGGACTAACCACCACTCACCCAGCATACACTGGTAAAAAGAATGACCCCATGAGCTAGTTCGCGAATGGTAGGTCGCCCTTTCGAGACAGCTCCTTCACGACAAGGAGGAGTGACATATACAAGCCTACCTTAGTGAGTTTCACGAACGTTAGGTAGACTGTATACAACAGGAACCTCATGAGCTATGCGAGTGATTAGTTCCCACTGAGGAGCGAACCTGATAAGATAAAATAACCAAAGGAGTCCACGATGAAATTAGACAGAATAGCCACTCTACTTAACCACAACAACACCAATTATCCACAGGAAATCAAAGGTCTCGCCTACAAGCTTGGCGATGTCCAACCAGACTTCGTCTTCTTTGCCAAATCAGGCGATCCTCTCCAAATCGAAGAAGCCATTAAAAAGGGGGCCACTGCCATCGTCACAAATACCACCATCAACTGTACCATCCCCTTCCTCACGACCCCTCGGGCGGAGAAAGCACTCGCTAAAATTACCCATCACTTCTACGAAAGGCCTTCCCACAAACTCACGACCACTGGCATCCTAGGTTCCAACGGAAAATCTACCATCTCCCAGTTGATCCAGCAAATCCATCAACTACTAAATACAAAAAGTCATGTCCTTCAAAAAAGTGAAACGCCAACCAGCTTAGAAATCAACAAACTCCTCGCCAATGTCTATGAAAATCAGGTCAAAAATGCTATAATGGAAATTTGTTTGTCCCACATTGAAGATAGCCACTTGGATCTCATACACTTCACAACCTTGATCCACACGATCACGAATCCATGCCTGGAAATGAAAGACAAATGGAACCTTACAAAGCCCTTTATCCGGCTTGCTGAGAATCAAACAGCTATTATTAATGTAGATGACGACCTAGCATCACACCTACAAAAAGCAACCATTGCTAACGTCATCACCTACGGTACAAAGACCGATGCTGATATCCACGCGAAAAACATCGTCCAAACCACCTGCGATACCACCTTTGACCTCTACTACAAAACAACCTTTATTTGCCAGGTAAAAATGCCCCTCTTGGGGCTGTACAACGTCTACAATACGTTAGCTCTGCTCGCTTACTTCAGTGCAGAAGGGTACCAGTTGGAAGTCATTGCAAAGCTTTTGAAAGACGTCTTACCTATCGGTGGTCGCCTAGAAAAAATAGACTCAAGCACCTCCTTTAATGTGCTAGTTGACCATGCTGATGACGCCTGCGCGTTGGAGAGTGTATTAAAGTCTCTTTCCGTGATCACGAAAGGAAAAGTCATTGCCCTTTTGCCAGCAAATGGGACAAAAACGCGGGACCATCTCAGCCAAATGGGGAAAGTGGCCTTAGCCAATAGCGCCCATGTGGTCTTTACAGGAAAGCCCACACCAAGAGACGACGCTCACCGGGTCATCTACGACATGCTCCGAGGGAGCGCCAGGGACAACTATACCATCGTCATTGATCGAGAGCTGGCCATCCTAAAAGCCTTCAAAATGGCAAAAGCGGGCGATACCGTTATCTTGCTAGGAAAAGAAGACGAGGCCAACATTGGCATTAGCACCAAAAAAATGGCACGATACACCCTTGAAAAACTACAACGATAAAACTCAAAGAGGAGAACCTCAACATGAATCTTAACCTTATACTTTCAATTGTCACCCCCTTTATCATCGCCCTTGTGATGGGCCCGATTTTCATCCCTTTTCTTAAACGCCTGAAGTTTGGACAATCCATCCGCGAGGAAGGGCCACAATCTCATTTCAAAAAATCGGGTACTCCGACCATGGGAGGGATCATTTTCCTGGGATCGGCCTTACTAGCCACGATCATTGGTCTCCTTTTCTGGGACGGTTTTGAATTAAATTCAACCTTGATCATGTTACTGCTGCCTCTGTTCGGTTGTAGCCTGATTGGCTTTATTGACGACTTTATCATTGTGGTCAAGAAAAACAACGAAGGCCTTCGTCCGAAACTCAAAATCTTAGGCCTCTTCTTGATCGGTGCTGGCTTCTTTTATTTGTATATGACCGCCGGCTATTCCACTGTCATCAATCTCGGTATCTTTTCCATCGACTTGCTATGGTTCCACGGCGTTTGGGTTTTGTTTATGATCTTAGCTGGATCCAATGCCACCAATTTGACCGATGGGCTGGATGGCTTGCTCGGCGGGACCAGTTTGATCGTCTTTGCCGTCTTTGGAATGATCGCCCAGGCACGAGGCGAATCTACCATCGCCTTGGTTTGCTTTATCATGGTTGGTGCTTTAGCCGGCTTCCTTGTCTTTAACTTAAATCCAGCTAAAGTTTTTATGGGCGATACCGGCTCTCTCGGATTAGGTGCGTTGATGTCGGCGGTTGTTATTCTACTGGGGCACGAGTGGCTTCTCGTAGTGGTCGGCTTTATCTTCGTAATTGAAACGCTGTCTGTGATTTTGCAAGTTCTATACTTTAAAAAGACCGGTGGGAAACGTCTCTTCAAAATGGCGCCTCTCCATCACCACTTCGAGCTCTCAGGTTGGAGTGAACGCAAAGTCGTTTTCGTCTTCTGGATGGTCACCTTGGTTATGGGTATGATCGCTCTCACCCTTATGCTTTAGGGTACCTCAATCGAGTTCATAAAGATATCTGCTATACTAAACCTTACATAAATAGCGCCAAGGGGATGCAAACTAACCTTGGCCTTTCTATTTTTCGGAGTAAACACTGCATGTGACGACCGAAAACGGAGAAATCATCGTTGAGTTGACGGTTTTTGTGATTTAACGTTTCAACGATGATTCAAATAGGACATGTCTAAAAAGGGCTTGAAATCAGATGGCCAACTGACTTTTCGGACATCATCAACAAAAGGAGCCTCACAACATGAAAACAACCACGACCTACAAAAATAAAAACGTCCTCGTCATGGGACTTGCCAAAAGTGGCATGGCCGCCGCCCGCATCTTAAAAGAGCTGGGCGCCAACGTCCTGATTAACGACGGCAAACCTTACGAGGTTAATGAAGATGCCAAAGTCATGGAAGCAGAAGGCTTTGAAGTCATCACGGGTGGGCATCCCGTCGAATTACTAGACGGTAACCTAGATCTAATTGTTAAAAACCCAGGAATTCCGTATAAAACCACACCACTCCTCATCGAGGCGCAGCAACGCAACATTCCGATTGTCTGCGAAGTAGAGATCGCCTATGCCATTAGCGAAGCACCCTTTATTGGCGTGACCGCTACCAATGGAAAAACAACCACGGTCACCTTGATCCATGACATCATGCAAGAAAGTGCCATCTCCTCCAAACTAGCCGGAAACATCGGCTTCGTATCCAGCCTTGTGGCCAAAGAGGCAACTCCTGGCGACGTCCTGGTAACGGAACTTTCTTCCTTTCAACTGATGGGTATCCAAGACTTCCGCCCTCACATCGCCCTGATTCTAAACATCACCGAAGCCCATCTGGACTATCACACCAACATCAAAGAATACCGCCAAGCCAAATTAAACCTTATTAAAAAACAACGTCCCACCGACTTTTTCGTCCACAACGCAGACGACGACTTTGTAACCAGCCAGCTATGGCAGACCGAAGCCCAGACGGTGCCCTTTTCGCAAAAGAGAAAAGTAGACGGTGCCTATCTTCTAAATGGCCAACTCTTCTATAAAGATGAAAAAATCATCCATCAAAACGACGTTTTGCTCAAAGGCGAGCACAATCTGCAAGATGTCCTAGGCGCCGTTGCTGTTTGCAAACTATACGGCGCAACTAACGAGGCCATCGTCCGTGTGCTCACCCGTTTCACTGGCGTGAAGCACCGCCTTCAATTTGTGAAAGAAGTCGGTGGTGTTAAATACTACAACAACTCCAAAGCCACCAACGTCATCGCGACACAAACGGCTCTGCGGGCGTTCTCCCAACCAACGCTCCTCCTAGCAGGTGGCCTCGACCGAGATCACGACCTTAACCCGCTAGCCGAAGATTTTGGGCACGTCAAAGCCATCCTTGCATTCGGGCAGTCGAAAGAAAGATTCTTAACTCTAGCAAACGAACACAACCTTCCATGCCAAACCTTCGAATCCATGGAAGAGGCCTTTGCTGCTGGAGCTAAGACGGCTGAATCCGGCGACATTGTCCTACTGGCACCTGCTTGTGCTAGCTGGGATCAATACATCGACTTTGAAGAACGAGGAGACGCCTTTATCCACATGGTAGAACAATTATAACGATTGCTATCCACAGCTTTTCCACAATTGGGGATAACTCGAAGAACTTGTCGGGATCGCCTCGAAATAAACAATCGCCGACATCAATCTGAAGGCGATGGCATAAATTATATTTTGTACCCAATCCAACGTAGGCAATTGCGAAAAGGTGAAACTATCGCCAAAACAGTGATTTCGTCGATTTGGCGATATTATGAAGAGCCTTTCGAGCAAAAACTATCGCCAAAACAGCGATTTCATGGATTTGGCGATATTATGAAGAGCCTTTCGCAATTGCCTACAAACCAACGTAAGAGGAGTGATACAACATGTCCCATTTGAAAGACAAAGATGCCTTATATGCTCTGACCATTCAAAAAATTGAGGATCGCGGCGTTTCCATCAGGCAGATAGCAGAACTTACCTACTTTCTCCAAGAAAAATACTACACCGCACTCACCGTAGAAGATTGTGCCGATAACGTCTTGGCCGTCTTGAAAAAACGTGAGGTTCAAAACGCTGTCCTGACGGGCATCCAGTTAGACGAATTAGCAGAAAAAGGATTACTTGACCAGCCATTACAAGAGATGGTTGCAGATGACTATGGCCTCTATGGCATTGATGAAATCCTTGCCTTCTCCATTGTTAACGTCTACGGATCCATCGGTTTTACTAACTTTGGCTACATTGACAAACTAAAACCTGGTATTTTGAGAGAACTGGACGTAAAAGACGATGCAAAAGACGTCTGTCACACCTTTTTAGATGACCTGATCGGTGCCATCGCCGCCGCGGCAGCTAGTCGCATCGCTCATAGTGGTGATTTTGAATAACACACAAAAGACATGACTCTTCCATAGAATCATGTCTTTCCATTTGTAGCCGTTTTACCCGAGGATACTAAAAAAGTCGACAATAGGCAAAAATCATTAAAAAGTGAAAGGGCTAATCGCCTAAAGGAGCTGGTGAGTGTTCTCTCCACCCAAAGCCCTTGATACTACATGCTTTTAAAGAGTAGGATTTCCCTTGGAAATTTCTTACCAACTCCTTTAGATAGTTTCACCAAGTGAAATACTACAAACGTTGGTATTACATTATTGATAAAAACTTCACTAATTTGTTTTAGCTATAAAAGAGGCTTTTTCAGTGGGCTCTGATCTAGGAAATATCCGGATACTGAGCGGCTTGATTTTCAACGGGTGACGCTCGATTTGAGAGAAAAAATATCCGGATTTCGGCAAAATCAAGATTCCCGGATACTGAGTGGCTTGATTTTCAACGGGTGACGCTCGATTTGAGAGAAAAAGTATCCGGATTTCGACAAAATCAAGATTCCCGGATACTAAGTGGCTTGATTTTCAACGGGTGACGCTCGATTTGAGAGAAAAAGTATCCGGATTTCGACAAAATCGAGATTTCCGGATACTGAGCAGCTTGAATTCGGAGACCTTTTTCGTAAGACGCTCCTTTTCGTTTACAACCGCCTTATTCAAGGGCATTCACAACAACCAAAATAACAGCAGCAATCAAACAAAGTCCAATCAAGTATCCTGACAAAGACTCCCATCTTGTTGGCGGTCGATCCACCAACCCTCTGTAAGAATCAGGAGAAAATTCGGTCAAATTCTCCAACTTTTCCATCAATTCGTTTAACTTCTTCTCTTTTTCCAAAGCGTCTACATCTGCCCCTTTGCAGCTCATGGCCTGATTCATCCAAAGCACATACGTTTCTAAAAATGCTTTTCGTGAAGCCAACACCTTATACTGCCCCTTATCTTTCGCTGCATTTCTACGTTGGCCTGACTCTGCCTCAAGAAACCCTGATTCTGCAAAAAAATTTGCTCTTGCCTGCCAATACTCCCAATAATGCGAACCGATTAAGCCAACGCCGTCGTAAACTTTCAAAACCTTATTGAATGATAGTTGACCCTCACGATAGAGCTTTTCGTTCTGTTTGGCAACGGTAAGTTTCTCGTGAAAATCAGAATTTCTCGAAGCCAGTGGTCTTTCAATCGTCGTACTTTCCATCGTCACACCTACTTTATAAATGTCTACTCTGCTGAGACCAGTATACCTGTTATCGATCCCCGTTTCCATAGTTTGAGAAATATTTTTCATTAAAACCAAAAAAAGGCGGATGTAACTTCCATAAAATCCATGGTGTTATATCTACCTTTTCTCTGTTTTATTCGTAATTCTTAAAACTCATGCACACATCGTACATCCCTGATGCGGAAATTCCGACGATGAACCCTTGTTGAATGCCTTCTAAAAAGTCGAAGTCATCAGAATACAAGAGCGATAAACCCATTCCTAGTAACACGTTGAAAATGGGGATCACACGTGGGTCTAGTCCTGTCTTTTTAAGGAGTTGGGAAATCCCCATAACGATCCCTATCATCGTACTAAATTCGACCATTAAAGGCACCCCCTTTCGTTAGAATACCTTTGATTTCCGACACGTCACCCGACAAGCTACTAAAGGACTTTGCTTGTTCTGAAATGATGGTCTGATTACGCTCGATCGTCTCCTGATAGCGATCCTCCCGTAGCTCATTTCGTTTGTTCGTTGTATGAAGGAGCCAGACGAAGAGTAAGGCGAAAACGCCATATGGGATGGTTAATTCAACTAATTGTTCTAACATTATTGTTCACCTTCTTTTTCATACCCATCCTTTACGCCCTCCCGATAGCCATCCATGATACGGTTGTATTAGCGGATGCATTGATCAACATACTGTTCGTAGTTAACGTAGTTACCCAAGTATTCACATTTGTTCTTGGAGTCACTGTAACAGACGGTGTGGCAGAAAATGCTGGAGAGAAAGCTACATTCAATGTTCCTGTAAACGAACTCGATGATCCCCAAAGAATGCGCAAATCTCCTATTTGGATAGTTGAAACATTAGTACCTGGTGAGGTTATATTGCCACTCGAAGTCCAATTCGTCCAACCGTTATTTCCAGTGCGATCTGATCGCCAACTACGACTAAAGAAGCTTGATCTTGTTGTCGCAGGATTTGATGTGGTGAAATGTTGAACTACACGGGAATTATCAAATCTGACTGTCTCCACTACACCTGTTCCAAGGGGAAATCCAGGAGCTTCCCCAGATATCGGCATCACACTAACATGCAAAGGATAGCTGCTACCTGGCACACTAGCATTGAATTGATTGAGTGTCAATGTTGTCACATGTCTAGCAGTACTATCAATGTGCCCTTGTAACCCTGTCACTTCAGAAACGGCATGGTTATGTGTTGATGGAGCAAACGTCGTCGGGCGACCTGTAATATCATTCCAAGCGTGGCTATGATTGCTTGGTGGGAACGTTGCTGGTCGATCGGTAATTCCATTCCATGATGTCGTCCCCGGTGTTCCAGCAGGACCAACCGGGCCTTGTGGTCCGGCTGGGCCAGTTAATCCACGCTCTCCTTGAGGACCAGTTGCACCAGTTAAACCTCGTTCTCCCTGTGGTCCTGCAACACCCTGTTCACCTTTTTCACCTTGTGGACCTGGTAATCCAATTGGACCTTGTGATCCTTGAGAGCCCGTTAACCCTACGGGTCCTCGTTCTCCGATTGGACCTTGTGATCCCGAGGCACCGATTGGACCTGTTTCACCCCGAAGTCCTTGAACTCCATCAGACCCCCTTTCTCCTTGTGATCCTTGCGGACCTGGAAGACCTCGCTCTCCCTGTGGTCCTGCAACACCCTGTTCACCTGCTTCTCCTTGTGGTCCTGTTAATCCAATCGGACCCCGTTCTCCGGTTGGTCCTGGTAATCCTTGTTCGCCCTGATCTCCTTGAAGCCCTGGTAGTCCACGCTCTCCCTGAAGACCTTGCGGGCCAGCTGGGCCAGTTTCACCTCGAAGTCCTTGAGCACCATTGGCTCCTCTTTCTCCTGCTGGACCTTGGGGACCTGGAATTCCTTGTTCACCTTGTGGACCTGAGGACCCTTCAACACCGGTTGATTACAAATCTCGAATGCTTTGTTCTGCTAATGTCACTCGCCCTGTCAACGATTGGGCAATATCAAAGCTAAACTTTGGCTGTACTGCACCGCTATTAACCATTACGTTCGTAGTTGGGTTAAATGATGATAGACTGCGCATGCGGATTGGGAATCGGCGTGGCTCAGCGAGAGGGACTAAAAATTGGTAGTTGTTGTCGATGAGGTATTGGCGAACAATATTATTATTAATCGTCTCACCAATTGACGGAATGTTGAATACCACATCTCCGCCTTGCCCCGAGTTACTGATCCTAACCCCGACTGTTTCGCTATTCCAATCCCACCAGCCAGTACGTATTTTATTACATGAAACAGCTTGGCTACTAATTCCGCCAGCACCAACTTGGGGTACGAATGTGTTAGTAGATAAATGACCCCTTGTGTGAGTTCCGTCTGGATTATTCGCCATACTCGACATACCAATGCTACTTAAATCCACCTCAACAACCCGCTGAATAAACTCCGTCTCTGTGATCTCATCAGCTACTAACACGTCAGCACCATTGTTGATACTACGTAAGATCGGCTTTTTCCACTCGCCATCAATGTCTTGGTACTCGACGATACTTGACGTTGATTGATGAGGTGTAGTTGGGTCGATTGGACGGTCGTAGGAGATGGATAGTGCCGAGCCTTCGACTTCAAACTGAAGTTGATAGTCACTAGTTCGAGCTAACAAGAAATGTGTATTCGAATGAAGAACTAGGCTGTTAGCGTTAGTGAACGTGAATTCAGCTGCTCCAACATTCTGCATATTTTTATCAAACTGAAATACACGTATGTTTTCTACGTTATTGAGCGTTCCATTTACATTAAATCTACCTCGTGCGAAGATGCGGCGACCACCTATGACAGGAATAGGATTCACATTTCGCAAACCTCTTGGTGTGCCAATATTTCCGCCAACACTACTCCAACGCCCTCTTTCCAATTCCCCATCAAACAAGTTCTCGCCAATGGTTGTGATTTCTAACTCATCTACACCATCGCCTACGCTTGCTAGTTGACGTGGTGGTAGGTTCATGTGATTTCGCATAAATTCCTCGTCGTGTGTACCTTCGAGGATTGCTATATCTACTGACACATCAGAGTTAAACGGCTCTGCAGGATGTCTACTGACAATTTCAAATTGCATTCGTTGACTCGGAAGGAAGGAGCCTCTAGTAGTAAGAGTCCTCATATGGAATCCTGTCGATCCTGCAGGGATTATGAACCCTTGTGTAAATACACTAACACTTTCATCATTGCCCGCGTGCACCGGTTGTATTTCTAAGCTGGGTTGATTAGATAAGATGTTAACTGCTATTGTATATTGTCTATTTGGTACAAAGATAGTTTGAATTAATCGTAGGGAATTCCACTGACCGTGTTGCGTAAATCCTCGAACAAGTCTAATGTTATTCCCGTTGAGTGTGTAAGTGGTTTGGATAGCAGTATCAAAATCCCCCCGCCTATCACTCCACAAGTTCACCAGCGTTCGCCCTTCTAAATTACGGTTTATCAGCTTACCTTCACGGGTGTTTTCCAGTATTTCACTACGATTCAACTGATGAGAGGTTGCCTCACCAAATAAAGTTTCACGCTCCTCTCCATTAAGGTGAACTTCTTGATTGTTAACGTGAGCATCGATATTCGCCGATGGGCCCACCGGTCCTGCTGGACCTCGTTCTCCTTGAGCCCCCTGTGGTCCTGGTAGGCCTTGTAATCCCCGCTCCCCCTGTGGTCCACGCGGTCCTATTTCTCCCTGCGGCCCCTGTATGGTTTCAATACTGCTCAACTTCTCTTCAAGTTCAGCCACCCGATTCTTAATGTGATTGGCCAAGTCTTCAAAGCGTTCGACATAAAATTGTGACATTTCTTCCAATTCTGAGTCTAACCACGACTCTTCGAATTCAGTGACGATGATACCACAGTCTAGTGAGCGACCATCTTCGTACACGATGTATACGTGAACCAAGACTTGTCCGGCGTATAGGCATAGGTAAGCTCCTAGAGATAATTTCTCTTCAAGCTTTTCCCCGCCTCCACACCGTACGTGCGACTTTCACCGCATACGGCGTTCCAACTTCTTCTTTGGTTTGTTGTTAAAGTAAATCTTTGTTAAATTACATTTCTCACGATACTTGTTTAATTTCCTAAGCTGTTTTTCATCTAGCTTCAGAAGTTCAAGGTATTGATCAATCGTTTCTTGTCTTGTCGCATGAATCAATTTGTGTGTCCAGTTGTGAATGATAATCAGATTTCTGAATTTATCTTTTCCACCACTGGCTATAGGTGTAACATGATGGCAGTGAACATCCTCTGCCTCAAGGAAGTAGCCTGTAATTGTACATTTCCCATTTTGCATCAAGTACCTGGATATTCTATTATCTAGATATTCCGCATTTCGATGGGAACTACAATTATCAAGCATCTTCTGTATTTCTCTAGTGATACTTGGTTGAAGTCTCTTGTATTTAAGACGTCCTTCGACCGTATAATTACAGATTCCTTGATTGAAGTTACTTGTCCATTTCCACTTGATATTTTCCAATGGAAACAGATAGGTTCTACCTATTTTATAAGTGCGATAAGTGGCTTTATAATGATTTTTATAGCTAATTGGTGGGCTTCTTGGCCTCTCATATTTAGCTACCTTTTTCAAACGATTGTACCTTATACACTTTAAAGAGTAAGCGATGTCGCTGAAATCTCGACTTACCTGTGTGGCGATACTGTAGTAATTGTGAACTCCTAGTACATACGAATTGTACATAGCTACGTTCTTCTTACTTGGTTTCTTCTGTATTGCCTTCAGTAAATCTTTAATCTCATTTTTGATTTTGGTTTTGTTTCTTTTTGATACGCTACTGCTAGCCTTGTATCCTTTCTTATTTCTCACCGCTTTAATCTCGAATCCCAAGAATTCCGAATGACGTTTCCTTAGATTCGTCACTTGTGATTTCTCAGGTGATATCTCTAGCTTTAAGTGGTTTTTCAAATAACCCTTTACTGCTTGAAATATTTTTTGTGCATCCTCTGCAGTTCTAGTAAATATTTTGAAGTCATCACAGTATCTCACAATATACATTTCTTTAAGCTTACTGCTTTTCTTTAGCGCATGTACTTTATCTCCGTTTAGGCGATAATTAAACTGTGAGGGAAATTTCACCCATTGACTGGTTATCCACCAATCTAGATCATTTAGTACCACATTTGATAAAAGTGGTGAGATGATATGACCTTGTGGTGTTCCTTTTGTCGGAATCCCTTCGTTTAGTACTTCCGCTTTTAACATCTTGCTTATGATCGCTAATACTCTTCTATCCTTCACACCTATGGTGTAAAGTTGTGAGATTAGCTTGGCATGATTTATCTCATCAAAGAATCCCTTAATATCTATGTCTACTACATAATGACACTTCGCTGTATTAATCAGATGATAACACCTCATTAATGCATGACGTGTACTTCGGTTTTCTCTAAATCCGTAAGAATGATCATAAAACTTTGCTTCGCATATTGGTGTTAAGACTTGCATAAACATTTGACCGATGATTCTATCCCATATGGTTGGGATTCCTAACGGGCGTATTTTACCATTTGGCTTTAATATCTCCACTCGTCTTATACCACTTGGCTGAAAGTCTTTAAGTTGGTTTCTGATTTCCAAAATAAATTCTCTCTTACCTTTTATTTTGAAATCCTCCATCGTTCTGCCATCTACTCCAGCCGTTTTTGATCCTTTATTGGACTTAACTGTCCGATAGGCAAGCATGATGTTTTCTTCTGATTCAATAATGCTCAGTAGATCCATGCCTTTCGTGATGTTATGTTGACTTCTCCAATATAATTTATCTAGGATTTTCTGCATGTTGTAATATTCGTTGTATCGTAATTTCGTACTCACCGATGGATTCTTTCTCCTAATTTTAGTCCCATCATCTTACTCGATCCTGTGAATTTCATTTAACATATTTACTTGTCCAAAGAACAAGTCTTAGGGCTGTTCGTCCGCTCTCATTACAAGAGCTTCATCCGTCGTGCCCTTACTCTCACGAGAATTAAGGAATTTCGATTCCCATAGAAATCTTATATCCAACACCCGATAACAGTCGTTTACCTATTTAAAGGCTGATGTTTCTCACTTTCCACGTTCCAACAATTCTAGCTGTTCATTTCTATCCTTAGGTGCTTACTATAAGCCTGAACATTTATAAGGTCGTTGTTCCTTATCCCGAATTTCATAACGAATAATCTTACTTTTCGGTAATGTTCATCTGCATTTACAGCCTTATACCGTTTCCGATACGTCATCTTTTAGACCCGTACATTCGCAAGTTCGTCAGTTACCCAACGGCAACATTCTCACCATAGATAGTTTTTAGCGCCCCGGCATGTCCGCAACCTTATGAATCATATGATTCACTTAGGTATTGTTCTGCCGACTTCACCTAGCTTCACACCCCAAGTTACTGTTATAACTTGACGCATGTAGGAGTATTAGACCATTGTTTCAGCCAACATGACGGCTTTCATTCCAATTGTCAAATTGTTAGTTATATTTATCTTTTTAGATAAACCTCTCTTTTCGCAACCCTTAGGCGCTTATAGAGAAACGTGTCGCACATTCGTACATATGGTTAGGGAGAATGACACTACATTGTCCCGCCTGGGCGTCTTCAATCACCACCGATCCATCGGTCGTATCAATGATCTTCGATGTGTTGTTAGCCACAAACTCAAAGCCTAACATCACCTTGGCATGAGTCAAATCTACTGGTTCGTTATCGTGGGTAAAGTTGATGATCTTTTTACCCGTTTCCACGTCCATCGAAAAGAAAGTCGTATTGGTCACTAGGTTGCCTCGATTCGCTGGACTGATGTTGATGGTTAGTTCGTGTTCTTTTTTTGCCACTTGGTTCGTGGTTTCATTTGTTTTTGTTATTTCTTTCATTTAATTTCTCCTTATCTTATTTTTAATTGAGTCGAAAGGAAAGGTCTAGCCTTTCGCTTGCTTCTCTATTTTTTAACCTATCTAAATGAGAACCTGTCTCATGATTGGGTCAGTCAATTCAGGCAAATCTCGATCTAGCCACGACTCTTCGAATTCAGTGACGATCACGCCACAATCTAGTGAGCGACCATCTTCGTATTTGATGTAGACATGAACCAGTACTTGCCCTTCGTAACCAGCCAAATGGTTGGGTAAAATTACACTACATTGTCCTGCTTGTGCATCTTCAATTACGATGGATCCATCTTCTGAATCAATGATCTTTGACGCATTAGCTCCTACGAATTCAAAGCCTAATACCACCTTGGCATGGGTTAAGTCAACTGATTCATTATCGTGGGTAAAGTTGATGACCTTTTTAGCTGTTTTTACATCCATCGAAAAGAAGGTTGTATTGGTTACCATGTTGCTTCGATTTGCTGGACTGATGTTGATGGTCAACTCGTGCCTTTTATTCACCCCGTTCATCAGCTTCAACTCCTTCTTTCAGCTTCTCAACGTATTCTTCTGCCTCTTCTCGTGAGTTTAGCTCTATAATTTTACTCTCAAATGCCACAACTTCAGTTGGGGAAATAGATGGTGTGAATGCATTATGATTGGATGCTACCCCTACTACAGTAAACACTAAGGTTACTCGATCTTGATGCCCTTGCCGATCCATCATATAGGTCAACTGACCGTTTTGAAGGCTTTGAAGCCAAACATAAGGTGCGATCGAAGAGTGGGCATAAACAGAAACGGAAACACCTGGTAACGGACCTGCCGTTATTCCATGGGCTGGAAGTTCTGTTGAACTTTCAAAAGGTGAAGGGAGCGAAATGGTCCCTACCTCTCCCCACGATGCAGTCACTCCATGCCTAACCACTAGTTGTGACACTGCTAGATTTCCTACACTCCATCTGTTATTTACTTCGTTTTTCAAACCTGCCATCTGATCATCAAAATCAGCTTGACTAACGATGGCATGGTCTACGTTGTTTAATAATCGATTTAATTCTTCAGCACGTTCTCTAATGTCACGTGCCAAGTTTTCAAAGCGTTCAACATAAACCTTTTCCATCTCATCTGTTTCTTCATCCAACCATGAGCGTTCAAATCTAGTAGCAATCACACCGCAATCTAGACTTTGCCCATTCTCAAATTTAAGGTAGATATGGATCATCACATTCCCTTCGTAGCCATAAACATGACTAGGAATGTCAATCAGGCACCTTCCACCAACAACATCAACCATCTCGACGCTACCATCCTCTGAGTCAATCACCTTACTCGCCTGCTTATCTACAAAGTGGAGGCCAACTAGCACCGTTGCTCCTGTTAAGTCAAAGAGTAGACCACGTCGCGTAAACTGAACCGACATTTTCCCTGTTTTGGCATCCATCGTAAAGAACTGTGTTCTTGAATTGACTGCCCTTTTACGCTCATTTGCGTTAATATCAATGATTAAATCATGTACTTTTGTATTTTCATTCATTTTAATTTCCTCCTTCTATAATTCGTTTTACTCCATCCCTAAATCTTTGGCTAACGGTTCCAACCTCAATCTTCAGGTAACGATCCATTAACACATCCCATTCCATTCTGACCACTCGTGCTCTCGCATATATTTTCGCATCTTCAAAATAGACCCTCAAATGGTCTCCCAAATTCAACGTCTCAAATCTTTCACCATTAGCCGTCGTTCTTTGATCTTCCACAAAGTCAATTTCAATAGAGACATTCGGAGTCATGTTGAGTTTCGATTCCACATACTCTTGCCCTTTAGATCTTAGCCAATAAGGTAAAGGGAATTCATTTTCCTGAAGACGACTCGTTAAATCAACCACTTTCGTTCGCGGATGTGGAGCCATATTTGCATTTGAAGATCTGATGATCTCTCCTACCAAAACTTGATCGTCATATCTAGCAATTGGCAAGATTGCCGTAAAAACATCGATTAAGTTTTCATCTCTTTTAAAACCAACTAAGTTCTTTCCATAAGCAACCACCACATCACTTTCTACACCCCGTGGATGCTGGTAAGAAATCCGGTAGTTATCAAACATAAAATCCCCTCCCCAACCTTCACGCAATGCTCTCAAGTACTCATGTAGTGTAAAAATCTCAATGTCACGTTCAAAGTGACTCTCAGAACGAGAGGCATCTAGTGAAATATCTGTCGTAATTTCAAATCGTGAATGAATCGTGGAATGCCAGTTCTGTAAGTTCAGTATAAACCATTGAAGAGGGAATCGATTGGGAGTTCTTGGAAAAAAACCACGCCTACCAACGATGTGTTTCACTTCACTAGACACATGAGGGGCATAAATCCTCGCCACTCCTGAGAAATCAGTTTCAATTCGCTCAATTCGAAACAGCTGACCTTTCAATTGATGACCGGCATCTACTTTAATCAAACCGTTAACAGCCATCTGTTCAAATAACCTTCCTTTCATTGGGTAGGTCATATGAAGTTCAAAAACGCCATTCAACTCTTCTGTTACCACACAACTAATGGCATCGGACAATACACCTAAGCCCAAGCCATCTGATCCATCTCCATCACTGAATGGATGGTAAAGTATTGGACTTCTCATCATATCAACTCCCCGAATCGTGGTATCATCCGTACACTTTCAATCCGACTAGACGTATCGGCTTCAAACGTAATCACATTGGCCCCTACTTCTAGTACTGGGAATGGATAAGTGACTAAATCACGTGACCGGTTCCACCTGCCATCCAAGCTTGTCACCGTTTGATTTTCTGAATCAATCATAACCCCTTCCTCTACTCGCGATAAAACAACCTCCTGATCGTTGATCTTAAGCTTCATGTTCCCATGTCCTACGATTCTAATGATTGGCTTCGATGGTAGAGCTAATGGGTTATAGATGTTTTCACCATTTGCCACTGAACGTTCAACCAATCCTGATTTCAAGTATTTGATCGGGTGCATCTTAAAGTTCAAGACCAACCTTCCGTAGTCACGGATCACACGTTGCAAGTTAAAACTTTGGTAATACATGGCCTTATACACAAAATCCGGATCTTCCGACCAAAAGAAGTCGTGATATTTATGATCCACATTCAGCCAATTGCCAATTTTCGACGCCACTTCTTCCACGTTCTTCCCTTTTGTAAACCTTAAAACACATGGGATCGTTCGATTTACCGGGGCATACCTTTTATTATCGATGATTAGATCACCGTCACGACCTGGGATCGTGATAAATTCCAAATCACGCTCTGGTGAAGCAAAACCCACGTTGTTTTCGATGGTTAAATGCATCTCATCGCTTCTTTTTCCTTTAAATTCAAACATTTATAACACTCCTTCCTCTGTATATACCGTCCATGCGATTTCCTTCATCGTTTGGCGGATGTCTTCTTTGTTGTGCCAGTGGATGTTGGCACCTTCGAATAGACCTGCATTGCTATGGCTATTATTGATCGTGCGATTATCGTACGAGTTACCTCCAGCTCCTGCATATCGCATGCTTGGCCCCATACCAATCATGGATTCCACACTTGGGATATTGACATTGATCAGATCGTTGCCAAGCTTGTAGACACTATCGATAGCCGCTCCTGCGTATTTATCAATACCAGCTGCCACCCCTTCAGGGATGAAGCGGCCGATACTTTCACGCATCACGCGGGATGGAGAGTTGATTTGTAATGCTCGTTGCATTTCACGGGTGATGTTGTTGGCGATGCGAGAAACGGTGTTCATCACAGTTCCCTCTCGGTTGAGAATACCTTGATTAAGACCATTAATGATGTCTCGACCGATGTTTTGATAATCTCGTTCACTTCGGTTATAAACACGTTGCATCGCTGTCGCCACCCGTTCAAGTGTATTGGTTGATCGGTCTTGGTTCTCCCTAATGCCTCGTACAAGACCTGCAATAATGTTTTCACCTGATCTTTCAAATACCCTCGATGGAGATCTTTCCTCAATCTCCTTTTGAAACGAATTGATAAAGGTATTTGCAAACTTGCTTGCTGTTGCTTCTGTTTCTGGTGCACTACTATTAATCCTCCCAGTAAATCCTGCAAGGATGTTATCTGCTGATGTTTCTAAGTTACTTGCTAAGGTATTCATGGCATTATCTATTTCACCGCTAGCCTCTAAAATACCTCGTGCAACTTCACGGCTCATCATGCCTCCAGGATTTGCAAAATCTGCTGCTGCAACAGTCTCTCTCAGTGATGTTTGAGCACGTGGACCAAACCTGTCAAATAAGTCTATGACATCGTCAAACTCATCACCAATAACCGTGCTCATCACACCTCGTATCTGATCACAATTTCTTTCATATGCTGCTGCCAATCGTCTTAATTCATCATCAGATGCATTTGCCAATACAGCTAACTGAGCTGGATTATTCATCGCCATCTCTTCTACAAAAGCCATAAAGCCTTCTGTCGCATACTCACCTGTTCGCTCATAAATATCAACTAGGTTCTCTCCCCATGCGTTGGCTGCATCATAGTTATGATCTAAATTCCGGATCATCTCACCAATTGGAACCGTTGCTTCTTCTCCCATTCTGGTTAGAGCATTCACTGATCCAGCTCTTAAAAAGTCGTACAAGCCTACCAAATCCTCAATGCTACCTTGCTGAGCACCTGTTAACTGATCCCATGAAACCACTTGGCGCCACGTTCCATCTTCAACGGCTTGTGCCATAATGATCATCGACTCTGTAATTTGGTCTTCTAGGTAAACCATCTCACCAGAAGCTTTCTCCATCGCAAATCTATATTCACCTACCTCTTGTGCAAGCTCCTCGTAAGCTCCTCGAGCAGCTACATAGACTCCAATGGCTTCCACGTGTGCATCTATTAAACTTCGACACTCCTCACCCAATTCGTCATACTCGCCAATGATATATCTTGTAATCTCAGCTAATCTATCTTTTTCATCACCAGCTTCCTCTAACGCTTGGCGAGCACTTTGATAAGCATCATCTAAATTCGCAACTGCTGTACTAGCTACCTCGTGATCATGATGTAACTCAATAAATCGTCGCATATTTTCTTCTGAAGTTTCAATGGCTGTGCTTATATTGTAATAGGATGCCATGTTGTCTAAAGCCTGTATGCTGTTTTCATCTAAAGCCCCCGTGAGTCTATTTACGGAAATCCTGAAGTCCCCAGTTTCTCCATTGAGTAAATTCATCAAGATCTGTAAAGCTCCTGTCTCTCCTGCAGATCTGTTTGTTGCACCTGACAAATCTCTTGTCATAGAAATAGACGTTTGTAACAGACTATTTCTTCGCCTAATAGCAGATATATTCCGCTCATGAGCCTCACGATTAGCTTCTAACTCCTCTCTTAAGTCTTCAAAAGCATCTTCTGCTTCACCTGCTGCATCACGACTTGAGAATAAGGCAGTTGCCAATCCTCCTAGCAATACGCTAACCCCTATTATTGGAAGTCCGAGAAGGGCTTTGCCTAAGAGTCCAATTCCTCCTTTCTTTGCAGCTAGACCTCCAAGTGAAGTAGCGATATGTTTAATATTATCAGGAATATTATTTAAATTAAGTCCTTGTGTTACTAAAAGCCCTAGTACTCCCACTGCTAAACTAGCGGAAGATTCAAAGCTTTCCCACGCACCACTTGACTCGCTTAACATACTATTCATTGATTCGAGTGCGCGACGTAGGTCATCCACTGCATCACGTATATTTCTTATTTCCGTATCATTGATGTTGATTGTAATTGTTTCATTCATTACATTTCTCCTTTCAATTTTTATTTTTTAGTGTATAATGTCCTTATAAACTTTCTTGAGGTGATTCATTATGTCTAAAAATCGCTTAAAATCCATCGAATTTCAAAAACTGCCAATAGATGGTTTTAAAACTCTTGCAACTAGATATGAAATTCTCAAAGACCAAGAAACGGGGGTTCTGTATTATTTCGTAAACTCCACAGGGGGGGTTGCTATGACACCAATCATTGATGCTGATGGAAAACCAGTTATTGACAAGTCTGAATAATCTCAAAGTCTAGTACTTCTGCACTAGGCTTTTTAATATCCCTCTGATTCCTTGAATTTTCACCTTCTTTTCTTAATTTTGAGCATAATAAAAGATGCCTTATGTTTTTCCAAAGAAGCATCTTACTAATTGGAACGGCGTCTTACCCAGGGATGGTTGTTAACAAGTCCTTTTTTATGCTTATTTATATTCAATTGTCAAAGAACACATGGTTCCATTTACTCCACTTCCACCCCAGGTAAGGCATAATGACGTTTAAGCTCTTTCAACCGCTTCCGTTCATCCCCCATCCCTTTTCC
>Ga0131853_10000951_pt1 | contig 52361 bp, 42 predicted proteins | sample TergutLab28metaG_FD_92764 | JGI IMG/M metagenome (GOLD analysis project Ga0131853, IMG submission 92764) | Labiotermes labralis P1 segment gut microbial communities from Petit-Saut dam, French Guiana - Lab288 P1 (version 2) (version 2) | ecosystem: Host-associated > Arthropoda: Insects >...
CCTCTGAACGTATTTCGCAGATCATGTCTCTGCTTAATAATCGTCCCAGAAAATCGCTTGGTTTTAAAACTCCTGCTGAACTGTTGCTCTTGACTTGACAATTCACCGTCCCCACGAAGCCCGATTTGGGCTTCGTGGGGTGGAATTCGACCGCCAAGACGGCATTCCCATCCTATGAACACAGGTTCTAATTATGCTGAAAGTCTAAGGAGACAAAATGAGGTTCTTCAACGACAAAATATCGGTGCGGCAGTTGCAAGTCCTGCTGATATTGGACATATTCGGCACGGGCGTGATCGTTATGCCGCGCATAGCGGCGACCATTGCCGGTGAGAACGGCTGGCTGGTCGCAATATTCGCGATGCTGGCTACAGCGGCGTTCGCGTATGTGGCGGCCAGTGTCGGGCGTAAGTTTCCGAGAACTACATTTGTGGACTATACGCGCCGCCTGCTGGGGAACCCCCTGGGGCTGGCAGTAAGTCTTGGGCTTGTAGCTAAGATAATGTTCAGCATATCTATGGAGATGCGTTTTTTCATCGAGATAGTGCGTGAGACGATGCTGTTTCGGACGCCCTACATCGTAATATTCGCGTGTATGATTTCTGTTGCTGCGTACGCGGCGGGCAAAGGTCTGGAGGTTCGGGCGCGGCTGTGCGAGATATTGGTCGTACTGGCGCTTGTGCCGTTCGCTATAGTTCTGCTGATGGCGGGGATGGATGCGGACTACAGCAACCTTCTGCCGGTGATGCGGCGTTCACGCATGTCCGACGTGGTAGCCGGAGGGCTGTTCGTCGGCGCTACGTACAGAGGGATCGAATTCCTTCTGCTCGTGTACCCATATGTGGACAGGCCGCGTGACGTACGCCGGGGCGCCGTCAAAGCCATGGCGTTTGTCGGCGTGCTTATCGCGGCGGCTACGGTGGTGACTATCGCCAAGTTCGGCGCGGACGGGCTGACGCGCCAGCGCTGGCCGTTTCTCGAGATAATGGATACAATCAATTTTCCCGGCAGCTTCATAGAGCGTCAGGACGCGCTGATGATGAGCATATGGATAATATCGGTGTTCGCGATTCTCAGCTCGGGGATGTTCTTTTCGGCGGTGATATTGAAGGATATCGCGAAAGTAGGGGAGCGTTTTCACTACGTACTGGCCATGATTCCGGTTGTGCTGGTTATATCGGCGCTTCCCGACAACATAATTACGATTGATAATCGGCTAGACATTGTATTCGCGGCGCTGGGGCTGCTGTACATGCTTGTTGTGCCGCTGCTGCTTCTGATTTTGGCCAAGCTGAAGAAAATAAAGGGGGAGACATGAGGTACGTTTACGTAATCTGCCTGTTGTGCGTATGCCTGGCCTCCACGGGGTGCTGGGACAAGGTGCAGCTTGAGAACAGGGGCTTTGTGAGCGCATTTGGAGTGGACGCGTATGACGCCGAACTGGTAAGCGGTTCGGCTCTGCGCCTAAGATCGCCAAATTCTGCCGAACGTTTCGTCGTAACTGTGTGTATGCCAAGCTTTGAGGGGTCGGAAGGCGGAGGCTCGGTAAAGCTTACGGCCGCCGCGGACGCGCTGATGCCCGCGCTGTCCCTGATCCGTCTCGGCACTTCCCAAGAGCCGTACTACGGCCAGGCCAAGGCTATAATACTGGGCGAAGGACTGCTTGACGACTCCGCTCTGCTGGCCCAGGCCATCGACGCCATGGAGCGCAACCGCGAGATATCACGAAAGGTCGTAATGCTGGCCTACCGGGGCGACTCGGCAGACATACTGCGCGCCGATACCGAGGGCGAACAGCTTGGGATGCACATTTCAAACTTCTATAGCAAAAGCGGCGTAGCCCTGGGCGTCGCGTTCAAAAAGGACTTGGAGAGCGTCCTTAAAGACCTGCGAAGCTTCGGCGGAACGGTAATTCCGTTAATAGCGGTGGAAGACGGCTTAATATCCCTGTCCGGCGCGGCGCTGGTCAGTGATTTCAGGCTGACGGGCTGGCTCGACGATTCTGAGGTTCGCGGGCTGATGCTGGCCCGGGGCAGTGGGAAGGGAGCCCATCTGACGGCTGACTTCGATGGGACGCGCGTGCCTCTGCGTCTGTCGTACCAGCGCGCGCGCCTTAAATTCGACCGCGACGAGCGTGGGTTGGTCTGTGTGCTTGACATACGCGCCAAGGGCAGCGTGGAGGAATACAACGCCAACTCTCGCAAAGACATCAGCTCGCCCGAGAACGTGGCCAAGCTTAACGAGCTCTTCGCCCACGCCATAGAGCGCGAAGTATCGGCCGCCCACACCCGTCTTGCCCAAAGCGGCGTAGACGGCTTCGGCCTGCTTGAGCGCCTGCGCAAATTTAACTATGATCTATATGAAGAATTCGTTACAGAGGGCAAAATCTGTATATCAGATATCACAATCATTCCTATTGTTGATGTACGCGTCACCGATGTAGGTGCAACCCGCTGACAGTACTAAAAATATCATTAAAATAACAATGCCGCAAAAAGAATTATTTGCGGCATTGTTAAGTCTTGTTTGCTATCTTATAATTTCGATTGTACGAGTGCTATCGTTAAAGTTTACCGTTGAATTAAAGAACTCTGATACAAAGCGGATTGGTACCATTGTGCGACCGTTAACAATTTGCGCGGGAACGTCCATTCCGGGCGCCATCTCGCCAATAGCAAACTGTAGTGTGCGTCCGCCGTCTGTCAGGGTAACGGTTCTGGTTGCATCGTCCCAGCCGACTTGAGGTAGTCCGAGGACATCTTCCGTAATATAGCGTATAGGGACAAGAGTTCTGCCTTCTACCACCATAGGTGATGTGTCCATGCTTCGGCGCGCACCGTTTCCGGTCAGGTCGGTAATCACAGGGGATCCGAGCTGCAAGGTTGCCCTGCGAAGGGACGGCACATATGCGACGGTATAGTTAGCCGTAGTCGCCATTGTCTGAAACTCGAAGTATTCGCCGTTATACGAACCGCCGATATTTTGCCCTTGAGAGTTCACCGCCGTAATACGATTCATGTTCCTGTTAGAGCGGTCAATGTCGGATATATTTGCGAGAATGCTAACAGGAATGCCAAGAGAAGTAACTGTCACGTTGTCTGCGCTAACGCTGATTTGGACGGTAGCCAAGGTGTTTCCATCGGCTCTGCTTGGCGCAAGGCTGAATGTGAACGTGTCTCCGCCTTGTGAATCCAACGACCTGATAAGCTCTGTTGGGAATGCGGCATATACATTGCCGTTAACCAGTCTTAGCGAAGCCCCAGCTTCTACCATTGCTCTAAGAGTTGCCGCATAAACAGACGTGCTTGCAGTGCCTTCTGAAAGCGTCAAGGTGATTGTCGAAACACCCCTGTTTAGCTGTGTTCTTATGGATTGGTCATTGACGGATGCCTCAGATACTGTTTGACGTGGGGCGGATGCGGGAGCAAATGTTGGTGCGGGTGGGCGGCGTCTGCCGTCGTTGTTATTATTGTTGTGACCGCCGCCGATATTGCCGCCGCCAGTGCTCGTACCGGTCACGGTAACTTCAATGGTTGCGGTTTGATTGCCGTCAACGGTGGTTACGGTAATTGTTGCGGTTCCGGCTGAAACCCCGCGTACAAGGCCGCTTTCGGAAACAGTGGCTACAGAGGCGTTGCTGGTAGACCAGCGTACGTTGTGGTTCGTGGCGTTTGACGGGTAGATAACAGCAGAAAGCTGGTGCGTGCTGCCAGCCGCTAAGGCAAAGTTGCCCTGAGCGACTGCGACACTCTCCACGTGTACGGTGATAGGTCTAATCGTTAGGTTAATTGATTCACTGACGCCGATTGAGTTTGTAGGCTGGGTATCGGTGGGACTGCGCAAGAACGCAACCAGACTATATGTGCCGCTATGCTCCAGTCTCGCGGTGTCGTCATCAGAAAGCCCCCAGAAAGGAAACACAAATGTGACGCCTGTAAGCTTTGCCGGGTCGGATGGGTCTATTCCTTTATCCATCAAAAACCAGGAGCCAGCGCTTCCAGGCGCCCAAGTCTGGGTAATTTCGTTGCGCCACCAAAAATCTATTATATATTGATCGGTCATACCTGTATTTGGCGCTACGGTTATGGTGGCCGCAATCGGGGCATTACCCCACCAATAAGGGTCGCCAACGGTAAGTGTACTATCTCTTTGCAGAGTATCGAAGGTGGTTGCGGCGAGTTGACCGGGGCCGGGTTGTATCAATGGGGGGAGCGTGAAAGATATTGGGTCGCTCCATTCAGAAGTATCAGCCATGATAGACGACAATGCACGTACACGTATCTGATAAGTTATGCCCTGATTGAGTGGAAAGGTTCTCGGTGCAAAAAAGTTACGATCACTCCAAGCAAAGTAATGGCCATCTATTTCTATTTCGTAAGACCCGCTTGAACCGATCCATCTAATAATTGAGCCATCGAGGGTAAGGATTGGGGTTTCGTATCTTGGCGCGTCGCTTCCGTCGGGGGTGTAGTTCACGGTATTGCTTGGAAGTGAGTTGAAGTGGCTGATGTTATTGCCCATTGCAACCATGTGCAGTTGGTAGGTTTCACCTTCTTCAAACTCCCATACAGTCCTTAGATCGACTTGAAGATGACTTGAGCTAAATATACTAACTGGCCAATCTGAGCCTTGTATATACAATGCGTAGAATTCAGCTCCCGCAATACGATTCCAACTAAGAACACTGTTATTGATGGTTAAATTGGGAGCGGGAAGTCTTGGTAAGTCCGATTGGGTAAATGTGACAGAGTTGCTTAGCTCAGACATAGCCCAAACACCAACAAGTGTCCATATATTAATGAAATCAAAATCAGCGCCAACGGCTCTTACTTGGATTTCATAGTCACCTGCTTCACCAAACCAACCGCTGTCGCTTACACTAACTGAAGTGTTGTTGCCAACAGTCTGCCTGGCCTCTCCATCGACCAAGATGGCATAGTTCAACGCATTTGGTACGGCAGTCCATGACACGGTGTCGCCTGTAATGGATATTACGGGTGCGGCAAGGGTTGTTGGCACTTGAACTGGCAACAGTGCCCAGTTGGAAAATGTATTTGTGTCACGGTTTTCTGCTCTTACAGAAACTTCCCAAGTGTTTGTAGTTAAAAAGGATGGGTAAGACAGGCCGTGACGAAGGTCAAGCGAGTTAGTCTGTGTGCCTGAAAAATCAAACCAAGTACCATTAATGAGAACGCCATAATTGGTGATGCCGGGTACGGCATCCCATGTAAGAAGACCGTTCTGGTCTACACTAAGGTTTGTTGGCGCAGGCAGTCCGGCCTCTCCGGTGATTTCCTCCAGATTTTTTCCGTCATTGTCACCTTGGCTGGACGAAATCACAAAGTCTATGGATGTGCTTAACTCTGAATGAGCCCTAGAATTGACATTGTCGCTCAAGGCTCGTACCTGAACGCGGTATGTGCCGCTATCCAGGTTCAACGTGAGCAAGTTAAACGATGGGGTTAATCTTTCAACGTTCGCCTTGTGCGTACCATTTACATATACCCTATAGGCAGATGAGTGTTCCACCTTGCTCCAGGTCAGAAGCCCGTCATTGAGGTTAAGCCATGTTGGTGCACCAAGTTGAGCGTTTTGAGGTTCGGGCTCTGGTTCTTCCTCTGGTTCCAATGTAGCTCTGGCGGGTGTTTCTCGTTCCGGCGCTGGCTCTGGAGCTTGTTCCGTGTATACCGGAATACTCCCGTACACAGCTATTGTAGATGACGCAACAACACCAAGTGCAATTGCAGACGCCAAAAACATGGCAAGCAATCGCCGCTTCGCACTTTCAAACATTCGATTTCCTCCCAAATTATAAGTTTTTGTACAGCTTTTATGAAACAAGCTAACTAACCTATCACCCCTCAGGCTAAAATACGAAATGTAAATTGTGCGTTTATAAACTATAAATAGGTAGGGCTTTTTAGAAACATCGATAATTGAGTAAATATTTGCGAAAATGTAATTGAATTGACTCTTGAATATTGTTTGTTTTTTTGCTACACTTACAAAATATTGAATGTATCAGTGCGTTATTGATGGGCTATAAAAAGCCCTACCTTCTTAGATAGTTCATCGAGAAAAACCCCTTACCTCATTGCGATTAAGATTGCAATGAGGTAAGGGGTTTTTCTCGATACATGTGACATATGAATGGTATAAATTTCTTTGCGCTGGTGGATAATACTATTACAAAGGTTGCGGAGAAAGATATGTCATGAGGTGATATCGTGTCCGATAAGATTAAGAAGACGCTGCTGGGCGAAGCCCGAATATTATTGATATCTTTGGGAGCGGGGCTTGTGTTTACGCTGATGTTCGCGCTGGTGACGCGGCTTTACGCGTCGGAGGTACAGGAAGAGATATCGTCCGAAATGCTTCGCTTCCACGTGCTGGCGCATTCCGACGGCGAGGACGACCAGGCCCTGAAGCTGCATGTGCGCGATGCCGTTCTCAAGAAGTACGGCGAAGTAATGACAAACGTGGATGATCGCGCCGCGTCGGTTGAGATCATCCGCGCGGAGCTGGCCGGTATCGAGAATATCGCCGCAAGCGTTGTGGCGGAAGCCGGCTTGGATCATGATGTCCGTGCGGGTCTGTCGAGGCAGTTCTTCCCGACGCGAGCTTACGGAGGGCTTAGGCTGCCGCCCGGGATGTACGACGCCCTGACTATCCGCATCGGCGACGCCGCGGGCGAAAACTGGTGGTGCGTGGTCTTCCCGCCGCTGTGTTTTGTGGACGAGGCGCAGACCGAGCTCTCAGAATCCAGCCATGACCAATTCGCCGACTTGCTGAGCGAATCCGCCTACGAACTGATATCCCAAAGCGAGAGCGTAAATGAAGTCCGGGTACGATTCGCCATTGTGGAGTGGTGGCAGAACCGGTCTTCCGGCCGTGAAGCGGAAATTCAAATTGTCCTTAATTAAGAACACATCCTCAATAAGTTCAACATCGCCTTGACACGACTTGACGCCGACACAACTCTTTTACGGCTCCTAGCGGACCGCATCGGGTACGCGTCGTCGCCGCAAAAAAGCTGTGACGACGCCAATTCGCGCCAAATCGACGTTGAATTATTGAGGATGTGTTCTAACTCAACTACATCAGGGAGTGAACATCATGAGGAAGTTAATTACATTCGCGGTTACAATGTCGGCGGCTATGTCCTTAGCAATGCCGACACTGGTAGGGGCCGCGCTACTGCTTGACGAACCGGTGGAATTGCAGTTTGACCGCATAAATGTCAACATCGTCAGCGTAAACGAGAGGAACGGCCAGGTCACAGTGCGCACGGTAGCTGACGAACGCACCATAATACTTAACGTCAGCGACGAAACATTTGTGGTGGACTCGGTTAACGGCCTTAACACCACCATTGAGGAGCGCGTCAACAACCAGGCGGAGGTTTATCACAGCCCCGTAATGACGCGCAGTGACCCGCCGATTACAAACGCCATCGCGATGGTCATAAACATTCCCGATGATTATACTCCGCCGCGCTTCCACATTGTCGAAAGGATCGCGTCCTACAACGGCGACTTGCGCGTCAGCGTGGACAGCGGAGGCCTGATAGTCACCCTTAGCGAAGACAGCGACGTCACCGCGCCGCTTATGACCTCGACAGGCAAGAGCGCCGGTTATTCACAGATACGCGAGGACAGCAAGCTGCTGCTATGGTACACGATTGTAGCCATGAGCCATCCCGCTCAGACGACGGCTACTCGCGCGGTGTTGCTGGTACGCGAAGGCGAGTGTGAGGCATACGAGCCCAAGTCCGACGAGTACAAGCCTGCCGAGGCCGATATAAGCGAAATCGAGCCTGATGAACATTATGCCCATGAATACGAGCCGCAAGAGCCGGGCGCGTATCATACGGCCGAAACCGAAGCTGTCTCGGGCTATACCCTGCATATGTCGGGCACGCGTGAACTGGGAAGAGGCATATTGATTCCTCTGCGCCAGGTAGCCGAGGGTCTGGGCTACACAGTGATCTGGAACGAGGCTGACCGAAGCGTCGCGGTCACGCTGAGAGGCGGCAATTCAGCCCGTGTGGTAATCGGACAGAATGGCGAGCTCCTTGACGACAGGACATACGTAAGCATCGACTTTTTCGAGACTTATTCCGGCCGCGCCGAGCGCGTCAATGATGTGATCGTATTCTATTAATACAGCGCTCCGCAGACATTCACAGCCGCCTGAATTGATTCGGGCGGCTGTTTGCGCGGGCCAGAAAATTTGACATTTAGCAAATTTGCAGTGGTAATTATACAAAAGTATGTGTTATAATACGGAAAGAGCGACACCAACACAAAATTTACGATTTCTCAAACAATCATATAACGGGAGGGTTTACCATCAGAACGAAAAGACGGCTTACGGCCTTTGTGCTTGCCCTTGCAATGGTCTTTGGGAGTGTTTCCGCGTCGGAGGCGCTTGGCGCGGCCTGGGGTTCGCCGACAGGCGTACCGCTTTCGACAGGGCCGGAGGCAATACGCGTAATATCGACTTTCGGCGCGCATACCATGGCTATAAGGATGGACGGTACGCTTTGGGGTTGGGGACGCAACGATGTGGGTCAGCTTGGCATCGGGTCTAATATCCCCGCAATACAAAATACACCTGAGCAGGTTGAAACTGACAATGACTGGGCTTATGTATCCGCTGGTGAATTCCACACCGTCGCTATCAGGACTGACGGTACGCTTTGGGCTTGGGGCAGTGATTCTGAAGGCCAGAGTGGGCTTGGCGGAGGTGGAGCCAACACTATACCCCTACAGGTCGGTACTTATAGCGACTGGGCAAGCGTGGCGGCGGGGAGCGACCATACTGTCGCCGTAAAAACCGATGGCAGCTTATGGGCTTGGGGGAGAAATGACCTAGGTCAGCTTGGCATAGGCTCGACAGTGATTAATTACAACACGCCACAGCGAGTCGGATTAGATTACGATTGGGAGTTTGTAACGGCAGGTTTCACCCACAGTCTAGGCATCAAAACAAATGGCGAACTTTGGGCTTGGGGGAATAATGGCTCTGGCCAGCTTGGGCTTGGAGATAACAATCAACGGAATGCTCCTGTACAGGTCGGTGTATTTACGGACTGGGAAAGTGTGTCGGCAGGTAATGGATACACCGCAGCAATACGAAGCGGCGAAGGGCTTTATGTCTGGGGGGATAACAACTACGGCCAGCTTGGGATTGGCAATAACACGCCCAGATTCGCCCCTGTACAAGTCAGCCCCGGTTACTTATGGTCAAGTGTATCGGCAGGAATGAACCATACCTTGGCTGTCAGAGACGATGGAACCCTTTGGGTATGGGGATATAATAGTAATGGACAGCTTGGACTTGGCAACAATATAAGTCACAACACCCCTCAGCCGCTCAGGGGAATAGGCTGGGAAAATGTGTCGGCGGGCGGAGCTCACACGGTAGCAATCCGCAGCGGCGGTGGTATTTGGATATGGGGAAACAACTCGTCGGGGCAGCTTGGAAATGGTTTGACCTCTAACGTATCCATCCCTACGCCGATATTCGTCCCGTATGCTCCGTTTGTACCGGTAGACCGCATCAAGAACTATCCGACTTCCGGTACGGTAAATGTAGCCCTGCCTCTTTCTGCGGCTGTGGTTCCGACGGGGGCTTCGCTCCAGGTTATCGAATGGAGCACGTCCGCGCCGGGGGCCGCGATTGCCAATAATCAGATAACGGCGACAGTGGCCGGAAACGCTGTCGTAACAGCAACTATCGTCGCCGGAGCCGGAGGCGGCGTGGACTTCACTCAGAATATCACAATTAACTTCACTGCCCCCGGCGGCGCCGTGCCTGTAAACTGGACAGGTTTGACCGCCAACGGCACAAGCGGCAGCGTCACCACAACACAACTGACACTGACATTCAGCGCCGGCCCTGCCACGCTTACCGCGAACAACATAACGGTAACAGGAGCGACGAGGGGAGCGCTGGCGGGGTCGGGCAACACCCGCACCCTTGTCATATCGGATATCACGGTCGAAGACGGCGAAGACATACGCGTAAGCATCTCAAATCCGGCCGGGTTTACAATCAATCCGTCACTTCGTGATGTCGCGGTGTTTGTAGCGGATACCGAACCGTCGTTCATAGAGGTGGTAAGGATCGACGACCTGCCCACAACGGCGGTGGCCGGGACGACCCTGACCCTGACGGGCACGGTATACCCCCCGAACGCCACAAACCGAACCATCGTATGGAGCATCCCGCCGGGAACGACAGGCGCGACAATCACGGGCGACGTTCTGAACGCCGCGGTGATGGGTACTATAACCGTCCGGGCCTCGGTTGTGAACGGCCTGCTGAGCGGACTCCCGTTCACATATGATTTTGAAATCACCGTAACATCCGACGAAGACTTTGTTCAGGTAACGAATATTACATTGACATCGGCCGCAACCGTTCAGGCGGGAACGCCCCTTGTCCTTGCGGGCGCGGTAGTTCCCTCGGACGCCACAAACACAGCTATTTCATGGAGCGTTGTAGATGTCGGAACCACAGGCGCGACAATCACCAGAAGCAGCCCGTACACCCTAAACACCACGGCGGCGGGTACGGCAACCATACGGGCGTCGGTTTTGAACGGCACGCCGACAGGGCTGGCGTTTACGCGGGATTTTGACATCACCGTTACGGAAGGGGCGCCTCCGCCGAACAGAAACGTCGGCGTTACATTCACACCCGACGGCGCGCAATACATTAATGTACCGCTGGGCGGGGTAGTACACCTCCCCATGACCGTAAACGTTATCGTTACAGACCCGTCGGCCTTCGCCGCGGCGGAAACGCTCAGCTTTCAATGGCTGAGGGACGGATCGCCTGTCGGCACGCCGAATACGGCGCGGGTAGTTTCCGCGCAGGTTCCAGCTTCAATTTCAAGGCCAAACGCGAACCCCGGAGACAGCGGCATGTATGCTCTCAGGGTGTCGCTGGGTAATACGCACATCGCAACAAGCCCCGGCCACAGGCTGACCGTTCAGCCCTTTATGCCGGGGCCAGGGCCGGGGCCGTGGGCTCCGGGGCCCGGCCCAACGCCGACTCCAGCTCCCGCGGTAACCCCCGCGCCGGCTCCTGCTCCGACCCCTGTACCGGTGGTCGGCCTGCCGAACGAAGGCGAATTCTTCCAGGGGCGCATCGGCTTCGCGTTTGCGCCGGGCGCGGCGGTAACGCGCGGCGAACTGGCGCAGGCCATATTTAACCTTCATGCCGGCAGAATAACACCCCCCGGTACGCCCGTACCGTTCAGCGACATTGCCGCGTCTCAGCATGGTCATGCGGTAAACTTCGTCTCGGCAATGGGCTTTATGAACGGCTTTCCGGACGGCACATTCAGGCCGGACGAACAGCTAAGCCGCGGAGAGGCCGCGGCGGTGCTCTCCCGAATTTACGGGCTATCGGGCTTCGGGGTTGCGCAGTTCACCGATACGAACAACCATTGGTCGTTCAACTACGTGGCGCTCTCGGCCGACCGTTCCATCATCAACGGTTATCCCGACAACACCTTCCGCCCCAATAACCCGCTGTCCCGCGCAGAAGCCACAGCCCTGCTGGTTCGCGCCGACGGCAGGAATCCAATGTCGCACATTCAGCAACAGCACTTTGTAGACGTACCCGCGACGCATTGGGCATTCAACTATATCATGAGCGCTTCCGTGCCCAGGCAATAGCACAAATAAAAAACGAGAGAGGCGCAAGCCGTCTCTCGTTTTTTGATAGAATGCATCGCTGACTTCTTACACATTGTCTACCAGTCTGTATATAAACAAATTCTGAAGCTTGAATATGGTTTTGGCGTCACCCTTGTAGCGAATGGTACGCGGCGCAACGCGCTCCACTCCGGGAACCAGGCAGGCGGTATCAGCCATGCTGGTTTCCTTATAATCTATTTCAAGGGTGATAAGCTCTCCAAGGTCGAGGGGAGCTATCTCGGAAGCCCTCGCAAGAGCGGCGCTGACGCCCTCATAGATCATTTTATCGCACATCTTAGGGTGATAGGATATCGCGCAGTAACGTGAAAGCCCTTCCTTAACCGCTATTCCCTCGCAATTAGGCACGAATTCTTTTACTTCGCGGCAAACGGCGCTGTCGCCTATTACGGCTATGAGAGGAATGCCATAATGCCCGGCAATAGTGGCGTTGACCACAGTTTCCGTGTTCATGGTCTGGCCGTTCAAACGGAGATTATATATTTTACCGCCGTTATAACAGTGGTTAAGCACGCCGTCAATATTTAGCCCCGCGCCTGAGTGTCCAAAAGATATGTACGCGTCATACCCCATCCCGATGCCTTCCATCTGAAGACTTGAGCGTATGGAGCCTGAAATAAGCCTTATACGCGGATCCAAGTCCTCGATAATGAGGTTTTCCATATCCGCGTGGCCTTCGCAAATTGTTACGTCGCTGCACCCAAAATCAAAGCAGGCCCGCACAGCGGCATTTATTTCATTTGCGAAGCGCTTTCTGGCAGCCGCGAAGTCGTTGCCGCTGCGCAGAGCCGAAATACCTGTAACTATGTCCGAAATCCCCTCAATGTCCGCCGAAATATAGATTTTCTTCACATTTATCCACTCCTTGATATTTTCTTCAGAGTAACATAAAAAACAGCGCAAATCAAGCGTATTGATGTGTTTTCCTTGACTTTTCGGCTGGGATGTGGTACTTTTGTTTTATATCGCTTATAGGATGATGGGCAAGTGCAAATCGAGTATTCCAAGCAAGCCGCAAAGTCCATCAGCGAGATAAACAATCACTTCAAGAAAAATATAAGAGAAGCTATCGAGAAGCTTCCATCCGGCGATGTAAAAAAGCTTAAAGGTTACTAGAATGCATACCGGTTTCGTGTTGGCGATTATCGCATACTGTATGACTTAATAGATGATAATATTGAAATTACTAACATACTCCCTCGTGGAGAAGCCTATAAAGAGTGAAAGGGGTATATTAGTGAATACAAGCAGGCAGCAGCTCCATTACATCATTAATATGGTTGATTCAAAAGAGCTAGACGTACTGTACCGTGTGCTTGTTAAGTTTATTCCCGAAGATGAGCCGTTGCCTGATGAGATTAAAGCCATACGTATAGGACGTGAAGAGATTTTGCGCGGCGAAATTGTAAGCCATGATGATATTGATTGGAGTTAGCTCCATTAAAAAGACGCTCCCAAGTTGGGAGCGTCTTTTGTGGTTTTTGATAGACTTGTGTTTCGATCTGGCAAGGAATAAACTGAGATTGAAATTTATCGTGCGCTATTGTATAATTCGATTGTAAAGCTTGTATGGGCAGAGTTTCTAATAATGGGAGATATGATTATGTATATACGAAATGACAGCCCTTATAGGCTGGGGGTAGACGTGGGGTCGACCACGGTTAAGCTGGCCGTCGCGGACGGGGACGGGAAACTTGTGTTCTGGCGGTACAGGCGGCATCACAGCAATATCGCGGACACGCTGCAGGGGCTTGTCAGAGAGGCTCTTGAGGAACTTGGGAACATTGACGTCGCGGCGATGATTACCGGGTCGGGTGGACTGTCTCTGGCAAACTGGGCCGGGCTGGGGTTTGTGCAGGAGGTTGTTGCCGTGTCGGCCGCGATACAGCGGCTGTGCCCCGGCGTGGATGTTGCTATAGAGATAGGCGGAGAGGACGCCAAGATAATATATTTTGACAACGTAAGCGGCGGCATGGAGCAGCGCATGAATGGCATATGCGCCGGCGGTACGGGCAGCTTTATCGACCAGATGGCGACTCTGCTCAAGATGACGCCCGGCGAGATGAACGAGTCCGCCAAGGAGCATACCGTGGTATATCCCATCGCGGCGCGCTGCGGCGTATTTGCCAAGTCGGACATACAGCCGCTTATTAACGAGGGGGCGGCACGGTCTGATCTGGCGATTTCGGTGTTTGCCGCGGTTGTCAGCCAGACTATATCCGGGCTTGCGTGCGGAAAGCCGATACGCGGGCGCGTGGCGTTCCTTGGGGGGCCGCTGCACTTTTTGCCGGAGCTTAGGGCGCGGTTTTCGCAGGTATTAAAGCTTGCGCCGGAGGACGCCGTATCGCCGGAAAATTCGCATCTTTTCGCTGCGCTTGGCGCGGCCATGTCCTCCGAGGAGGAAGAGGTAATCACGCTCAGTACGCTGCTGGACAATCTGTGCAGGCAGAAGGTGGTGGACTACGAGATAGCGCGGATGGCCCCGCTGTTCGAGAGCGGCGAGGACTACGAAGAGTTCTGCGGCAGGCACAATTCCCAAGCCGTGGCGCGGTGTGAGCTTGCGGGATACAGCGGAGACGCGTTCCTGGGTATCGACGCGGGTTCGACTACCACCAAGCTTGCACTTATTACACCGGCGGGCGAACTTCTGTACAGCAAGTACGCCGGGAACGAAGGAAATCCGCTGGACGTTGTCGTCCGCTCTTTAAAGGAGATATACGCCGCGCTGCCGGATGACGTCCGCATTGCGGGCTCCTGCGTGACGGGCTACGGAGAGGGGCTGATAAAGGCCGCCCTTGACGTGGATATAGGCGAGGTGGAAACAATCGCTCACTACAAGGCCGCGGCGCATTTCTGCCCGGAAGTGGACTTCATACTCGACATCGGCGGGCAGGACATGAAGTGCATCAGGATAAAGAACGGCGTTATAGACAATGTGCTTCTTAACGAGGCGTGCTCCGCCGGGTGCGGGTCGTTTATCGAGACGTTCGCGCGGTCGCTTGATATGGACGTCGCGGAGTTCGCGCGGATCGCGCTGTTTGCTGAAAACCCCATTGATCTTGGGTCGCGCTGTACGGTGTTCATGAATTCGCGCGTGAAGCAGGCTCAGAAAGAAGGCGCGGAGGTTGCCGATATATCGGCGGGGCTGTCGTACTCCGTTATAAAGAACGCGCTGTTGAAGGTCATTAAGATTACCGACCCGTCGCAAATGGGCAAGGCTGTCGTTGTGCAGGGCGGAACGTTCTACAATCAGTCGGTGCTGCGCGCGTTTGAGATGGTCAGCCGGGCGCAGGCGGTTAGGCCGGATATTGCCGGACTGATGGGAGCGTTCGGCGCGGCGCTGATTGCGGCCGAGCGGATGAGCTCAGGCACGGCGGACGCAGGCGCCGGCGAGGCTGCGGCGGCCAGCGAGACCGCGATTGCGGCCGGAGCTGCGGCGGCATCCGCTTCCACGCTGCTTCCCGAGGCCGCTCTTGAGACGTTCAGCGTGTCGACGCGGCATACGCGCTGCAGCGCCTGCGAGAACAACTGCCTGCTGACAATCAATATGTTCGCCGGAGGGCGGCGCTTCATATCGGGCAACCGGTGCGAGAGGGGTCTCGGCAAGCCCGCGGAGCGGAGCGAGGCCGAAATCCCCAACATCTACGAATACAAACTGCGAAGATCGTTTAACTACGAGCCTCTTGCGCCGGAAAAAGCGTCGCGCGGCGAAATGGGAATACCTCGCGTGCTTAATATATACGAGAATTATCCGCTGTGGCACACATTTTTCACGCGGCTTGGGTATCGCGTGATACTTTCGCCGCCTACGACGCGAGAGGTGTACGAGAAGGGGCTGGAGTCGATACCCAGCGAGTCGGAGTGCTATCCGGCGAAGCTGGCTCACGGTCACATTATGGCTCTGATCGAACAGGGTGTGCCGGTCATTTTCTATCCCGGCGTGGCATATGAATTAAAGGAGATAGAAGCCGCCGACAATCACTATAACTGCCCAATTGTCACAAGCTATCCCGAGAACATCAAGAACAACGTCGAGGAACTGCAATCCGGGGATGTGAGCTTTATCGCGCCCTTCATATCACTGCACAGCCTGGACGTGCTTAAGCGGCGTATGCGCGAGACATTCCCGCACATACCGGCCGTCGAGATAGACGCCGCCGCCGAAGCCGGATGGGACGAGCAGCAGGTATACCGGCGTGATCTGCGGCTGAAAGGCGAGGAGGTTCTCGAGTATATACGCGCAAAAGGTATACGGGGCATAGTCCTTTCGGGGCGGCCGTACCACGGAGACCCGGAGATAAACCACGGCATACCGGAGCTGATAACGAGCTATGGAGTGGCCGTACTGTGCGAGGAAGCCGTGGCGCACTTGGGCGAACACTTGGTTGAGAGGCCGCTGGCGGTGCTCGACCAGTGGGCATACCATTCGCGGCTGTACGCTACGGCGTCATACGTGGCCACACGCGACGATCTTGAACTCATACAGCTCAATTCGTTCGGATGCGGACTTGACGCCGTGACCACCGACGAGTGCAAGGACATTCTCGAACGTCACGTCAAAATATACACGTGCCTCAAGATAGACGAAGTAAGCAACCTGGGGTCGGCCAGGATACGCGTGCGTTCGCTTCTGGCGGCTCTGGCCGAAAAAGAGAGAGCGCAAAGCGCGGCGTGCGCGTTAGAGTTAACCGAAGAGAGCGGCAGAGCCGACAAAGACACAGGTGTCCTGCCGCGTCCCGTCTTTACCCGGGAAATGCGGAGAACGCATACGATACTGTGTCCGCAGATGGCGCCGATACACTTCCGGCTGGTGGGCCCGGCTTTGCAGTCCTGCGGCTACAATGTCGAGGTTATGCCGGAAATTGAGCGTGACGCCGTCGATATAGGGCTGGCCTACGTCAATAATGACGCCTGTTACCCCGCGCTGATAGTTGTCGGCCAGGTTCTCAAAGCTCTTCAATCCGGCAAGTACGACTTGGACAAGGTATCCATATTCATGAGTCAAACCGGGGGCGGCTGCCGCGCAACCAACTATGTGGCATTCTTCCGCAAGGCGCTGCACAGCGCCGGTATGGGACACGTACCGGTAGTGGCGATCAGCGCGATGGGCCTTGAACGCAACCCCGGATTCAAACCCACGCTGAAGATGTTCAACAAAGCGGTGCAGGGGCTGGTATACGGTGATCTGCTGATGCGCGTGCTCTACCGGACGCGCCCTTACGAGCAAGTCGAAGGTTCGGCGAATGCTCTGTATGAGAAGTGGAACGCGATATGCGAGGCCAGTCTGCGAAAGTGGCGCTTCGGCGATTTCAAGCGCAATATCTACGGAATCGTCAGGGACTTCGATGAGTTGCCGCTTACGGACGCCGTAAAGCCAAGAGTGGGCGTAGTGGGTGAGATATTGGTCAAGTTCCATCCCACGGCCAACAACGACATTGTCACATTGCTTGAAAACGAGGGATGCGAAGCCGTCGTGCCTGATCTTATAGACTTTTTCACATATAGCTTCCACAACTCGATTTATAAGGAAAAGTACTTTGGAATGCCCAGAATCAACGTCATTAAGGCCAATGCCGTAGTAAGCGTAATCGACATGTACCGCCGGCACATGCGCCGTGCCTTGGCCCGGAGCAGCCGCTTCAAGCCGCCGGAGACAATCCACGAGCTTGCGCGCTACGCCGAGCCTATTGTATCCCTGGGCAACCAGACAGGCGAAGGCTGGTTTCTCACCGCCGAGATGGTCGAGCTGCTGCACAACGGAGTCGACAACATCGTCTGCACCCAGCCGTTTGCCTGCCTTCCAAATCATGTCACCGGCAAGGGGATCATAAAGGAACTCAAGCGTCGATACCCCAAGGCCAACATAGTAGCCGTGGACTACGATCCCGGCGCGTCGGAAGTCAACCAGCTAAACCGTATCAAGCTTATGCTGGCCGGGGCCAAGGCCGCGCTGAAAGCGGGGAATCACAAAGCAGCCGGAACATAGGATTTATGAGCAACTATAAAACCTGTACTCAATGAAGCGGCGCTTCGCATCATTGAGTACAGGTTTAATGTTGCAACATATGCTATTGACAATATTAACACCTGCTCAGGTTGAGGAAGTCTTCAAGCTGCTTCTTTGTTATGCCTACCCCGGCTGACGCAACTAGCCTGTGGCTGTCCATACGAAAATCAGGAATTACCCAGACGCCCGACTCCTTATAAGCATAGGCGTTGGCGTCATGCAGATTCTGGGCATATTTGCCGCTTTTCAGCGCATGGCGCAAACCATCGGCGTCTAGCAGGCTCCCCAGAGAATCGGCCAGCACGTCGATATCTTCAACGTCTATTTTATCTTCATGATACAGTGTGAACATTTTTTTGTGATACAGCATCAAATCCACGCCGCTTTGAGCGGCGAAAAACATCCCCTGAATACACAGGTCGCTGTGCTTTCCGTACCCTTCCTCCGGGCGGGGACGGGCTTCACAAAAATGCCATACCATTTCTATATCGGGGTAATTGGGCAGAAGCTCAATCAAGTCATTATATCCCGAAAGACAGAAAGGACAGGCATAGTCAAAAAACATTTCAATTTTAACCATAATTTAGATACGCTCCTTTGTAAGATAAAGATCATATATTTTCTAATCAATTGACAGCTTAGGGTATCGTCTTAGTGATATCCTTCCAACCCCGTTGGCGTCTGTGGCAGGCAGCCGCGCAGCCGCATCACCATCCAATAAAAAGAGCAGTCTGTCGTTGTTGGGCTGAATCAATTGGGACGGTAATATTGACGGCTCATAAGGGTCTTGCAAAACACGCCGCAAAGGTTCGGCTTTGTCCTTTCCGCCAATCAGGAAAAAAACCTCGGCGGCGTTGTTAATGGCAGTCTTAGTCAGAGTTACGCGCCATGCGGATTTTTGCGGCACATAGTTGGCTACGGCAATCCGATGCCGCTCATGAAGCGCGTCGGTATGGGGAAAGAGAGAAGCGGTATGTCCGTCGTCGCCCATTCCAAGCTGCACTACGTCAAAACCAGGTAATTCCGCTTGTTGTAGCCCCAACCGGCTTCGGATGGCGGACTCATACTGAAAAGCGGCTTCTTCCGGTATCAATTCTCCTTTAATGCGGGTGACCTGTTCGGGCGTAAGTGGAACATGACCCAGCATGGCTTCCCTCGTCATATTATAATTGCTGTCTTGATCGTCAGGCGGAACCATTCGTTCATCCACAAAAAAGAGCTGTAATTGCGGCCAGGGCATTGCGCTATAGTATTCTCCCGTGGGGACCGCCAGCTGCGCGAACATATTTTTGGGCGTATTCCCGCCGGAAACAGCAATGTTCGCACAGCCTTTTTCCGCAACGCTTTTCATCGCAATTTCCATAAGATGCGAAGCGGCAGCTTTGGCTAAGGCATCTGGATCGGGATACACGCGGTATTCTACTTCAATGAGTTTTTCCATTGATACACATTCCTTTGTTTATGGATTATTCCATTTTCGTCCGTCGCGGCCAATCAGACTGTCCGCGGCCTTAGGCCCCCAAGAGCCGCTTGGATAGTTTGGAAAATCCCGGGGTCTGGTCTGGGCCCACGCTTCCAGTACCGGCGTGTACAAAGCCCAGGACGCTTCCACGCCGTCACGGTGGGCAAACAGGGTTTGGTCGCCCATGAGGGCGTCCAGAAGCAGGCGCTCATAGCCGCTGGCAGAACTGGCGCCAAAGGCTGTGGCATACTGGAAATCCATTACCACAGGGCACACGTTTGTAAATGGCCCGGGAACTTTCGCGCCGAACCGCAGAGAAATGCCTTCGTTTGGCTGAATTCGCATAATTAGCAGATTGGGCTGGATTTCACTGTCCTGATTCATGTGAATACGGTCAAAAAACAACATGGGCGGCTGTTTAAACTGGATTGCGATTTCCGTTACGCGTTTTGCCAGTCGTTTTCCGGCCCGCAGATAGATTGGCACTCCGGCCCAGCGCCAGTTTTCGATTTCCAGATTCAAGGCGGCAAAGGTTTCTGTGGCGGAGTCCGGGTTTACCCGGTCTTCCTCACGATAGCCCAGCAATTGATGGCCGTCTAAATTGCCCAGCGCGTATTGTCCGCGTACCGTGTTTTCTATAGCTATAGGCTTTATGGCTCGCCATACCTTTAATTTCTCGCTGCGCACGGCATCCGCTTCCAGGGAGATCGGGGGTTCCATAGCTACAAGTGAAAGCAGCTCCATAATATGGTTCTGAACAACATCCCGCAGCGCCCCCGCTTTTTCATAAAAAGAACCTCGGCCTTCCACGCCCAGGGTTTCCGCCGCGGTAATTTGAATATTGTCAATATAATTGCGGTTCCATACCGATTCAAAAATACCGTTGGCAAAACGAAACACCAGGATGTTTTGAACAGTCTCCTTGCCAAGATAATGATCGATGCGGAAAATCTGATCCTCATTGAAAACCTGGTTTACATGGTCGTTCAACTGCTTGGCCGACACCAAGTCACGGCCAAAAGGCTTCTCAATAATAATGCGGGCGTAACCTTTTTCAGAACGGGCCAGACCATGTCCGCCAAGCTGCCTGACAATGCCGGCAAAATATTCAGGCGCCACAGCCAGGTAAAAAAGACGATTGCCTGCGGTGCCGCATTCTTCGTCGATTTTTTCAAGGATATTTTTCAATTGAGTGTAGCCGTCGTCGTCGTCAAAGTCCATCGTATGGTACGTAAGCTTTTGAGCAAAGGCGTCGAGCGCTTCCGCCTCTTTTTGTCCGCCGGCGAACTGAATGATACTTTCCTTGATATTGGCGCAAAAATCCAAATTGCGGCGAGCTACGCCGACAATGGCAAGATTGGAGGGCAATAGACCTTGCTGTCCCAGATGAAAAAGCGCGGGCAGCAGCTTGCGCTTCGTTAAGTCGCCGGACGCGCCGAAAATAACGATTACAGCGGGATCCGGGACTCGCTCGCTTTTTGGCAGGGCCACATTTTCAATTTCCGGTGCAATTCTTATTTCCCGTGCGGCCATATTAAGCACCTTCTCCGAATTTTTATATTTTTACAAAGTGGTTTGCGCCATGCTTACATATTGGGCAGATAAAATCCTGCGGCAGAGTTTCACCTTCAAGCTCGTAATTGCAAATATTGCAGCGATAGCCCTTTTTCTGAGTACTCTGCGGCTTGGGTTTAATATGCTGCTGATAATATGAATAGGTAACGCTTTCAGCCTTGCTGAAAACCTCGGCGTTTGTAATATCTGCCCTGAACATTGTGTGAGTGCCGAAATCAATAGTTTGCGTGACTTGAAATGAGATATACGAGTTAGTGTGTTCCGATAAATAAGCAACGCCGTTGCCGCTTCTTGAAAACCCATTGAAATCGGCGAATTTGTCAACATCCCTGCCGGACTGGTATCCAAAGCGTTTAAATATTTCAAACGGAACCTCTGTCGTCAGCAGCGAAATGTTAAATTTATTTGTACGTGCGATGACATCGTGAGTATAGTTGCTTTTGCTGACCGTAATAACGCCGACAAGCGGATCCTCCGTTACTTGCAGCAGTGTGTTGATTATACATCCCGTATCTTTATTGCCGTCATTTGCCGTTAAAACATAGAGCCCATACCCTATTTTAAACAACGCCGCTTTATCCATCAATACCACTCTCCATGAAATTTTTCCACAGCAATCATAACATTCCGTTCAGTCAATAGCAAGCTGAGATTTCATCAAGTGTGGATTTATATATATTTTTCAAGCCTTCTTCATTTCTATGAACAGCAGATGGGACTTAGTTATTGCTTTAATACGCAAATCTTCTTCTACGACCTCCATAGCGTCTCTTTCCTTTAATTCAACTGAATTAATGTCGGTTGAGCCCTCGACTTGTACAATGTAACATTGCCTGTCTTCTGCTACGGAAAAATCAAGAGTTTTGCCCTGTTCGAGCTCTGTAGCGTACATGTTTACGTCTTGGTTGAGTCTGACAGGAGCGTCGCCGTTACTGCCGGAAACTATGTGCAGTAATTTATTCTCCCGCGCCGTCCACTCGAATTTGTGGTCGCCATAGCCGGGCTCCAGATTTTTGGCGTCGGGCAGTATCCATATTTGCAGCAGTCTGACCGTTTCGTCGCCCTCGTTTATTTCAGAGTGAAGAATACCTCTTCCTGCGCTCATATATTGAACTTCGCCGCGACGTATCACACCTTCGTTTCCTAAAGAATCCTTGTGTGTAAGGGCTCCTTTCACTAGGTATGACACGATCTCCATATCCTTATGGGGGTGGGTGTCAAAGCCCGAATGCCCGCTGATTAAATCATCGTTTAATACACGAAGAGCCCCAAAATTTACATTGTCTTTGTTGTAATAATCGGCGAATGAAAAGTGATGAATAGCATCCAGCCAATTCATTGGTCTGGCTCTGTGCAGGTTTTCAACAGGTATATGTCTTATCATAATAATAGCCTCCTGATAAATGTTGAATAATATATGTGAGCGGATATAGTGATAGCTATAGCCGTGCTTTATTCAATCTACGGAAGCGGGGTTACTGACATCGCACCATCAGCAACCCCACCAACAAGTTGATATTACTAATTAACAGTATTGACCATTAATTTAAAATTTTCCTTTGTAACTCCGCAAACAGGGCAAATGAAGTCGTCAGGTAAATCTCCCTCGTGTTCATAGTTGCAAACAATACAGAGATGCTTCACGGCGTTGGAAAGCGCCTTCTCAACAATGCCCTTGGGGCCAAGGTCATTGCTGCGGCTGTAAAAGCCGGTGTGAAGCATACGTTCGGCTACCGGGCTAAGCGGCTTATCGTACTGCTCTTTATACACCGCTATGATGTCCGGGTTGTCGTGGCTAAAACGCAGCGTCATGTCGCTGTCCTTCTTGAAAAGAGCCGCTATGCGCGCTTTGCGGATGTCGTCGGACATTGGTACGATTGTCTTGGGCTGTCCTCCGCCGCCAATGCAGCCGCCCCTGCAGGCCATGACCTCCATAAAGTCGAAGTCGCGCTTTCCCGCGGCTACATCTTCCAGCATCTTCTTGGCGTTGTCGATGCCGTGTACAACCGCTACGCGCACAGGGGTCCCGGCAATGTCTACCGTTGCGCTGCGGATGCCGTTCATGCCTCGAAGCTCGCGCTTGTTAAGGAAATCGCCGGAGGGATTTTCGCCGGTCACATAATAATACGCGCTTCTGGCCGCGGCTTCCATTACGCCTCCGGTGTTGCCGAAGATAACGCCTGCGCCGGAAGCGGCGCCCATCAAGCCGTCATAATTGCTGTCCTGCAGGGCGTCGAAGTCGACGCCTTCCTCTCTGAGCCACTTGGCAAGCTCCCTGGTGGTCATGACGTGATCCATGTCCCGCATATCCGGTATGCCAAGCTCCTTGCCCGCGTCGCACATTTCTTCGCGGCGTATCTCAAACTTCTTGGCGGTGCACGGTGTAACCGCGACATTTACGATCTTCCTGGGGTCTATATTCTGCTTCTTGGCGAAGTAGGTCTTCACGGTCGGGCCTTGCATTCCGATAGGGCTTTTTACGCTGGAGACGTGCGGCAGCATATCCGGGAAGAAGGTTTCCACAAACTTTACCCACGCGGGGCAGCAGCTTGTAAACTGAGGCAGCGGCTTGGACTTGTTCACAAGCCTGTCAACCAGCTCGGAGGCTTCTTCCGTGATGGTCAGGTCGGCGGCGAAGTTGGTGTCCAGAACATAGTCCGCGCCCAGCGCACGCAGAGCCGCCACCACTTTTCCCTCTACGAAGGTTCCAGGCTCAAGCCCGAATTCCTCTCCAAGACCAACCCTAACCGATGGAGACGTGTTGAAGATTACAATCTTGTCGGGATCTTTTATGGCTTCTTTGATGTCGGGATATTCATAGCGTTCGGTGATCGAGTTTGGCGGGCACACATTGGCGCATTGGCCGCAATGGACACAAATCGGAAGGTCGCCGGTACTTTCCAGATCATAAAGCCTTCCTACCGCGATATCGGTTTCGCATACGCGCCTGCAAGCGCCGCATTTGATGCAGAGCTCTTCGTGACGCATTATGGCGGGATTATTTGGGTCAATAGGTATACGAATATCAATAAACGAATGGATGCTCATAGACAGCGCTCCTTTAACCAAGCGATATAATCAAAGCACGACAGGTAAATCATACTGCTTATTTACCTGCCGTGCTTGTTGGCACAAATTATAAATTAGAATTTGTATTCAATACACTGGGGTGTGTCGACAATAGATTTTTCGGAATCTTTTTGGTCGATTATCTGCCACTCTTCGTCGGTTCCTCCTAGGGCGTGTTTTCAAACCCCATTTGGGCGTAATTTTGGTCAATTTTTCGCTGGACGTTGTCAGCGCCTCCTCTTGCGCTGGCGCTCCAGATGCTAAACGTGTGCCACCGGCACACAGCATCCTAGCAGAATCATGCCATTATGCGTCGTCGGCGCTTCCTAGCCCAGCAAAAAATTGCCTCAAAACTTCACCCAAAGCGGGTTTGAAAACACACCCTAGCGTACCACTGCGGGTACGCGGCGTCGTTACCTTCTCGATTGGCGAAAATCGCCTCAAAAATCTTCTCGAAAAACTATTGTCGACACACACTAGCAGAGTCTGGATTTACTGCGCCGGAAATGGGTCTACAAAAACCCTTGCTCCCAGTTCATTATCGAGAGCCAGCAGCATACCTTTGTTTTCGCCGATGAATCTAAGCTTATCCAGGATATCCGTTGCGCTGGCCTCTTCCTCGACCTGCTCGTTTACAAACCACATCATAAATTGATAACAGGCATGATCCGATTCCTGCATAGCAATGGTAGCAATGTTGTTGATGCTCTGAGTGACTTTTTGCTCATGCTCAAGAACCATTCCGAACATTTCAGGGACATCCGCAAAAGAAGTGGGGGGAAGATCGATGGCTGCAAAGGCCGGGGCGGCGCCTCGCTCTAAAATATATTGATAGATGCGCGTTCCATGAGCCATTTCTTCCTGAGCTTGTATAAACAGCCAGTTTGCGATGCCTTTTAGTCCCATTTGATCGGCTGAGGCCGACATGGCAAGATACAGATACGCCGAATAGTATTCGGCATTTACCTGATTGCTCAATGCGCCCAGTAATTTTTCACGTAACATAGCTAATCTCCTTTAACGGACTTCGGTTTTCCACAGACCGTGGAGATTACAGTATGCGTAAACCTCTAAAGATTTGTCTCCGGTACAGCAGAACTCGGCTTCGGGGGATTCGCCAACGGCAAGGTTTACCCGTTGACCGCCTTTTTCTGTCTTAACATAGATAAAGTCGATATAGTGTTCCTCCACCATGGGGTGCAAAACGCTTCCGACGCTTACGCTAAGGCCGTGTTCAGTCTTTTTTACGTCGGGAAGATGCTTTTCCTGGCTGGCCTCAACGGTGTTCGGCACAAGAAGGGTCATGCCCTTGCCGCAGCAGGCCAGAGGGCCGCCTTTGTCTTTTACCATTCCTACGATATTGCCGCAGATATCACAAATAAAAAACTTTGCCATGTTCTTCCTCCTTAATAGTTGATAACACGCAGTTCGAAATATGCCTGAGGATAGTCACATACCGCACAAAGGCTTGGCGCGGAGTTCGCGTCCACAATATGGCCGCAGTTTCTGCATATCCACACAGATTTTTCCGTCTTGCTGAAGACTTGTTTGTTGTTTACATTGTCAAGGAGCTTGAGATATCTTTCTTCATGATCCTTTTCAATATCAGCAACGCCTTGGAATAGGAATGCAAGTTTGTCAAAGCCTTCCTCTTTGGCTTCTTCAGCCATTCGCTTGTACATGCATGTCCATTCTTCGTTTTCACCTGCCGCAGCCGCTTTCAAGTTTGCGTCCGTCGAGGGGAATTCCCCGCCGCAAAGAAACTTAAACCAAAGCTTAGCGTGCTCTTTTTCGTTGTTGGCGGTTTCTTCAAATATTGCGGCAATTTGTTCGCAGCCTTCACTCTTAGCCTTGTCCGCGAAGTATGTATACTTGTTGCGAGCCATAGACTCCCCTGCAAAGGCTTCCCATAAGTTCTTTTCCGTTTTTGTTCCCTTTAAATCCGGCATAACGTGTTCCTCCTCAAAGATTATATTTTTTAAGGCTTGTGGCCTATAAAACAAAATGAATTAAATTTCTTCGGGGGTGGTCTTTTTGGCGTCAGTACAGTTCGAGCATACGCCAAAGAAATCTATCTCGTGCCTATTGGTCTTAAAGCCGTATTTATTCATGATAATATCAGCGAACTTATCATCGCAGTCTATCTCTACATCGAAAATTCCTCCGCAAACTTCGCAGATAAAATGATAATGAAAGCCAGTCTTTTTGTCATACCGAACCACGCCATCAATAACGATTTGCGAAATAACACCATCATCTACGAGCTGGCGCAAATTGCGGTAAATGGTTGATTTGCCGACGATAGGGTGCTTTTTCTGAATTTCAAGATACAGTTCCTCTGCCGACAGGTGCTTACCGAGGGATTTTATGGTATCCAAGATAATTTGACGCTGCAAAGTGCTGCGCTTCGTACTCATTTGAGAGAATCACCAACTCCCTAAATAAAGGCAAGGCCAGTCATGAAAATATATCTTTCACTTTTTAAGAGAGACTAATTCTCATTTGCATAATAATAATAAATGAGAATCACAATCCTGTCAACACCTTTTTTTACCTGAGATTTTGCCGCCCGGCATCGGCAAATTATGATAATTTATATGGAATTAACTACTTCTGAAATCTTTTGTGCGGAAGTGATCTCTATTATATCTTCACGCGGATACAGCGCTCCGCCAAAGTATATGCTGCGATTGTTTGCCACGGAGGGCTCGACCCTGTTTTCCAGAGCCGCAAAGTGAATCTGTGTAACGCCGGTATAGCTGACTATGCGGGACACATTGGCAGGGGTAATCCCTGCTCCCGGCAGTATCTCTATCCTTCCCGCAGCGCGGCGCACGAGTTCCTTTATCAGTTCCATGCCCTCGAATACCGAAGGGGCCTGTCCGCTTGTTAAAATGCGTGTAACTCCGCATTTAATCAGACTTTCGAGCGCTGCGAACGGATCCGGTGTAACGTCAAATGCGCGATGGAATACCGTGTCTCTGTTTCCGGCAATATCTACAAACTCGCGCGTGCGATCCTCGTCGACAGTTCCATCCTTATGCAGAAAGCCGAAGACGATACCGTCGGCATCGTTCTCAAGGAATATTTTGGCATCTTCCTTCATCTCATCGTACTCATAGTTGCTGTACGCGAAGCCGGCCTGGCGCGGACGCACCATCGGTATCACCTTTATATCGGTCACATTTTTCTTGCACAGACGCAAACTGCCTAATGACGGAGTAAGACCGCCCAGGAACAGCGCCGAATTCAGCTCAACCCGGTGCGCCCCCGCCTGTTTTGCCGCGACGACATCCTCATAAGACCCGCAACAGACTTCAATCGTAACTTTCTTGTCCTCATCGACAGCCATTATTAACCTTCTTTCATGTATTTTTGAATCCGCATTCATGGAGGGCATTGTTATCTGTGCCATGAATACAGGTTCTTAGGCATTATAGCATATCAGTCCTATATATACAACATATGTATCGCTCATCGTGAGCTATACGAGCCGCAAGAAAAATTAAAACTTAGTGTTGACTTATGACTCTTGTTGTTGTAATATTATTGTAATGAAATCAATTAATGCATAATATTAGTGTTATTGGTTATATATGCGCTGGTATAAATGTGTTATATGTTCAAAGTTGACATATTTGCTTTCATGATGAAATTAAAGTAGCATTTCGCCATAAGGGGTATTTGAATGAAAAAAAACGTAAAGGATGTGAGCAGCAATTACCTGGTGCTGAATTCAATCAGGCTGCACTACCCTGTCGCCAGAAATGAGATATGCGCGATTACGGAGCTTAGTACGCCGAGCGTATCCAGGATCGTAAACAAGTTTATAGAAGACGGATGTGTAAAGGAATATGAAGCCGACAGCACGGGGGTGGGGCGAAAAACAAAGCTGCTGGACATAGAGGAAATGGCAGTACTGACCGCCGGCGGGGAATATGACGGCAAGACCCTTAAAGCCGCGATAATCGACGCGAAAGGAAGGCTGATCCGCTGTGACGAAACGAATTCGCAGTGCGTGACGGCCCTCGAAATGCCCGGAGCTTCGCCGGATGAGCTTACACGCGCTATATTTGCCGAGGTTCAGAAATTGATTGCCCGCAAAGGTATAGGTATTGACAAGCTCTTTGGTATAGGGGTCGCGATGCCCGGCATAATCGAAAACGAGAGCGGCGTGGTACGCTTTTCGGCGAGCCTGTCATGGGAAAATGTACCGTTTAAGGCCATGCTTGAAAAAGTGTCAAAAGTTCACTGCGTTATAGACAACGACATCAAGGCCGCCGCTTACGCCGAGTATAGCAGTCGTGACTATAACTCTAAGATAACAGCTCTGCTGTATGTTGACGAAGGCATTGGTTCGGCCGTAATTGTGGACGGTGTTATCCTGCGCGGTATTACTAACAGCGCCGGCGAAATAGGCCACATTACCCACGATGTTATGGGAATGCTCTGCGGTTGCGGCAAGATCGGGTGCTACCAGACGAACGTCATTAACTCATTCCTGCTTGCGGAGGCAAGAAAATTCTCGAATATCAGAAGCGCGCGCGAAATATTTCAGCCGCAGATACGCAAGAATACCTGGGCAAGACGGATCGCCGAGAAATACATACACAACGTTGCGCGCTTGCTTGACAACATTGTGTGCGTATACAACCCCGACACAATCATTATTCTTGGCGAACTGATAAACGACGTGCCCATGCTATTTGAGGAGGTTTGCGAGGAATACCGGAACAACTCCGCCAGTAGCTATCTGCAGTACCCCTTATCAATTAAGAAATCCAAGTACAACGGCCACTCCCCTCTAATAGGAGTAGGAGTGCTGGCATCTGAAAAATTCTTCAGAAATGTAGCTCAGGAAAATCAAAACAGCTAGGAGGAATATTCAATGAAGAGATTTGCGAAAATCGTAGCTCCGCTTATGGTCGGTCTGTTTGTATTAGGCGCATGTGCCGCCCAGCCGCCGGCTCCGGCCGCAACCACGGACCCCGCCGCCCCGGCGGAAGCGCCGGCAGTTTCCGATGCTGATGATAACGAAAACAGAGACATAGTAATTGCTCTTAACAACAACATAATCACGCTGGACGCCCACGACGCGCGCGACGCCCTGTCAAACAACGTTATCGCCGCAATGGCCGAGTCGCTGGTAGACTTCGACCACAACATGGGAATAATACCATCTCTAGCGGAATCCTTCGAGGTTTCGGAAAACGCTCTGTCTTACACATTCAACCTGAATCGCGGCATAAGCTTCCACGATGGAACGCCTTTTAACGCCGAGGCCGTAAGGGTTAACGTACAGCGCATCATTGACTCCGAAGGCGGACTGCGCCAGGCCAGAACCTTTGAACAGCTCGACAGCATGGAAATAGTCGACGATTACACGATTATATTCCATCTGTCCGATCCGTTCATGCCTTTCCTGGAAAGACTTCAAGCGTTCAGGCTGCTTTCCCCGGAAGTCATACTTAACGATGTGGGAAGCCTCGCGAGGCATCCCGTCGGTACGGGTCAGTTCATATTTGAGGAATGGGTTGACGGCGACCGCATGGTAATGACGCGCAACCCCGAGCACAGGAATTCTCACCTTATCGGTGTTGACAGCGTGACCTACCGCTTTGTAATGGAAAACGGCACCCGCGTGGCAATGCTGCAAACCGGCGAAGCCGACCTGATCTACCCTATGCCGCCCGAGATGATTCCGATGGTTCAAGCTGACCCCAGCATCGAGATAGAAGTCAGAAGCTCGACGGTTGTCCGTTACGTCACCATGAACCAGAACGTCGAGCCTTTGAACGACGTGCGCGTACGCCGCGCCATGAATCACGCCATCGACGTAGACGCGTACATTAATGTCGTAAGGGGCGGGTACGCTGTGCCGCTTAACTCCGCGATGTCTCCGATACTGCCGTTTTACTATGAAAACGAACCGTTCGAGTTTAACCTGGACTTGGCGCGTCAATTGCTGGCGGAGGCCGGATATCCCGACGGCTTTAGCGTAACGATATGGGCCAGCACTTCTTCGTCCGATATCAGAGGCATGGAGTTCATAGCCCAGCAGCTTGGGCAGGTCGGCATAGAGGTCGAGGTAATGCCTATGGAGGAAGGAACTCTCTCCGCGGCGGTATACCAGACCACTCCTGAAACAACCGAGCTGCAAATGTGGTACGTAAGCTGGTCCGCGTTCGACCCGGACAACGCGCTCAGGAGCACGTTTGTGTCATACATGCATCCTCCGACAGGCGCAAACACAAACTACTACGTAAACCTTGCCGTGGACGAGGCGATAAGAAACGGTAACAGAGCCGCCGACTTCGACACCCGTTTCGAGTACTACGCTCAGGCTCAGAGGATGATCTGGGATGACGCCGTGTGGCTGTTCCTCGGCGCCGACGAGACAGTCATGGCAATGAACACCCGACTGACAGGCGCGCGCCTGCAGCCTACCGGCGCATGGCTTGACCTCCGCGAGGTTGGCGTAAGGTAATAATGTAAGATACCTGTGTTAATAGGTGGGGATGGCGGAAAATCGATCGCCAAGACGACATTCCCATCCTATGAACACAGGTTCTAAGTAAAAAAATATCCACACTACACATCGACGCAAGACGCTTATGCGTTTTGCGTCGATTCCGCATAGGGTGAACATCATGCTCAGATACTTCATAAAGCGCGTCTTGCAAATGATTCCGCTGCTTATCGTGGTGTCATTTGTGATATTCATGTTTATACGTATGATTCCGGGGGATCCGGCGCGGCTTATCGCGGGCTTTGACGCCACTTATGAAGAAGTCGAGGCCATAAGGCGCATGCACGGGCTTGACGACCCGCTGATCGTTCAGTACGCGCGGTACATGACCAATTTGCTTTCGGGCGACATGGGCACGTCCTTGCGCACTGGCCGTCCTGTGGCGGAAATGCTGCTGCCGCGCTACGCCCCAACTATGACCCTGGCTTTCACATCGATGCTGTGGGCGCTTGCGTTCGGGCTTATAATCGGTATATTTTCAGCCATATTCAGAGGCAAGTGGCCTGATTATATGGGGATGCTGCTGGCGGTTACGGGCATATCGATTCCCGCGTTCTGGATGGGGCTGATGCTGATTCAGAATTTTGCCGTGGTTATCCCGATATTCTCGGTTATAGGCTTGCAGAACCCGCGGGACTATGTTCTGCCTTCAATCACGCTGGGGGCGGGAATAATGGCCATGCTTGCTAGAACGTCCCGTTCGGAAATGGTGGACGTCATGAGCCATGACTACATACGTACTGCCAGGGCGAAGGGCCTAAGCGAGTTTGAGGTTATTACACGGCATGGATTGCGCAACTCAATGGTACAGATAATGACTATCGTAGGTTTGCAGTTCGGCTTCCTGCTTGGCGGCTCCGTAATTGTGGAGCGCGTATTCGGCATCGCCGGGCTTGGCGGGCTGTTGGTCGATTCCATATTTTTCAGGGATTATACCGTTATTCAGGCACAGCTTATCATATTTTCGACACTGTTCATTTTCGTTAATCTGGCGGTAGATATCGCCTATGGCTTCCTTAACCCCAAAATTCGTTACAATTAGAACTGCAAGGGTGGCATTATGGAAAACTTTAAAAACACTCCGTTTGGGGAATTCTTGAAAAAATTTCTTAGGCGCAAGACTGCCGTTGTCGCTCTTGCTTTTATTCTGGCTATGTTCTTTGTGGCCATATTCGGTATGCAGATTGCGCCGTATGACCCCAGAGAATTCGACTACGGCAACATATTGCAGTCCCCAAACGCCGACAATATATTCGGCACGGATGAATTCGGGCGTGACATATTTTCGCGCGTGCTGGTTGGGACTCGGCTCACGCTGTCCGTGTCTCTGACGGCCGTCACGTTCGCGATGGTGTTCGGTACTATTCTGGGCCTTGTCAGCGGTTATCTCGGCGGTATATTCGACAACATATTCATGCGTATCTGTGACGTAATGTTCGCATTCCCCGATATTATACTGGCTATCGCAATAGTGGCCGTACTTGGGCCGGGCTTGCAGAACGTCATCATAGCCGTGGCTGTTTTCGGCGTGCCCACATTCGCGAGGATAATGCGCGGCGCCATGCTATCACTGAAACAGAGCCTTTATGTTGAAGCGGCGCGCTCTATTGGCGTCAGCAGCTTTCGGATAATATTCGTACATATATTCCCGGGCGCGTTCTCCACGATGATTGTCAATTACACCATGCGCATCGGTACGGCCGTGCTGGCGGCGGCTTCACTCAGCTTCCTTGGTCTTGGAGCTAGCCCGACCGAGGAAGAATGGGGCGCAATGCTTAGCATAGGCCGTAATTATCTTGGCGTCGCTCCGCACGCGGTGCTGTTTCCGGGGCTTGCGATACTGCTTACGGTGCTGGCTTTCAACTTGCTTGGCGACGGTCTTCGCGACGCCCTTGATCCCAAGTATAAATAAGAACCTGTGTTCAATACCGCTCAACGCTGTCCAGAAGGTCGATTTTCCGCCACTCGTCGTCAATTTCTCCTAGCGTACCGCTTCGGGTATGCGTCGTCGTCATTTCCTAGATTGGCGAAAAATCGCCACTTCTGGCCAGCATTTCAGGTATTGAACATAGGTTCTAACTGAGGAGGTATGCCACAAACATGCAAAACGAAAAAGTGTTAGAGCTGACAAACCTCAGGACTCAGTTCATCACAAAGGACAGCACGTCCACTGCGGTTAACGGCGTTTCGTACCATATAAAGCGGGGAGAGGTGCTTGGGCTCGTGGGCGAGTCGGGGTGCGGCAAGAGCGTTACCGCCCTTTCCATAATGCGCCTTTTCAGAGACACGCCCGGTAGGATAACGGGTGGCGCCGTGATGTTTGGCGGGCGCAACATCACCGAAATAAGCGAACGCGAGATGGCCAAGATCCGCGGCAAGGAAATAGCGATGATATTCCAGGAGCCGATGTCCAGCCTAAACCCTACAATGAAGATAGGCAAGCAGTTGACGGAGGTTATACTAAAGCACAGGCACATCAGCGTGCGGGAAGCCAAGGAGCTCGCGCTGGACATGCTGCGCCAGGTAGGCATACCCCGCGCGGAACAGCTTATGAACGAGTTCCCCCATCAGTTGTCGGGGGGGATGAACCAGCGAGTAATGATCGCTATGGGAATGAGCCTTAATCCGTCCGTACTGATCGCGGACGAACCCACGACCGCCCTTGACGTAACCATCCAGGCTCAGATACTTGAGCTCATGAAGTCGATAAACGAAGAGCACGGCATGAGTATACTGCTGATTACCCACGACCTGGGCGTGGTTGCGGAAATGTGCCATCGCGTAGTGGTAATGTACGCCGGAAGGGTAGTTGAAGAGGCAGACGTACACAGCCTGTTCGCGAAGCCGCTGCATCCGTATACGCATGGGCTTATCGACTCCACCCCGGTAATAGGCGCGCGTATTGAACGGCTCAAGTCGATACGCGGGAATGTTCCATCCCTGGACAACATGCCGGAGGGCTGCGTATTCGGCCCACGGTGCGACAGCTTTGAAGATCGCTGCGGCCGGGAAGAACCGCCCGTTTTTCATATCGAGCAGCAAGGCGTCCTGCGCAAGTGCCGGTGCTGGACTGCCGAAAGCCAGAGCGTGGGGAAGGATTAACGATGGAGAAGCTTGTAGAGGTAATCGACATAAAGAAGCACTTCCCCGTGCGAAGCGGCCTTCTGGGAAAGAAGCAGTCTGTAAAAGCGGTGGACGGCGTAAACTTTCACATCGCCAAGGGCGAGGTGCTTAGCCTCGTGGGGGAATCAGGCTGCGGAAAGAGCACGACCGGCCGTCTTGTGGTGCGCCTGCTGCCGCTCACCGGCGGCCGGGTTATATTTGACGGCGCGGACATAACCGACATAAGCGAACCCAACATGCGCCCCAAGCGCAAGGATATGCAGATGATCTTCCAAGATCCTTATTCGTCCCTTAACCCGAGGATGAAGGTGAAAAGGCTGGTGAGCGAGCCCCTTCTTGTACATACGGATATGGACGAAGCGGCACGCCACAAGCGGGTAGAAGAACTGCTTGAGGTCGTAGGGCTGCCGCGGGGCAGTATAAATAAATATCCCCATGAGTTTTCCGGCGGCCAGCGCCAAAGGATTGGCATAGCGCGCGCCATCTCCGTGAATCCTAAGCTGATCGTCGCGGATGAGCCTGTGTCCGCGCTGGATGTGTCGGTACAGTCCCAGGTGCTGAATCTGCTGCAAGACCTGCAGAAAGACTTGGGCCTTACGTATCTGTTTATCTCCCACAACCTCAGCGTCGTCGAGCACATCAGCGACAGGATATGCGTAATGTATCTCGGCAAAATAGCCGAAGTAGCCACGCGCGACCAGCTTTATGAAAATCCCATGCATCCTTACACGAAGGCTCTGCTCTCGGCCGTGCCGATACCCGACCCGTCCAAGAAACGCCGGAGAATCATACTCAAGGGCGACATCCCAAGCCCCGTGAATCCCCCGGCGGGCTGCAACTTCCATACCCGATGCCACGAATGTATGGACGTTTGCAAGCACGAGCCCCCTCAGCCCAAGGACGTCGGCAACGGACATATTGTCGCATGTCACCACCACCTATGTTAAAAAGACCTCCTATCGCAAAATGAAAGCGATGGGAGGTCTTTTATTGGGTTGAAGCTATCCACCTGCGAAGAGGTGTTTATTTACGTTCAGGGTTGTCCGACCGCCCGACAAGGTAATCTATCGAAACGTCAAAGTAATCAGCAAGTCTCTCGATTATGTCAGAATCGGGTTTGCGTTCTCCTCGTTCATAGTATTGGTATGCCCGTAATGATATATTGTTATCTTTTGCAATGTCTTTCTGCATAAGCTTTTTTTCTGTTTTTAGCTGTATCAATCTATCGCTTAAAGTTGGCATCAAAAACACTCCTGAAATTAAAAAAGCTATTGACAAGCACATATGTGCATGATAATATATACTTGACAAGCACAAACGTACACGCAATAATGTACTTGCTTTAGACATAACCCTACCACACCGTCCGCAAAAAGTCAAGGGTGGAAAGGGTGGACAAAGGAGAATGCATATGCAAAATATTTTAGAAAAGCTGTATTTCGCGATGGGCCACCAAAATTCTGAGCTTCACGCTAAAGACCCGGATTATATCGAAAATCTCCAATTGAAAGAAGTCAACTACGAAAAACTGTTGGCCATGTTGAATGAAGAGGAGAAGGACCGGTTTGAAAAATTTCTTATAGCGGATAAGGATTTGAAGGAAGCGGATGATTACAACACATTTTTGTATGCGTTTAAGTTGGGGGCATTGTTGGTGATTGAGATTTTCACGGACAAACACCAAGCAATGGGGGAAAGATAGGTTAAATAAGGCCTCCTATCGTAAAATAAACGCGATAGGAGGCCTTAATATGGGTAAGGTATTATAGACTGGCCGCGGCCACGCTCTGCCCCACGCGCCTGGATTTTTCACTTGGCATATGGATGTTAAAGCTGTATCCGCCGTATTCGTCGGCAATGACCGACTTTGCCGTATCCAAAATAATATTTCCGCCTTCCCCGGACATGACCCTGCCCAGTAGCAGTACATGCTTAAATCTATAAAAATCCCAATAATAAGGCAGTGTGTGACCCAGATAGACGCCTATAGAGCGGTAAATATCCCGAATTACATCACTATTATCGCCATTTTTCAACATTTCTTGAATAATTTTTAACTTCTCTCCGGGGGGCAGGCTTTCGTCAAAAGAGATACCCGCTTTTCCCGCCAGCTTTATTACGCCGTCTTGTGAGAAATACTTAGCTCCGCAGCCGATATCACCCGACCAATCATCCTCCATAGCATCCGGCGACGCGTCCAGGGGGACGAAGGCAAGCTCGTTAAGCCAGCCCTTGATGTTTCCATTTTCGTCTATATATCCGCAGGCCTGGCTTGTGCCCATCGCTATGCCCAAAACATTATTGTCGCCAAACTCAATGGTTCCGGCCAAAGCCGTCACGTCGCCGTCGTTGACCACGGCCAGCGGCACGTCTCCGATCTCTTTTGCGGCGCGGATATAGATGTCCTTGACCTTTTTCTCGAAATCTTCCGGTGAAACTTTCAGAAACAGGGATGCTACCATGGTTCTGTTGTCAATATAAATTCCGGCGGAGCTTACGCCGATGGAATCTACCCGGGGCATTTTAGACGCGGCTTTTCTCAGAGCCTCCACAATGCCGTCGAAATGATAATCGGGATCGGTCATTGTTTTGGGATGCCATACTACTTCCTCACTAAATACAACATCACCGTCGATCACCGCCGAAACCTTGCGGTCACTGCCTCCGGCGTCGAAGCCGATCCGGCAGCCGGCGGTTTTTCCGCCGATAGACTTAGACTGCTCGTTTCCCGGCGGTTTTTCAGACAGCGGCAAGTACAGCGCATCAAAGGGACTTTCATACACTTTCGCCATAAAGCTGCTGTCAAAAGCGCGTTTTCCGGTCGGGGAGTATGTATCCCGTATGTACGCGGCTATGCCTTCGTCTCCGCAGATATAGACCTTAAAACCGCCTCTTGCCCACAACAGATACTTGACCAGCCGTTCAACATAGTACTGATCCGCCTCGGTGTTTGTACCGGTAATGAAAGTATCATATACGGTTCTAAGCCCGCCGTTGCGTTCCACACAAACAGAAACAGGCTTCGTTGCCTGTTTCAGAAACTCACGGTTAAACAGAGCTAAGGGAATGTAACCGGGATCGTAAAGCGGGAGGTTTTTAAATGATATTTTAATGCCTAAAAATTCTATGACAGCCATGTACATTGCTCCTTGCATTAATTTAGCGGCTATGTAAATAAAGATAGCATAATTCCAGGCTTTTGTCAATTCGTACTTCCCATTGCGCCGACGGGTTGGGGTTTTGTCCTATGCAGGAACCGGTATAGAATTGAATGATTCCAGTTTGTTGGTATTGATTTTCGGAGAGAATGGCATTATAATGTATGTTAACAAGTAAGTCGCGAGTGCGATGTACGAAGCGAGTTGGTTATGCATGACGCACAGGAATAATCCAGATGACAGCAAAACAAAGCTGCAGGTTGTGATAGCCGGCGAGGTTGTTGTGCTTACAGGCGAGGAAAGCCCGGAATACATCCAACGCGTGGCGCGCTACATTGATAAAAAGATGCATGAGCTGGGACGGACGAAGAAGGTCGTCTCGTTCAATTCCTTTTCAAAGACCCTCCTTATTGCGATAAATATTGCCGACGACCTGTTCAAGGAGATCGACGCAAACGAGAAGATCAGGCTGGAATATGCCAAGCTCCAAACGGATCACACCTTGATGAGCGACGAGTTCGACCTGCTAAAGAGCTCGGCGCGCGTGGCCAATCAAAAGCTGGAAGAACAGCTAAACGCGAACGCCAGGCTTTACAAAGAGCTCGGCGCGCTAAAGGCGCACGCGGCCGAGTTTGAATCGCAGAAGATCACCCAGAGCGCGGATTACAACGCGCTTATGCAGGAACGCCAAGCCGCTCTGGTCGAGATCGAGGGACTGCAAAAGGCAAACGAAAGCCTTTTCAGGAACAATCAGTCTCTGTCGTCCAAGCTGGAAGAGCTGCAAAAGATCAATCAGTCGCTGAAGGAAGATTTAGCGCGCGCAGGCTCCGAGGTAGAGTCGGCCCGCCGTGAACTTGACGACTACATAGATACCTTTGCCGAAAAGGGCGCTCCTAAAAAGGTTTACAAATTTAAGAAATAGCGGGGCGGACTCGGAGTATAGGAATATGCAGCTCAATCTGCATCACGCGTCGGGGTAAACAGCACGGAATCTTGCGATTCCGCGCACCCCTCCTTTGATGCAGTTTCGCAGTCATATTCCTATATAATGGCCCGGAACACCAGTGTTTCGGGTGATTTTTGAACGCAAAGGATTTTTTGAGAATTGTTTGATATATTAGACGGAGGTGGTATTATGCGAGAGCGACAAACAAGCATTCCCGAGCTGCTGTCCCCGGCGGCCGACATGCAGTGCCTGATCGCGGCTGCCGAGAATGGTTGTGACGCGGTATATATAGGTGGCAAGAATTATTCGGCGCGCCGGGGCGCCACCAACTTTACGCGTGAGGAGCTGCACCGCGCAATCGAGTACTGCCACCTGCGCGGTATCAAAACCTATGTTGCGATAAATACGCTTTACAAACAGGACGAACTGGACGATCTGTACGAGTTCATAGAAGATATATACACCGCCGGGGCAGACGCGTTTATAACGGCGGATTTTGGCGTTTCCAAGCGGATTATAAAGATATTCCGGGATATTGAGATTCACGCGAGCACGCAAATGTCCGTCAGTACGTACGACGGCGCGTCATTCATGCAGACCAACGGCTTTTCGCGGGTGGTTCTGGCGCGCGAAATGCCGCTGGAAGATGTACGCCGGATAACAAGCGGTCTTAAAATTTCCACGGAAATATTTGTGCACGGTTCGCTTTGTTATTCCTACTCAGGTCAGTGCTTCATGTCAAGCATGATAGGCGGGCGAAGCGGAAACCGGGGTCAGTGCGCGCAGCCGTGCCGGCTCAAGTATACCATGGCCAGGGAAGGCAAGCAGCTTGCCGACGGCAACTTGCTCTCGATGCGCGATTTGTGTACTCTCCCGATACTTCGTGAAATAGTGGAGTCCGGCGTGACGTGCCTCAAGATCGAAGGCCGCCAAAAGAGCGCGCAGTATGTAGCGGCAGCCACAAGAGCTTACCGCCACGCGCTGGATGCTATCGCAAAAGGCAAGGACGACGACAAGCACGCGGCCGAGGATAAGGAACGCCTGGCGCGTGTGTTCTGCCGCGGCGGGAAGTTTACCCAGGGGTATCTCAAACCCGGCAGCACATCCGACTTGATGTGCGAGGCGACTCCCAAGCACCTTGGCCCCATAGTCGGCCGAATAACTAAGGCAAGCCGGTCTTCAAAGCCAAACGGCGTCGGAACTTATGTCTTCAATACGACCGAGGAACTGGTTCCCGGCGACGGTATAGAGACATTTGACATATATGGCGAAAGCGTGGGCTCAGCGGTTAATTCCGGCGTGGCGGCCGGAGGCAGTTTCGAGTTCAAGCTGGACGCCGCCGTTGATGTTGGCGCGCCTGTTTACAAATCATACGACAAAGCCGTGATGGACTCGCTTGTCAAAACCTTCAACCGCTCTAAGCGTAAGCTCACTATTTACGCCGACGTATCGGCCAAGCTTGGAGAAAACTTGGTGTTTAGCCTGAGCCTTGGCGATATATGCGTATTTGCCGAAGGCGGGTCAGTCCAGCCTTCCAAGAGCGCTCCGGTATCGCGCGAAGTCATTTTGGAAAAACTGTCTAAGACGGGCGACACTCCGTTTCGTATCGAATTTGTGTATGTGGATATCGACGACGACATATTTGTCCCAGTATCGCAGTTGAACAATCTGCGCCGTATGCTGTGTGAAACTTTCACTGAAGTCTTCCTGAATTCTCATAGGCGTGAGCCGGCTTTCGGCGCTTACGCTTTCTCATACGGCGCAATAGGCGACAACTCTGCTTCACAAGAGGGCCGGACGCCACCGGACAAGCTGCTGACCGTATATACCTACGAAGCCGAGCAATTGGACGCGGCCCTGACAGTGCCAGGAGTAGCAAGGTACTATTGCGAGGCCCGTCCGACCCTGCTCCAGAACCTGGACTCATATACAAGCCGCGCTCACAGCGTCGGCGCGCAGTTTTTTGTAGCGTTGCCGGAAGCCGGCGACGACTCTGCCGTCCGGCGTATTGTCGAACAGGTCGAGGCTTCCGCCGCCGATGGTTACTTAATTACCAATTGGGGGCACTTCACCGCCGTTGGTGAAAGCCCAAAGCTGTGCACTGCCGGATCGTTTTTAAACGCGCTAAATCATGCCACATGGCTGGAGCTGCATGACATGGCCTCCACTGTTACGCTGTCCTCAGAACTCATGCTGGACGAAGCGTATACCTTCGCCGACTCTTCCTGCGAAATAATTGTTCACGGGCATCTCATGTCGTATATTACAAAGATGTGCCCGGTCGGCCGCAGGGACGGACACAGGGTCGGAGACTCCGCAAGCTGCGGCGTTCGGGGCAAGGCTCTCAGTTTTGAGGACAACTACGTTCTTATAGACCGCAAAGGACTAAAACTCCCAGTTTTGCGAAGCTGTGAGCACTGCTACACAATTATACTATACGGCCAGTGCCTGTCTATGCTTGACAGGCTGTCCGACCTTGACCGCCTGCGCGCCGGATACTTGCGCCTTTTGTTTACCACCGAGCCGCCGGATGTCGTAGCGAGCGTTACGGTCGCGTACGCCGGGGCAATGGCGGACAGGCGCGCCGGAAAGCCCGGCCGGCCAAGTTTCGATTCAATAGTCAAACGCCACTATGCCGAAAACTTCACTCACGGAAACTTCGACAGGGGAATAACTTGATAAATTGCGTAGTACTTCGTTTTGTCGGGTTTGCCTTGCAGATCAGGCGTTTTCCAATTTCCTAGGGTGTGTCGTCAATAGTTTTTCGAGAAGATTTTTGAGGCGATTTTTCGTCAATCGAGGAGGTGACGACGCCGCGTACCCGCAGTGGTACGCAAGGAGGAGCCGACGAAGAGTGGCGCAAAATCGGCAAAAATATTCCGAAAAACCTATTGACGACACACCCTAAGAGGTCTAGCATGTTCGATATACTTGTACTGATCTCGCGCTACTTCTTTGTGGCGTATATCTTGATATTTTTGCTGCAGGGCGCGCTGTACATCCGTGCCGAGCGCTCACCTCCGTCCACGCCTGACGAAAGTACACGCAAGCGCAGGCTGACAATCGAGGAGCGCATGTCCGGCGCAGTGAGTTCTCAGCGCGGGTTATTGGTTGCGATGCACGTTCACGCATACTTGATTATCGCAAACATACCCGGCAGCTTTAGCTTTGACGCTCAGATACTTACGATGGGCGCGACCGCGCTTGGTTTTCATTTGGCGGCCATGGTCGCGGTGGACTTGGTTTACAAGAACAGTTGCCGGCTGTTGTGGAACTGTATGCAGTTCCTGCTGGCCGTCGGTCTGATAATGCTGCAAAGACTTGGGACGACTTTCCCCGCGCTGCCGCAGTTGCAGCTTACGTGGTTCGTGGCGGGCTTTGCGGCTGTGCTGGTGATACCGCTTGCGCTTAGGGTAATCCCTCATTCTGAAAAGCTTGAGCTTGCGTACCTTGGCGCGTCGGGCGTACTGCTGTTTATTCCGCTCGTATGGGGAACGGAGGTCTACGGCGCGCGGCGGGTGTGGGAACCGGTCGAGGGCGTCAGCTTCCAGCCTTCAGAGCTGGTCAAGTTCCTGTTCGTATTCTATCTCGCCTCGGCGCTGCGTACGCGCAAGGGAATCCGCGGGCTTGTAGCGCCGGGAGCGGCGGCGGCGGCGATGGTGCTTCTGCTTGTGCTGGCGGTTGACCTGGGCGGCGCTCTGATCTTTTTCATGACGTTTATGATAATGCTGTACATTTCGACGGGCAACGTGCTGCTGGTGGGCAGCGGCCTGGCGGCCGTGTCGGCGGCGTCGGTCGCGGCATACCAGCTTTTCGCGCACTTACGGCGAAGAGTTGTGGCATGGCTCGACCCATTCGCTCACATTGACAACGAGGGCTTCCAGATCGTCCACGCGCTGTTTGCCATAGGTACGTTCGGGTTGTTGGGCTCGGGACTTACACGCGGAGCGCCCGAGCGCATACCCGTGGTCGTCAGCGACTTCATATTCGCCGCCATAGCCGAGGAATTCGGCGCGATCTTCGCAATTGGCCTGATCGGAATATACATCCTGGTATTTTACCGCGGATGTCACATCGCTCTGAGGTGTGCAAAGCCGTACTACGCGCTTCTGGCCGCCGGATTCACGGGACTGCTGGCATTCCAGACATTCATGATTTTGGGCGGCGTCACGCGCCTTATACCGCTTACCGGAGTCACCCTGCCGTTTGTGAGCTACGGAGGGTCGTCAATCGTGGTCAGCGTCATGATGATCGGGATACTTCAATGGGTATACCTGTACAATCGAGCCAATTAAGAACCTGTGTTCAATACCCGAAATGCTGGCTGGAAGAGGCAGTTTTTCGCCAATCTAGGAAGTGACGACGACGCGTGGCGGAAAACTGACCTTCTAGACAGAGTTGAGCGGTATTGAACACAGGTTCTAAGTACATGATCCAGGCGGGAGGGACGCGTGTGGACGACGAAAAGAAATTCACAGATACGGTTAACCACGCGCTCAAGATGCGCGCCAACATACGCCATGTGTTCTGGCTGTACTTTGTGATGTTTGCGATGCTGGTCGGCAATATTGCACATTTTGTGCTGATAGAGGCCGGGGCGGTCGTGGTTAACCCGTTCAACCACCGTGTTACCGGCGATTCGGATGCTCTGCGCGGGGACATATTGGATAGCGGCGGCAGCCTCCTGGCTTTTACCGAACCGACTGAGGAGCGGGTCTACACGCTTGACCGCGACTTCGTACACATCATAGGTTACGACGGTTTTGGGCGTTCCGGGGTCGAGTCGCGTCATAACCTTGCGCTGACGACTATTTCGTGGGAAATCAGCCAAAGGGCGAATTATTTGCTGACGGGCCGCCCACCGCGCGGCAACAGCGTCGTACTGACAGCCGACTACCGGCTTCAGCGGCTTGCCGTGTCCGAGCTGAACCGAAGCCGCGGCGCCGTCGTTGTAATGGAGCCGTCTACCGGCAAGGTATTGGCCATGGCTTCATATCCCGACTTTGACCCGAACACCCTGGCCGCCGACTGGAGCGCGCTTATCGCCGACGATCAAAATTCTCCGCTGCTCAACCGCGCGGCGCAGGGGCTGTATCCTCCGGGGTCGGTATTCAAGATACTGACAGCGGCGGCGGCGTACCATCATATGGAAGGCTACGCCGATTTTACGCACGAGTGTACCGGAGAAGCCTTCTTCGACGGCATAAGAATACAGTGTTACAACGCAACCGCCCACGGTACGGTCGATCTGGCGCGAGCCTTTGCCGTGTCGTGCAACACATACTTCGCAACCGTAGCGATGGAAATGGGCCCTGAAAGCCTGGCTGAAATCGCCGAACGCACCTGGTTTAACACCGGCCTGGACTTTGAACTGGCCTCCGTTTCGTCTTCATTTGTGATGGACGGCTTAGCTCATACAGGCGAAATCATTCAGACGTCAATAGGGCAGGGCCGCACACTGGTCACGCCGCTGCACATGGCCATGATAACGTCGGCGGTAGCCAACGGCGGCATAATGATGCAGCCATACGTAGTTGACCACGCCCTGACAAGTATCGGCCGCGTGACCGGCAAGAACATGCCGCGCGCCTTGGGTCGCGCGTTCGATATAAGCGAGGCCGCGCTCCTTACCGACATAATGGTGGAGGCCGTGGAAAACGGCAGTGCTTGGCCGGCGCGTATCGACGGCGTTTCCGTGGCGGCCAAAACCGGTACGGCTCAGAATGCCGCCGGCGACGATCACGGATGGTTCGTAGCCTTCGCCCCCGCCGAAAATCCTCAGGTCGCCGTTGCCATAGTGCTGGAACACTCCGGCGGCCCCAGGCGCGCCATGCAAATGACGCGGAACATCATTCAGCACGTATTGAACACAAACTGATTACGTACTTCTCTGGAAAGGAGTGCTGCCGTTATAGCTACAGACACCTACTTGCGCGCGATTGGCATAAGCCGGACCGACATAAACGCGCTGATGGCAATTGTGCGGGAAACGCCCGACAACTACTATGCGCAGTCGCGCGACAGCGAAAGAATATATGTGGAGTTTGACAAGGTCTTCGGCAAAGGCTTTGGAGTTAGGCTTCGCTACGCACTAAACGGCAGTGAGGAGCTGATCGGATACGAATATCAGCCTTACTATTCCGGCGACACTTCAAAGGGCTATGTAAATATCGAGATACAGAGCATGGACGGAGAGCATGTCGTAATCGCGGAGGACTTCGACAACGGAAACGAACTGGTATTCAGCCTTCAAAATCCGCTGGAATACGCCGACGGAGTCAGCGTGCTGGACAGAGCTACAATCAAGCTTGCGGGCCTGTCCTGCGACGCCACTATAATACTGCCGGTCGTAAAGGACGATCTCAGCGAGGAGATGCGCCGCGAGGAAGAACTCGAACGCCGCGAGCAATTGCTCAAGGCTCGCCAAGGCGACACCGAAGCTATCGAGAGCCTTGAGATGGCCGAAGAGGAGACGAGCAGCATTATTCAGGAGCGCCTGGCGCACGAGGACTTCCTTACCGTGGTCGAAGGCTTTTTTATGCCCGCGGAAGACGACGATACTCAGTACTGTATCCTTGGCGACATAACCGATGTGACAGAGCGCACAAACACGCTTACCGGCGAACGTCTCTACATTCTTTCTCTGAACGTAACGGGTTCGCCCATCGACATATGCGTCAACGCCGACGATGTGGCCGGTATGCCCAGCGTCGGTATGCGATTCCTTGGTACGTGCTGGCTGCAAGGCAGTCTTGAAACTGCGGTATAGTAGCGACAACGTTCGGCATAATTTATGCAGCAGGAGGAATATATGCTCAAAGAAATATTATCAAGAAGAAGCGTCAGAAAGTATATTGATAAGCCTGTAGATGATGAAAAAATAATGCAGTTGCTTGAAAGCGCCAGGTTAGCCCCTTCGGGAAGCAATACTCAGCCGTGGAACTTTATCATTGTCAAATCTGAAACCACAAAGGAAAAGATAGCCGAAATCGATGGGAATCAAATTTGGATGAAAAGCGCGCCTGTTTTCATTGTGTGCGTAGCTGATATTCGCTGTCGAATTAAGGGTGAAGCGGCGATTTTGTTAGATGAGGAAAGCGGTTTAGTCGAGCTTAAACAAATCATCCGTGATACGGCTGTTGCCATAGAGCATATTCTTTTAGAAGCGGAGAGCATAGGGCTGTCAAGCTGTTGGACAGCGTGGTTTGTTCAGGGCGATATAAGGCCAATTTTAGAGATTCCGAGCGATAAGTATGTTGTCGGTGTTATAACGATAGGTTATTCTGATGGGCAGGGAAAGGCTGCTCCCAGAAGGCCGCTTGAAAGCATGGTACGGTTTGAAAAGTGGTAAAGTTGACACGGAGGTACGACATGTATAAACAGACCAGTAACATGATAAAGGTCGCCAAGGGCGACGTCCCGGCCGATCTGGTGCTTAGAAACGCGCGAATCGTCAATGTGTTTACAGGCGAGGTAGTGGATGGAGATATCGCCATTGCGGGAGGCTTTATAGCCGGCGTCGGTAAGGGGTATTCGGGTGTGCAGGAGGTTGATCTTGGCGGATATGTCGCCGCGCCTGGCCTCATTGACGCTCACGTGCATATCGAGTCGTCGATGCTCAGTCCGCTGCAGTTTTCGCGGGCGATTTCGGCGCACGGCGTTACGACGGTGGTGGCAGACCCTCACGAACTGGCCAACGTGATGGGGCTCGAGGGCATAAATTACATAATCAGTTCTATCCGGCGCGGTTCGCCTGTAGATATATTCATAATGCTGCCGACGTGCGTGCCGGCTACTCGGTTCGAGACGTCCGGCGCGGAACTTAACGCCGCGACATACCGCGAGATAATCAATGAACCGGAGATACTCGGCCTTGGTGAGATGATGAACTATCCGGGCGTAGTGGCAACCGACGACGAGATTCTGTCCATGATCGAGCTGGCAGCCCCGCGCGGCTTTATGATTGACGGTCACGCTCCGCACCTGACCGGCAAGGATCTGACGGCCTATATAGCAGCGGGAATACGTACGGATCACGAGTGCGAAACCGTGGAAGAACTGCGCGAGCGCGTGTCCCAGGGCATGTATGTGCTGCTGCGCGAAGGCTCGGCGGCCAAGAATGTGGCAAGCCTGGTAAAGGGTGTAACAGACGCCAACATCCATCGCCTGATGTTCTGCACGGACGACCGCCATCCCGAGGATATCCTGCACAACGGCAGCATCGACAATAATATACGCGTGGCCGCGGCAAACGGCCTGAGTCCCGTTACGGCAATCACCATGGCGACGCTATGCCCGGCACAGGCGTATGACCTGAAATGGCGCGGCGCGGTTGCGCCGGGATACATTGCCGACATCGCTGTTTTCGACAACTTGCAAGACCTTAACGTAGTCCAAACATATAAGAACGGCGTGTTAACTGCCAGGGGCGGAGAGTGTCTGCGTGATTTCTACGAAAAACCAAACACCCCTGGCAACAGCGTTCACCTGGCGCCTATATCCGCCGAAGACATAGCGCTTCCGCCGTCATATGCCACAGGACAGGCCGTAAGCGTGATAGGCGTCAAGCCCGACAGCATCCTGACCAGGCACGTGCGCGTTCCCGCCGGGCAGTTACAGGTAGAAGACGGCATGGTGACGCATCCCGCGGACGTGCTCAAGCTGGTCGTTGTCGAACGCCACTACGCCAGCGGCAATGTGGGCGTCGGACTGGCCGCAGGCTTTGGCATAAAGGGCGGTGCAATAGCCTCTACCGTGGCTCATGACTCTCATAACATAATTTGCGTCGGCGACAACGACGCCGACATACTTGCCGCCATTGCCGAGCTGGAGCGTGTGCACGGCGGCGTGACCGTCGTGCGAAACGGCAAAGCCGTCCACACGCTCGCGCTTCCAGTGGCAGGACTGATGTCGCCCCAAACCCTTGAGAGCGTGGCCGCCGATATGCAGCGCCTTAAAGAAATTGCCCGCGAAATGGGCGCGGCCGCTGGGCAAAATCCGTTTATGGCGCTCTCGTTCCTGGCCCTGCCCGTTATCCCGGAACTGCGCCTGACCGACCGCGGACTATTCGATGTGCAGCGCTTCGCGTTCGCGGAATTATAATTCCCTGGTATGAAATGCCTTGTAAAGATTATGTCAGATATAGTGGAGTTGAAAAATATGCTAAAATCAGATTTAATTTTAACAGATCAATATTCGACCAGGGCTGATATTGTCTTAGAACGCAATGATGCGGTTGAGTTTACAAAAAAACTTCGTGACGAGTCCGTTCATCTCATTGTTACTTCTCCTCCGTATAATATTGGGAAGTCCTATGAAGCGAGGGTATCTATTCATGATTACTTAGATACACAAGCCGGATTAATCAAAGAGCTTGCTCGTGTACTGCACTCAAACGGAAGCATTTGCTGGCAGGTTGGAAACTATATAGAAAAGTCGGAGGTTTTTCCTCTTGACATATATTATTACCCTATTTTTAAGGATGCCGGGCTGAAACTTCGTAATCGAGTCGTCTGGCATTTCGGACATGGCCTCCATGCGAACAAAAGATTTTCGGGACGATATGAAACTTTGTTATGGTTTACCAAGACTGACGATTATGTATTTAATCTTGATGATGTTCGAGTTCCGTCAAAATACCCCAGCAAGCGCCATTTTAAAGGCGATAAAAAAGGCGAATTGTCAGGAAATCCGCTAGGTAAGAATCCATCGGACTTCTAGGGCCGTATTCAAGAAGACTTTGATAGCGGGCTATGGGAGATTCCGAATGTGAAGTCCAACCATGTGGAAAAAACCGAGCACCCCTGCCAATTCCCCGTGGAGCTGGTTGAGAGGTGTGTTCTGGCCCTGACCAACAGGGGTGATACTGTATTTGATCCGTACGCCGGAGCTGCTTCTTCTTTATTAGCTGCGGTAAAGCACGGACGTAAAGCATTAGGAGTTGATAAATCCGAAGAATACATTAAAATCGGCAAAGATCGTTTGCAACGGCTACTGCAAGGCATACTGGAAACAAGGCCCATCGGAAAACCCGTGCATGAACCCACAGGAAGCGAAAAAATAACTCAAGTGCCGGTTGAATGGTTACAGCTCGAAAGGAGCGTATACAAATGAAAATAGTATACGAGCATTCGCATTTGAATGGAAAAGAATTCTTGCAAGTACGGCGTCCGGCGGAGTTGCAAGAAATAATTGATGTTATTACGAGCATTAACGGAGATGTGTGGAAGAAATCAAGTGAAGAATCAAAAAATAAAAGGGCGATAAAAAATGGACAACCTTTTGCTAAAGTATACGACCAGAAAAGCATAAACCGGCAATTCAAGGAATCTTTCAGAACACATGGCTGGAGCAGAAAATTGCATAAATACTTTGCTACGCCTGATGAACGTGTGGCGCGTGAGATTATGGGCTTGCCGCCAGGTCAAGCAAAAGAAATAATAGAATCATATCAATTAACACCATACAGACGAAGCAACGAAACAGACTTTATGAAAAATGGGATAGCTATTGAGGTGCAGCTTGGCAAATATTCTTTTGTCGCCTATGACTTTTTTGTAAAGCATATGGCCTTTTTTATATCTGGAGATATATAGTTAACTCCCTCTGAAACAGTAACAAATAACTAGTCTTTTTTCCGCAAATCGTCGTCATCTCCTTCTAGCGAACCACTGCGGGTTCGCGTCGTCGTCGATTCCTAGCTTTGCGAAAAAAATCCTGCGTTCTTTGCTACTGTTTCAGAGGGAATTAACTATAGATGTAGGCGTTGAAATAATACCGACTGACAAGATGCTAAAATACATGGACAGCGGACCGGCGAACTATGAAGGTGAAATATTCAATCTTTACAGGCAAGGAAGAAGCACGCCTGCGGTTCCCTTGTGGGTTCTAGGAATTGAGCCCTGATTATACCTGTTGTAAGCCTCTTGTCGATACGTCTTAAAAACGGGCTATAATTTTCTATTGTAAATAGGGTTCGCTTTCGGTATAATATACTTAGGAGAGTATTATCGCAGATGTGATTGAAGAGATGTGATTGCCATGAAAAAAGTTATAATAGCGCTTGTTGTGCTGGTAATTCTTGCGGGGTCGGGCCTTGGGGTTGCGGTCTTGTTTGTTATACGCGGCGATTATGGGAACGGTGAACCTGTGCTTGCGGCAAATCAAGTTCCTGTCTATCGGTTGGGCGCGGCTGAGCAGATATCTATGGAACTGCTTGCCAATCCTCCCGAGTCGCCTCAGCGCGGCATGTACCAAGTGTTTGTGGCGGGGCTGCTCCTGGGTGAGTTCGAGACGATAGTTCAGGCGCACGACGCGGCCAGCAGTTTCGACAACGTGTTCATCAGGCAGGTCGGGAGTCATAGTGCTGTGTGGGATAATTACCCGCCTTTTTTCGTATTTTTTGATGAGACTACATATGATGAGTTTTTAGACTTTGGTGAAGCTGTGGCATACGCGCGCCGGAGTCCTGTTTCGTATATCTATCATAGGCGGGATCAGTCGCGGATATGGTCGCACGAGGAGGCGCGCGGACTGCCGGAGTCGCATATGATATATGGTGTGCCGCAGATATACCAGCTGCCTGCGCTGCCGCGGGGGTGTGAAGTTACGTCTCTGGCAATGATATTGAATTTCCGCGGGATATATGTCGACAAGATGCAGCTTGCCGACGAGGTTCGCCGTGATCCGACACAGGGAGGTATTGTTAACGGGCGCGTGTACATGGGCGACCCAAACTATGGCTTTATCGGTAACATGCACGATATTACCGAATTTGGATACGGCGTGTACCACCGCCCCATATTTGATCTGTTGCGCAGCTATTACCCAAACCAGGCCGTAGACCTGACGGGTGCGGAGTTTGACGACTTGCTGCAGTTTGTTGCGCGTGATATACCCGTATGGATCGTTACAAATACTAGATTCCATTACTTACCTTCATATCAATTTTTTACGGCGCACACTCCCGGTGGAGAGAGAAGCGCGACTTGGCGGATGCATGCCGTGGTCATCACGGGTTACGATCAGTCGCATATATTTTTCAACGATCCGCTTGGTAACGCAACATTCGCCCCGCGTTCGTCGTTTGAGGCCGCGTGGGTACAGATGGGAAGCCAGGCCGTCGCGCTGTCCAGATAGAGTATAGGGCATGTTGACACTGATGTCCCGCACGTCTTTGCGGTTGGGATTTCCACCATGCGGTGTCCCATCTTCACTTGTATGACTTTGGGCACACGGCGTCACCGGCTTCTTGCCTGTTGAAAACCCGCGTCGCAAATCCACACGGTTCATTAGTGTCAACACGCCCTAGAACCTGTTCTTATTAGCAAGGAGATACTATGCCAAAATATTCACCTCGCCGCGCAAACAACTTCATGCTTCTGAGTATACTGCTCGGTAACGTGCTGGTATCCCTGATATACTTTACAGCGGGCTACATACTACAAATATCCGGCGAGGCCGGCGTGGCACTGGTAAGCCTGATTTTGCAGCCCGGCGTTGCTATCATAATCGGGCAGCTTAGTGTGACTATTATACCGTTCTTTGTTTATCTGCTGGTGACGGGCCAGCGTATAGCGGATGTGCTGCCGCTCAAGCCGATTGGCCCGCTCAACCTGTTCCTCATAGCGTTGATTACGGTCACACTTATGCCGCTCGCCACATTACTTAATATAATTACTATGTTCTTCATGGGCATTGACAACAATGTCGCAGAGATCGTCGGCGAGATAAGCCAGACAAACTTCGGTCTCGCGTTCATAATTATTGCCATTATGCCGTCAATATTTGAAGAAATTGCCTTGCGCGGCGTAGTCCTCAGCAACTACCGAAACGTCGATATTCACAAGGCCGCCTTGGTAAACGGTCTCTTCTTCGGCATATTCCATCTCAATCCGATCCAGTTTCTGTACGCCTTCCTGCTTGGCTATGTCTTCGCGTTGATGGTGTTCTATACTAAGAGCATCTATTCCGCGATATTCGCTCACTTTGTGTTCAACGGCACGCAGATACTGCTTGTGCGTTTCGCGCAGCAATATCTGCAGCATCAGGCGGCCCAGGGGGAAGTTATCCCCATGCCTGATGTGATGTCGCCTGAAATGCTCATCACATCAATGATCTCATATGCGATCGTTGCCGCGATCTTCACGCCTGTAGCCGTAATATTGTTCAAGTCGTTCAGGAGTATAAACCGCAAGAACTTCCTCAAGGAGGAATTCGAGACGCGACCTCTGGAAACGGGAGGAGCCAATGACCATGGCGGACTTGCGGTTTCGACCTGCGGGACAGGCGGATTCGATTCCGCTGACTTTGATACGGCGCACGTAAAGCTGCCCGATGCCGACCCAAGCACACAAGACGGGTTCCAAGGCGATCAGCGCATAATAACGGCGGGCTTCGTGCTTACTATAGTCCTTTACATCGTATTTGTAATTATTGTTGTAACGTCATAGGCCGGATGTATCGCGGTTCCGTATGAAAATCGGCCTCTAGCTATGCTGGAATTGATTCAAAGCCGTAAATTCCACACTCGCTTTCGGCCGTTTTCGGATCGGAGCTGCTGTATTGGTTGAATACAGGTTCTGAAGATATTAGGAGGGGATGACATGAATTTAGCAATTGTCGGTGCGACGGGGGTTGTTGGCCGAGAGTTCATCAAGATTATCGAGCAGAGGGACTTTGTTTATGACAGTCTTCGCTTATTTTCATCGGCTCGCTCGGCCGGTAGCAGTATGACGGTAAAGGGCAAGGATTACATCGTCGAAGAGTTGACCGAAGATTCGGGCGCGGAAATTGATATCGCGCTGTTTTCAGCCGGAGGCGGTACATCGAAACGCTTCGCGCCGATTTTCGCCGACAAGGGCGCGTTGGTCATAGACAACAGCTCTGCCTGGCGCATGGAGCCGGACGTGCCGCTGGTCGTACCGGAGGTCAACCCGGCGGACGCCGTACTCCACAAAGGCATTATCGCGAACCCAAACTGCTCTACGATACAGGCTGTTGTGGCACTCAAGCCTCTTCAAGACTCCTACGGCCTCAAGCGGGTGGTATACTCCACATACCAGTCGGTTTCGGGCGCGGGCGCGGCAGGCATACGTGACCTGGAGCAGGGAATACTCGGCAATTCTCCCACCAACTTCAAGTATCCGATTGCGGGCAACCTTATTCCGCAAATAGATTCCTTTCTTGAGAACGGCTATACAAAGGAGGAGGTCAAGATGGTCAATGAAACCCGTAAAATCATGGGCTTGCCCAACTTGCGCGTGACTGCCACAACCGTACGCGTCCCAGTGGTCAGCGCGCACAGCATTTCCATCAATGTCGAACTAGAACGTACATTCGATCTGCCTGACGTATTCAGAGCGCTGCGCGAGGCCAAAGGCATTATCGTACAAGACGACCCTTCCGCCGGCGTATATCCCATGCCGATAACGGCCGCCGGACGCGACGAGGTCTTTGTGGGCCGGATCCGCCGCGACGAAAGCGTTGAAAACGGGCTGAACATCTGGTGCGTGGCCGACAATATCCGAAAGGGTGCGGCCCTAAACGCGGTTCAGATAGCCGAATTGATTAAGAACCAGCGGTCAATAACACTCAACGCTGTCTAGAAGGCCGAACTCCACCCCACGAAGCCAGAAGCGGGCTTCGTGGGGACGGTGAATTGTCAAGTCAAGAGCAACAGTTCAGCAGGAGTTTTAAAACCAAGCGATTTTCTGGGACGATTATTAAGCAGAGACATGATCTGCGAAATACGTTCAGAGG
>Ga0131853_10000952_pt1 | contig 52334 bp, 35 predicted proteins | sample TergutLab28metaG_FD_92764 | JGI IMG/M metagenome (GOLD analysis project Ga0131853, IMG submission 92764) | Labiotermes labralis P1 segment gut microbial communities from Petit-Saut dam, French Guiana - Lab288 P1 (version 2) (version 2) | ecosystem: Host-associated > Arthropoda: Insects >...
CTTGCTTTTATCAATTTCAGCCCGTCTTCATCTTTGGACGAGGAATTGTCGCCAGATTTTAATAACGCTGAGGAACGTGGAAGAAATGGGGAAGATTGCAACCTAGCATATCCGAACTGCTCTGTTGGAGTTCTTGATATCATCACAAAAATTAGAGACTAAATATTTGAATCTGAGTAGCATCCATATACAGATTTATGTAACATAACAGCTGGCTTGTGCAATGTTACGTCTTTGATATCACCGCAAAATTTGTCAAAGTTATCCTTTGGTATAGGAACTAAGTAGCAAAAGATTGGAGACCTGTGTTGCTTAAACTCTTGATGCGTGAAGGCAATGACAGATGGGTGTACCATGGTAAGTAAGCTACAAAACGAGTAAGATGCGGACTTTGAAATCAGCAGTATTAAATAAGCCCCACATATTTATTACCACTTGCTGCTGCATTAAAAGCGAACAATTTGCACGTGTTGGGAGCGTTTGAACCCACACTCAAGTGACATGAAACATTTTAAGACACGAAAACGCATCAGCTAATTAATTTTTTTCTGTGAGGTGGTTTTGAGTAATTGTGAAAATAGTGACGTCATAATGTAGACCTACGAGAACACTTCTGAAATCGCTTTCAGTGTTGTCAAAAGTTCATTTTATATACCTTAGATTAAGAGGAGTATAAACTAATGGTAAAAAAAACTCGCTAATCTTATGGCCATTAATCAAAATATTACGTGAACCTGACAGTACTCCGAGTTCCCAGTCACTGATTTGTTTGTTGGCATCTGTTCAGTCAAGGTTCTTAAAAGTACTCCTAATTCTAATTTATACAAAATATTTTTTTTTCTTTTTTAGATTTTCTGTTACAAATCTTTCCGCAAATGTGTTGTACTCAGTCAAAGGGGAGTCCTTGACCCGGAAGTGGATCGAAGCGCCACAGAAAAAAAAGTTTGTGATTTAAATTAGTTATCTGTACTGACACTAAATTTTCCATTCGTGATTTCTGAACATTGAATTACTTAAGTGTTGTTTGTTTGACTTCATTTTTTACCGATACCTTAAAAATCCCCTCCGATGGTATCTACACCTTGTCGTGGTGGGGGGCTTGTGAGTTCCAGTAACCCTGAGAGCTAAGCCGACGGTAGCATTGTTACCAGCAGGGTCTCCCAAGCCGGACAGGTCAAACGGGTAGGAACCAGACGAAGAGAGATACATAGAAAAAGGGAACTTCGATAAAATTCCTCTGATGCCGGACGCAGCGTCATCAGTAACTACTTGAAGCGCAGAGCAAATGATGCTTGAGATGGTTCAAGATCGTATAGCAACAGGCGTGACCAGAGTGGTGTGAACGTCCGCTGTACTGCGATGTGGAAAGCAAATGGAAAAACTAACACATTATTACTTTTCCTGGATACTCTCTTTCCAAAAACAGAGATATATATGCGAGATGCTTCCTCTGGAGACAAAACAATCCGGAGGTAAACTACTCCCCCATTCGGATTTCTGGGGGCAGAGCGTTTCTAGGGGAAACACCCAGCAACAGGCGCTACAACAAGAAAGATTTCAAAGAAAAGAAGAAGGATCAGCAAAACTACAAGATTGGAACGTGGATTGTAAGAACCTTGAATTGAAGAGGCAAATTGGAAAATTTGAAAAAGGAAATGCAGAAGAACGAGGTGTATGTTCTACGTTTCAGTGAAGTATGATGGAAAGGACAAGGTGAAATAAGAAATAGTGTATTAGTGTATATAGTGTATTATTCCAGAGGTAAATGGGCTGAAAAAGTTGTGGCAATAGTGGTGCATAAAATTATAGTGAGAAATGTTGTTAAGAAGATTGTTTATAATGACAGAAACATTGCTATTAAATTACAGACAGAGCCGATAAGTATTTTGATGGTGCAAGTATACATGCCAACATTGGAGCATGAAGATGATAAAGTGGAAGAGTTGTATGACATACCTGAAGAAATTCTTGAAGAAGACGGAAAGGGTGACACAAACACCATCATAAAGAGGGACTGGAATAGTGTTGCTGGAGATGAATCATACAGGAACATTGTTGGACAACATGGCCTAAGAAGAAAGAATCACAGAAGTCAAATGCTTATTAACTTTTGTGAAAGAAATGGACTGATTGTCACCAACACTTGACTCAGGAAGCCTAAGAGAAGACTGTACACATGGAAGGCACCAGGAAATCGGAGTCAACATCAATTGGACTACATACTTGTGAAACATCGATTCAGAAACAGTGTGAAGAATGTACAGACACTGCATGGGGCAGATACTGACTCTGACCACAACTTACTAGTTGTCAGGATCTGCACCAGTTTGAAGAAAATTATAAGGTTCCAAAAGAGAAGACCACAGTGGGATTTGGAGAAATTATATGCTCAGTGACAAAGAGTGCAGGATACTCTAGAAGAGAGACTCGGTGCAATTGGATGTGAAAGTGGGAATGTTGCAGTGCAGTGGAGCAATATAAGGGAATGTGTGTTATATACTATCAGTGATCTGGTTGGGAAAGTCGAGAAGAGAGCAAGAAAACCATGGATTACACAGGAAATGGTCAGTAAAATGGATAAAAGAAGGAAATGGAAGAATGTTAACACTGAAGAAGGCAGGAAGAACCACAGGAGGCTGAGGAACGAATTGAAAAGAGTCACAGATAATGCCAAAAAGTAATATCTTGAGAACATATTTAATGAGATTATGGAATTTCAAAGAACAGGGCTTTATGACTTGATGTACATGAAGACAAAAGAACTAGGCTGGAAGGAGACCCAAGGGATTCAAAATATAGGCATCGAAGACTCCCAAGGGAATAGAATAGTAGAGCAAAGCAAGTGCTGAAAATTTGAGAGAAGTATGTTATAGAACTATACGATCGACCTAATTGACTGGAAACCCTAGAAGTCGAACCTGAAGTGCAAGTAAATACAGACGAGAAAGGCCCATGTATTTTGCAAAGTAAGGTGGAGAAAACCATCATAAAAATAAGGAATAAGAAGGCTACAGGAGATGATGATGATGTACCTGGAGATGTGCTCAAATTATTGGGAGAAAGTGGTTTGAAAATAATGACAAAATTGATCAACAGCATTTATGAAACTAGAGAGTGGCCAAACGACTTCACAGAAGTTACAATGATTGCCTTAAAGAAGAAGCCACAAGCAACAAAATGCAGTGACCATCACACAATCAGCCTTATCATACATACAGCAAAGATAGAAGCAAATCTACTTAGAAGAAGGATTGAAAAGAAAATTGAGAATGTACTCGGAGAAGATCAGTTTGTATTTAGAAAAGGAAAAAGAACTAGGGATGCACCTGGGATGCCGCGAATATCAGAATAAACCTTGAAGATAGATGAGGAACTGCGTATTTGTTTCACAGACTGGCAGAAGGCATTTGACCGAGTCAACTGGACCAAATTAATGCAGATCCTAAAAGGAACTGGTATTGACTGTTATGAAAGAAAATTAATTAGCAACTTGCACATGGTTGAAAGTGTTAAAGTACGACTGACCCGAGGGGAGAAAAAAAGTGTGAAGATTGGAAGAGGAGTTAGACAAGGACGATGTTTGTCACCAATTCTGTTCAACTTTTACAGTGAATGCCTTACTAAGGAAGCTCTGGAAGGGTTTGGATGCTTCAAAATAGGAGAGCAAATCATTCATCCTGTGAAATATGCAGATGACCTTGTATTACTGTCTAAGGAAGAAAAGGTGCTACAAGACATGATTGCTAAACTAATTGAAATTGGAGGAAGCTATGGAATGGAAATGAATGTGGAAAAAACAAAAGTAATAAGAATTTCAAAACAACCATTCCCAGTAAAACCTGATAGACCAAAAACAACTAGAGAATGTGGAATCTTTTAAATATTTGGGTAGCATGTTAACAAATGATGGAAGACGTACTTGTGAAATTAAATGTAGGACTGCTATGGCTAAAGCTGCATTCAACAAGAAAATGGTTCTTTTTAGCAGCACATTGGACTTGGAATTGAGGAGGAAGCTAGTGAAGTGCTACATTTGGAGTGTAGCTTTATATGGTGCTGAAACTTGGATGTTTTGGTCGGTAGATCAGAAACACCTAGAAAGTTTTGAAATGTGGTGCTGGAGAAGGATGGAAAGGATCAGTTGGACCGATCATGTGAGAAATGAAGAAGTATTGCGTGGAGTCAAGGAGCAGAGGAATATCCTACATGAAATAAGTAAGCGGAATGCTAACTGGATTGGTCACATTTTGCGTACAAACTGCCTTCTACAACGGTTTATTAAAGGAAAGGTAAAAGGGGGGATAGAAGTGACAGGAAAACGTGGAAGAAGACCTAGGAAGCTACTGGATGACCTTAAGTAAAAGAGAGGATACGCTCATTTGAAGGAGGAAGCTCTAGATCGCATTATGTGGAAAGCTCGCTTTTGAAGAGGCTTTGGACCTGTCGTAAGACAGATTACTAAATGAATGACCTTAAAAATTGAAACATCAACAAAAGTAGCTCAAAACCATCCCACTTTAGTAAACTTTCATCGTGAAAGTGTTACGTATGATTAACAGTTTTCAAAAGTGTTCTCCATATTGAGAAGGAAAGAAAATTGTTTTTTTCTCAAATTCACTGTAGCTGAACCTCAGCTCTTGGCTACTGATATATTCTTCGCTCTGCACTTGTCGTGCTCTGTTTCAGGTATATTAACGTTGCATACGTGCTTATCCTGTTCACTGTGGTGATCAGAAGTTGGTACTACTGGGCGGCGGCGATGTAGTGTATGCCATGTGGTAACAGTAGTTTCGTGTTAGTGCATGAAGCGGTGTTGTAAGCAGTGGAATGTACAAGTTTGGCAGTGCAGCTAAATTAGTTGTTCTTGCCTGAAACTAAATGGCCTGAGAAGTTTGTCTCGAAGGTTATAATTAAACTAAGTGGTAAATCAGACGTGGTTATTTGTTTTATAGCCATTTTTATTACTGCGTTGAATGTTTTGTGGTAGGGACTTCATGCCGTAAAATGTACCCAGCTACTTATAAACCAGACCATGTATTTTTTCATGTGCCTTTGCAAAACTTTGGAATTTGAATGTGATTAAATTCCATAGTTCAAAGCTATCATTTTGTGTGGAGTTTTTCTTTTCGAAGCAGGTCATTGTGTGTTACGCAGTCTTGATTTCCTATTCACGTCAAGTTGTAATATGACATGTGATTGCTATTGAATGATTGTGTAACACAGTTACTGTTCAAAGTATAAACCAAATGTATTTTTTTTTACAGTGGGAAGGTTGAAATCTTGAGAATGCTAGTATACAAGATTTCTCCCCTAAATAGCCGGACATTTTTCAAGTTCCATCAAAAGTACTGACAAAATATAAAAAGAAGTTGGGCATCATCTCTGCAACCCATGCAGTTGTAAGGCAGCGTTTATCCCTCATTGCTGTATGTGAATGGTTGGTGGATTTGTTTTTACAATTACTAGTTATACATTAGATTTGATGTTGTCACTTTGTTGAGGGTGACACTAATATCGTGGTTTTGTGGGTTATGACAGGCTCACTGTACCGTACTTGACATGTTTGCCTATTTGCAGTAAATACAGGAAGACGTATTTCATTATTAGCCTTGAAAGAGAAATGTGTTTTGTTACAAGTAATGACATTGCATTTACAAAGTTTACCAACAAAAGATCATATTATTGCAGCTTTATTCATTCAGGGATGATGTCTAGACTGAATACCCACCCATGCAAGCATGAATCATTTGAGTGACATACTGATAATGCTATGCTTTAGTCATTCTATCCCTGTTATCAGAATTTAGTGGTACAGCTCAGGCCAAGGTAGTTTGTCACTGGTTGGTAGCAAGGAATGACAGAAGCATTGAAATAACTAAGAATACACTGTATAACACCATCCTGAAGCCGGAATCCAACTTAATTGTATCCGCTCATTATTGGCTTTAAAACAAAATGAAAAAATAATGTAAAAACACACAAAGTAATTTTGAGTTGTAATTTTCCATATTTTCATGTCAGTCTGTTTACATTACACCTACCATCATGATTCTAATTCTAGAATATCAGAATGGACGTCTGAATGAAAATAAGTAAATATTAAGTTATACTTATGCCTGAGTACAATTACAGGAGAGTATATAAGGAACATGGTCTGAAAGGTCCTCCCATGCTCTCTTGTAGTACTGGGTGACAAATAGTTGGTTTCATCCTTCAGTCATGCTGTGACTTTGAGAAGGAGCCCAATATTCATTAGGTAGGATGTTGGTTAGGCCAAGGAATCATATTGAATGTGATAAAATTTTCGAACACCTTAGGTAGGAATCAAATTCTGACTGCATTTAGTGAGGATGTGTAAGTTAATACAATTTGCTGCTGAAGATTATCATATTGTTTCTTTATAACTTTAGGAAATGTTTGTCATGATGATCAAGTGTCATGAATAGTGAGAGAGGAAAGAAGCTGCTCAGAATAGTTGATCGTGTAAGATAATGGAATCAGAAGATTGCCTGAGCAGTAACAATAAGAGCAACTGTGTGGAAGAACTTAATCATGTGGATTACATTACAGCTGCCAGTAATAGAGCAGCTGCTAAAACATTTACTATGGTTGATGTATATAATAAACTTTTAGGAAGCCAACAGTCTGGCATACGAGAGATTTTTTCCGAGGATTCTGATGAAGAAGAAGAAGAATATGAACACAATGCTGAAATTGCTAAACAGTATGAAGGTACTGTATTGTGTGATATATGTTAATACCAGGGAAGGAAAAGGTTGAGAGTGAATTAATATTTTCATTATTAAATTTTAACACTGAAGCTATAAATATAACCACATTGCTCACAGATTGTAAGTTGCATATGGTCTGATTTAAGTGAGATCACAGGTACAGATTCATTCCTTTTACTTGGTTGATTAATTTTTTATGTTTAAAAATTGTTTGACCTTGTTAAAGGCATAGGTAAGATACAGCATTTTGAATATATTGTGTTATCTGAATACTTTAACATTAAGTTCATATTTCCTTCTGTCTTTGTCTTTCTGATAGTTTAAATTGCACTTGTCTGGCTATTTTGAAGTTTCTGTGACCTATTCCACATTCTTTTATTATTGACTACCTGTCAGATCCATATAATGCAGATGTGCATATGTTTGATTATTCTTTGCTTGGAGCATGGATGTATGTCCTTTTTGGTGTATTTTGTGTTCATACAGGCCTTGTATTAAGCCAGTTTTCTATCCAGGCAGTCCCGCCAAAGGTCCAAAAGGTTTATTTCTGTATTGCAGTATGTCGTATTGCTGATTTGTGACAGTGGAACCTGACTGTAAAAGAGGGCTGTTATGTAAATGATGTGTTGATTTACTTCATAAATTGATCAAAAACAGCATTTAATGTGGAGCCTGTTTCTTTTATGACAGGACATCATAATAACTGTTTAACAAATTTCATAACTGATTTTGTCATTAAAAATGACAAAAGCATTTTTCACCCTTAGCATATTAACAGTTCTCATTTACAGTGTATTTGCATACTCGTTATATCCATAGGATTAGAAATTGCTGAAAAAGGAGTTCTGATCAAGCTTAAGGGGGTTTTTTAAATTTTTTTCATGCTTTTCTGTGACATATTAGTGTCATTTATATAAAAATGCATTAACTTGTCATTAGTGTATTACTGTATATATTTGCTCTCTATTGTTGAGAACATTTCCCAACAGTCAGAGTAACAATCATGTTACTCTGACTTGCTCAGCTTTCTGGAATACCCACTACTCACATATCCTTGACAACACTATTCTTTACATTATTACATTCATCACCAGCAAAATTGTGCTTCATACTGCAGCAGAAGAATGTAAAATACTTCTGGTTTCTTTCCTCTTGTTTTGTTGATTCTTTCTTCCATCAGCAGTGATGGTCTGTGGTCTGTGTGCATTCACCGTGATGGAGGGGAAGCAAGAAATGTGTGTAACATTGTCATGTAAAATCTTAAAAAGTGGCCACCTGGAAACTGGAGGAGATAGAAGCGAAATATTAAAGCGGATCTTAGGGAAGTAGTTTGTGCGTAAGAAGATAAAGCAGTCCCGTTACAGGCCTGGAGTGGCCCAGAGGGTTCCGGGAAGTTAAGGTTCCCAGATTTCATGACAGTGGCACAGGATGGTGGTAAGGTTGTCAGCCTTACGCACCAGCTGCCTTTAACCCCAGGAAATGCTCCTGGTACTCATTTCTGTTAGAGGCTGAGTCAACCCCATCGATCGGAAGGATTTTTTGTCAATAATAAATTCCAATGACACCAGCTGGATCAAATCAGCGATCTTCCGATTTGTAGCACAGCACCTTAACCACTGTGCCACCGCAGTCCCCCAGTTCTGCATATGTAATACGAATTAAACTGGCATAGGATGCAGTCCAGTAGTAAGTAGTCTTTGGTGCAGGTGGTGTTGTACATTCAATTTTTGTTGCCAGATCATTAGCTATCCAGGTTTGTGAGACTTTGCTGTGCTGTTGTATCTTTGTGCACTGGTAAAAAAGAAGAAAACAGTTTGGCCTTTTTCTAAAATAGTGTTTACAGATGATTATGTAGTTATTTCTGTGACTTGTTTGAGTAGTAAATTGTCAGTGGCATATGTTAATTCCCCTTCCCTATTTTTTTCCTCTCTGACTTAAAATACTTCTATTCTCCTGGGATGGTCATGGATGTTTTAATGGTCTGTTTGGTTTTATAAGGAAGACCTTCATTTTGTCTAGGAAAAGTGCAGTTTGTTTTGATTTATATATTTTGGTTTTAGCTTCTTTTTTTTTTTTTCCTCCATCTTTAAAACATTAGTGGGGGGGATGGTGTTGAATACAAGCTGTTAAGTTAGCTGCATAGTTCAGGCAAGGTACACAGAGAGGAGACCTAATATTTTGAAATTTTACAGAACCCTCACATGTGCCTCACAAACCACTAGTGCTTAAAAGAATAGCCACAGAAACTGAGCAAGAGTTGCCTGAAAATGGAGAAGGACAAAAGCGAAAAGAAACGAAGAAGAAAAGAAAATGCCGGTAATGTTTGTATGTTACAATGAACATGACTAATTTCAAGCATTTTATGAATCTGTGTGTAATCCATATTTTTCAGTCATTCACAGAATGATGCCTTTTAGGCACTTTTTTTTTAATAGCCATAATTAATAAACTTTCCATACTGCCAGGAGACCGTTTAATAATAAAAGGACTCTACATGCAGGTGGCCCACACGTCACTTCACCATATTTGAGTATACATATTACTAACTAGTTAACTGACTTTTAGGCTGCAGTGTGTGTAACCATCCTAGCCATGAAGTAGTTGTAGTAGAAATGATATATTCTTAGTGTTTCTTAATATGGGTTTAATGCACTTCTATTTTGGTAATCCCAAAGGCTTGCTCACTGATGTGTAAGATTTCCAGATCTCTCCTTCTGCCATGCGATATAGTACATACATGTCTACTTGAAGACAGTTATCTTGTTGTGTAGTCTCAAATGAACATTTCTGATTATGCAAGTTGCATGTTTTGAGGTTCTCATGCTGACATAGCTGAAGATTCAAGTCTTGTGGGATGTCATGTTAAATTGTTGGGTAATTAAGTCCCAACACATCAAAGGATCATAGTGCTTTCACTTTCAGGGTCAATCAGTCAAAGGAAAGTAGCTGTGTGGGAGGGTAAGGTATATTATTATATGGGTATGAGCATTGTGGGTAGCAATATGAGAAGAGTAGGTGGTGAGCCAATTGGCATGGTAGTGATTTGTGGCCTTGATGTACTTTGTGGCATGTTTGAAGCATAGGTCAGCAGTTGGGAGTGAAGGTTGAAGCCACACAGTGCTGTTCATATGTGTGTGGATGGCCAGAATATAGTATCAAGGAAGGCAAAGTTACCGGCTGTCTTCATCTCTGTAGTGAATTTTGGTGCTCTGATATGGCCAAAATTCAAGTGGTCCACAGACCTTTCCAGCTTCTCTGGTCCATGGTGACAGCTCACAAACGACATTCATATAGTGAACCTGCAGAAGGGCTTGTGTGCTGCTTGATCCAATGATTTATTCTAAGAATCCGCCATATATAAGTCAGCAGTCATGGGGCAAACTGTGATCCCATTCTCACTGTATTGGTCTGCTCATAAACTGGCCACTTAAGCTGAAGTAGGAAGAGGTCAGGACATGACAGAACAGGCCCAGGAAAATCTCTTTCCAAGTGTTAGCCCAGGAGGTCTAAGCCCTCTGTATTCAGCACTCCAGTGAATAGTGACATCATACCACAGCTGACTCTGTATCCCTCAATCCAACCTGTAGAGTCCCCATTGTGTTTATGAGCTGAGAGTTCTTCACATGGTGTAGAGGGATCCCTACGATTGGACTGAATATACCTCCAGATACTTGGACAGCTGGTAGGAGTGGGGCTGTGATATGGCTTATGATTGGCCTTAGAGGGACTTCTTTGTGCACTTCATGAACTTTGGGAACTGCTTACCCAACAACACAGCATAATATCTTAAAGACTTAAATATTCATGCAGAAGTTAATTTTGTGTCACTGTAAACAACTATTTTCACATGCATTGAAGCTCTAAAAGTTCACCCTTGAACAGGCCATGAAGGCCCAGAGGGGTAGTAGAAGTATAGCTGTACTCTTTCCTTAACCTCAGCATTAGATGGGGTAGGGTTCAGCCCCAATCCCCGACTGCGTTACCCTCGGGAAAGACCCGGTACCCATTGCATAGGAGGCTGAGTGGGCCCCAGGACTGGTCTGGATGGATGCAGAAAAACTGGCCCCCCACTGGAATTCGATCCCCGTACTGTCCAGCCCATAGCAAGTTGCTGTACCGAATGAGCTATCCCGGCATTGAAGCCTCTTTGCACAGAAATTCAAGACTCAAAATAGATGTGATAGCTTCTTTAATTCAGTGCATATAAAACTAATTTGTGCTTTTATTAATTTGAAACAAGTGTGTAAACATTTTGTGCATAGTCACTGGGAGTTTTAAACAAGTTATCCATAGATCTATTTACTTTCTCTCATCTCCATATTTTATAGGCTAATGTAATTTGAAACATAAATAAAAATGTATCACTTCCACAGCAAGAGGGGTAGGTAATAAACATTGAGATTAAAGACTTTTGGGGTGTTACATCACAAGTTACCAACACTCTGAAAGATTGTGGCAGCTTTATCTTCAGAGCCAGGCAGTACCAGAAGAGAGAGCCCATTCTGCTTGGAATGCTTGACTGTGATTGTGAAGGTGATGTGATACTACCACTCTCAATAACTTGACAGTCAGCAAGGCGTAACACCCCAGAACACTAACCTTTCTGAAACAGATTTCAGATAACCAATGATTTGCATAATTAACATACACACTCCATAGTGATTTTGAGGTTATACATCCCATTGTGCTATCATGTAATTATTATGTAAATAAACATATATATGATAAATGATATATACTTAGTTGTGTGGACTATTTATTTATATAATAATAATAATAATAATAATAATAACTGACCTGATGTAGTACTGCATGACAAAAAGAAACTTGTCTTCTGATCAGTGTAGCCATACCAGATGATTCAAACATTAACACAAAAGAAAGTAAAAAACTAAGCAAGCACAAAGACTTTGAGATTGAGGTCAGCAGGATGTTGAAAGGGAGGATAAAAATTGTGCCAGTTATAACTGGAGCATTAGAAACAATTAAGAAGGGATTAGATCAGAACCTTCACATGATCCCAGTTCACCCGTCGGCCACAGAGCTGCAGAAGATCACACTAATGAGCGCTGCACACATCATTTGTAAAGTGCTGGGGTAAATCACTTTTATTTATTGTTGAGATCTGGCCTTACCAGAAGACTGCCACATAAATAAGCAAGAATAAATTTAAAATAGTGATAATGATACTAGAAGTATGGATAGACAGCTTATTAGTGAAGAGGACACATTCCTATGGCTGTCAGAGGGAGATCTGAGAGGAGAAACTGAAAGTGAAATAACAGCACATGATCAGGCATTAAAAACAAAGTGTCATGTGACAAATATTACAAGCAGAAACAGATAGGAAATTCAGACTATGTCAGCAATTTGATGAGACAGTAGAACACATCATATCAACATGTGCAATACTGGCAAAAGAACAAAACCTCTGTCATCAGAGAAGAAGGGATGAGTGACTCTTCTGCCTCTAGGTGGAACAGCTAGTTCCCCTGAATGGTTGGTTTGTGTCTTCTAAACTGCATGGCATCACATCCCAGAAGACAGTAAGCTGCATGGTCAGTACTGTGAGAATGTCATATCTCTGTGGTACATTTTCTTCATTGGGGTATAGATGCACTGAAATCTGTGATATCTGGCACTAGATGATCTGAAAAGCTCCATTATTATGAAATTTACAGAAAACCATTACATTTTACTATTCTATCAACTGGCAACACTGAGCACCTTTTCTGAGTGTTTGGCTATTAATTATTGGTGTCGTGTGGTTGTTTGAGATTATATACATCACATTACTTCTTTTAGTAGTGACAGTAAGGGAATAGAAAGTATGGCAGGGAAAACTTGATGGGACATCATGTAACAAGTGCATTTCATAGGTCTCTTCATGAAGTTGCTTGTTACTCTGAGATACACATTAGGTATAATGTTCTGCTACCTGGCCTGCTGGCAGCATGATGGCCTCGGAGGTGATGGATATTGCAAGTATTGTTGCACTGATACTGCTAGGAACTAGAACTTCCTAGAAGAATCTTACAGTTACATTGTAGATTGTAGTAGTGCTCAGGTTGATTTGTTGCTGCTTGAACAATTCCCATTGCTGAATTACCACAGTACTACTAACAATGATATGCCATTCCTGTCATTGCAGAATTCAGACTGTGGTGTACAGGTATGCAAATTATGAATTATTTTTCCAGTCATATTTATTTCTATGTGTGTATGTATGTATTTTTTTTTTTTGTAGAGTTTCAATTTGCACAGTAAATTGCAAACACAAAGTGGTTCGACAAATTGCTATGAAATTGGGCATGAGGGATGTGGGTGAGGATGACTCTTGGAATCTCTACTGGGCTGATATATCACTGTCACTGAACAGAGCCAAAGGACTGAAGAGATTCCAGGTAATTATGATTATATTTTGTGCTGTGTAATTTCTCATCTGAATGTGATGCAATTTAAATTCTGGAAAGTAGTTGGGAGGTTGGAAAGTACTTAAAGGTCTTCACTTTAAATGCATGGAAAATGTTTGAAATTAAGTAAGGATAGCTAAACCCTTACAGACGCCCACTTTAGCAACCTTTTCATGGTAGAATTCTAGCATTACTTTAGATACTTAAGACTTTATTAAATATTGTGACCATTGTACTTTGGACCAGTTAAACAAGGGCCTCAGCCCTGAACTGTTATGCTGCAGTTTATTCTTGGTGCTGTGGCTATAAACCTCCATAACATGTTGGTACTAATATCTGGGCTTGTACAATAGCTTCCAAATTTGTTTCTTATGCGTGTGTGGTGTTCGCTTAACTGGGAGTCTGGTAATGAATAAGTTAGCTGAAAATCACCCCAATCTCTTTGCAGTGTGTATATTTTCACCTTCATCATAACTTGCCACAGGAGTCAAATTTGAGAACTGTCATCAAATACTTTTATTTAATGGTAGTGGATGCCTTTTTTGACAGTTATTCTGTGTATGTATGTATGTGTGTGTGTGTATGTCTCTCTCTCTCTCTCTCTCTCTCTCTATATATATGATGCTGTTACTCTGGTTCAGCCACGTTAATTGAATATGTCTGAACAGATGTCCACTTTTGTTCATCCACTTTTATTCATGGCTGTACTGTTATAACAGTATGTAGTCCAGATGGCTGAGCATTGTATGTGTTCGATAGTGATACTGTTACTTCTGTTATGAAATCCAGCCACTGGCTGAATAGTACAAGGGGATTTGAAATCCTCCAGTCGCAGATAGAGGATGATCAATGTATACATAAATTTTTCAGAAATCTAGGAGCCGCATCCAAATTCTAGATGCCTGAATGGTGATATGAAGCAGGTTCTATACTGAGGACCCATAAGTCTGGAGTGACCTGTGATCCTGACTGTTAACTGGCACTTTGTGCTTTTTGCATATGAACTGATGCATATTTTTGTGTGTAAAGGTAGAAACTGTGACAGTTGTGCTGAAAATATTAGGCACTGCTGTGTAAAATGTGGTTAGCCAGGCAACCAGATGCTCAGTATTTGTACACCCCTGAGTTTAACCCCAGAATTTAGTAAATTATGTTTGGCAATAATGTAGTACCTGACTTTAAAAATGTTTGCTAACTGAACTACAAAATATATAATTTCTGCATAATTAATGTGTGGAAAAGAATGAGCACCTATATGTTTATGAACTTTGGTAGGTACTGGTACCATCAATGTAAAGGTCACTTGCACATACAAATTCAAGTGTTAGTAAGGTAAATGGTAAAGCCACCTGTGTGTTTAATTAGGCAGTGTGTCATGAAGGTGTGTTGGCAGTGGAGGTATAGCTCATGTGCTATTAAATTGCGCACTGGCTGGAGGAGAATACTCAGCTTGACATCCTGTCTGATTTACTGTTTGGGAATAGTCTCTTCTACTCATTGGCTAGAGGCTGGATGCTCCCCGCATTTAGTCTGGACTCCGTGGGGAAGAGAAAAAAGTCTGTGCCCCTGTCATGAAGTTCTGTTCCTTGGCCAGACAACCCATAATTTAGCCACTATACTGATTTGAGCTTTTGAGACTAGTGTAAGACCCCAGCATTCGTATTGCATTAGTGAGGACAGGAATCAAAATGTCAGGCTTCTTACTGCATGGTGTTCCACAAACTGAGTATGAGGGTTAGAGTTTTGTCAACCATTACCATGATCTTAGCTCTTTGGCCTCAGAGCTGGATGTTTAAATTTTAGCACATCCTTTATGTAAAGTGTCAATATTATATTAACCCCCAGAAAATTACATTATGAAATACATGGCATTTTATGGAGGAAAAACTGAGATTGTAGAGCATTTGTTAGAAAATTTAGTAAGTAAATTTTTTGACAGAATATGTGAATGTGGTTGGTGGGTGATTGCGGTACTTGCATCCTGTATTTATAATGGGTGTGGATGAAAGGTTAGATTGGAAGATCACCTAGTAGCTAATGCTTTGATCATTCTGCAGCATAGTTCTGCTATGAGTTACATTAACACATGTAGTGGTGCTTCTATAACGTGTTGTAATTGTGCATAATGGCTTTAAAATCTGTCAGGCTTTGATTGTTTAAGGTATTGGTTCAAGCATAAACAAACCATTTTATTGAATGTATTAATATCATTGTAAGAGCTGACAAATTTTCTGGATTTTTCAGAAAATAAATCACTTCCCAGGAATGTCGGAGCTTTGTCGTAAGGATCTTCTGGCTCGCAATCTTAACCGCATGCTTAAACTATTCCCCAGTGACTATAATTTCTTCCCTAAAACATGGTGTCTTCCAGCTGAGTAAGTGTTGAATGCATGTATTTGAACCTTGCATAATGGTAAGGCACTTTTAATGCACTGTGAAGTACATGCATGTGCACATTTCCTGTCAGTTTTCACCCCAAAGAGTTATATAACTGGAGGCGATTAATGCATTTCAACATTCATATTTTCTTCTCTGAGACTGTCAAAAAATTCATCAACTGAAATTACTACTGGTTTATTCTTAAATACATAGATGACACTGGTTAGGGGGTCCTTTTCTGATGTAGTCACTGACTGTATCTACAGCAGTTGATTTTCTTCATCTGTAAATTCATTCAGCAATATTCTTCTAGCAAATAAACATAACAGCATGGACTCACAAGAGTACTAAATCACTACCCATATACTGAAAAGAAATGTGGCATTCTATCTGGGAAGTTCCATAACTATTGTACACAGCATATAAAATACCATGAAATGAGAGTTTGTCACTTGATTGTCTTACTTCAGTAACCTGAATATGGGATGAAGTGCCTTCTGAAAATTTAAATTCATAGAAAACCAGATTTTTCATCATAATACCTTCCACGTTTTCATTCCTGTCATTATTTAAAATACGTATGAAATTGCATGTGTGTTTTGGTTACTTGTATCTTCCTTCACTATGGAAATTCTGCTCAAGTTAAAAACACTGTGATTGCTATTTCAGGTGATGTGTTTCTGAGGTGTGTCATCCCTGTTGAGTGTTTAAACTATATCCTCCAAACCCTACACCTACCCAACCGGAAAGTTCCACACCCAGCTACCTACAAATTTAATGACCCAATAGACATCCCACCAAATTCAGCTAAACAATAGCACGTAAAATGATGATGAGATCTCAACATCACCACGCAGTTTAAACATATTATATAAAACTCTTTTAGCAAGAAAGTTGTCAAACCTGAAGATGGCTGCTATAGGCCAAAACATGTAGTTTGTCCATTGCTAATAAACACCATCGTTTAGCCATTTATGTATAGTTGTGTTTTTGACTGAACTTACCTCACCATATAGGAGATGTGGATATTTGTTTTAGGGAACTATTTTGCTTGGTATGCAATTGTAATGTGATCCCTTTTTTTTTCAGGTGGTAAAGTGAGAAAGTTTCCTTATCTTTTGAGCAGATGATTATAGTAACATAATGTAATATATGTATCTTGTTTACAGTTATGGAGAGTTGGTAGCTTATGCACGAGCTAAAAGGAACCAAACTTATATCTGTAAACCAACAACTGGCTGTCAAGGGAGAGGAATTTTTGTTACAAAAAATGTAAAAGAAATTAAACCACATGACAGAATGGTTTGCCAGGTTTATATTTCACGAGTAAGTTCAGTTTTTATGAAATGTGTTAAATGTTATATATTAAATTTGCAGTCAATATAAATGTCTGTTATTTGTGGCTATTGGTATATTATATTTATTTCAGCCATTTCTTGTGGATGGTTTCAAATTTGACTTGAGGATCTTTGTGTTAATAACATCATGTGATCCATTAAGAATATATGTCTACAATGATGGCCTTGTGAGGTAAGGTCTGTTTTAACTTTTAGTTTTTTGTTGTGTGTGTTAGAATTATATAGAGTGTATCAAAGTCACTTGTATTAATAATGTAAATGTTGCATTTTGTAAAGTGTGATGAAGAAAGACAGCACTTATGAAGGAACCAAAATAATACATTTGATACAAAAAAAGATTCAGTATGTGAAAGCAGAATGTGACAGTAAAGAGAATGAAATAAATGAAGACACATAACAAATATGTTTTTGTAAAAAGTGTGTGTGCTGGTACAGGCCATTTCATTACAATAACTTGATGTTCAAGGTTAGTTCTAATGGAAGAGTTTCATGAAACAGCACAATATGGCACAATTTGTGACATGATACAATATTTCTAACAAAATGGTATTTTTTGTTATATTTCTCTCTTTACTGCTAGGTTTGCCACAAGCCGATACCAGGAACCAACTATTAGCAACATTAGTAATGTTTTCATGCATCTTACTAACTATTCTGTCAACAAACACAGCCCAGCTTACATTATGGATGAAGAAGTTGGCAGCAAAAGGTATGCTGCTGTTTCACTCGTGACAGCTTTCAGTAATGTACTTTACATGAGTAGTGTATTGCTGAACTTTATGTGTGGCCAACCGACTGACTGACTCACCGATTCACTCACTAACTTCATGGAGCAGAGCCCATCTAGATTAGTTAACAGTTGCTCAGCTATTCAAGAAGTCCTCCAAATTTTATGGGATTAAAGGGTTTGTTGCTGTGTTTGTGAGTGCCCACCTCTTGTTCCTCTTCTGAGGCAGATGATTTGATCCTATTTCTGTAAGAACAGTTTTAATATTATCTTTCTGCCTACAATAAGAGCTTCCAAAGAGTCTCCTTTCTTCAGGTGTATCATAATCAGATATGTTGCCAGCCTATGGATGATTTTCAGGCTTCCACCACGAAGTAGCTGGGAACTGCACTCTTCTGGGTTATTATGCGGCATGTAGAGGTAATTTCTTACCAGTGTTTTGGAACAACCCTTCGGCCCCATCCTCAGGATTCAAGAAACCTAAAGAACCCTGAGGATGGGACCGATAGGTTGTCCCTAAGCGCCGGTAAGAAATTACCTCTACTCGCTGCATAATAACCCAGAAGAGTGCAGTGTTGCCAGCCTAGTTCTGTTGGCCATCAATGCTCACATCCTATTTTTTTATGTTTAATCTGATTGTCATATTAAGTTATCTTCTGTCTGTACCTGAGAAACACCAATCAACTCTCTCGTTTAATAGCAAAAGCAAAATATTCAAAGTAACAGTACACTTGTATTTTGTATCACGTCACTGCTTAGACATTGGTGTGCATGTTGTTTCTCAAAAATGCCCTCTTCATTTTTGTATGTCCTTCTGTTGTTAGTTGAAACACATAAACATAGTGAGACATATCAAAATGTGTTCCCTCTTCATGAACATCAATATATGTAATTAATTATCATTCTCATAGTTTTGAATTAAAGAGGTTTTACTATCGTTACACAAGCAGATTGGCATAATGTGGTATATTTTAATTGATATGTGTCTGTTTATTTCCTTATAACAGGAAGATATCAACACTCACAAAATGGTTGTTGAAGAGGCATTTTGATGTCCATGAGTTGTGGTCAAATGTTGATGATGTGATTCTGAAGACTGTTATTGCAGCTCATCCCATCCTGAAACACAGTTACCATGCATGCTTCCCAGCACATGACTTCACTTTTGCCTGCTTTGAGCTGCTGGGATTTGACATCCTGTTAGACTACGTGCTTAAACCATTTGTGTTAGAGGTACTGTTTGTAGTTCATAGCAATACTGTATTTTGTTGTTACTTATTTCATACCATCATGTAGTGTATGGACATGTATTTTCAACTGTGAAGTGAAGAAAAAATACACATACTGGGTGATTCATATAGAGTGCCCAGGCTGTTGACACCTTTACTCCATAACACATGCATGGAATGAATTGAAACTAATGTGATACATATATAAATTCTTGCTGAACTGGATGACTTTTCATCAAATGTTGAAAATGGCCACCATCCTCCACTAGACACATAAGTGGACAACATTGCATGTTGTCCACTCTTTGTAACAACATTGTTTTTCATTGTTGGTTATCTCCAGTCAGGTGTTAGCTTTCAAAGCTTCTTTGGTGTGATATTTGTTCCCGTACACTCTGTCTTTCAGGTAGACCAAAAGAGAGGAATTTTGAGGTGTCAGGCCTGGTGATCAAGGGGGCCACAGGTTCTGTGAAATCATTCTTTAATGCAGTGTAGCAATGATACATGTTAAAATGAGTGCCACTCAGCGCCGTCTGTTGAGGCTGTGGCAAATTACTAGCGCAAAGTACTGGCATGAACAGGCAGCATTTCTGCAGCAAGTTCCATCTGCTTCCAATTGTTTGTTCAAGAATTACATGCAAAAACGAGCTGGGTGTTCTGTATGAGTCATCCTGTACCTGTATTTCATGCACAGAAAGTTTGTTACCATGTAATTCTAACTGTTTCCTTGTCGCACAATTTAACAGATTTTCTGAGCCATGATTACCGTTTCCAACCATGTCCCCCCCCCCCTCCAAATCATGTCAGTGAGGAACAGTACAGACATCTTACTGCCATAAAGGATCTTTCACAAGAACTAATATAAGAACAGTAGTGTCAGTAAAAGGAACAGTGTTGAATGTCTCATTTACAGTGCAGAAAGAGAGAAAGGTGCTGTGAAATTTGCCAGAAACAACATGCAGGGGGAAATGTCAGTTGCAGAATATATTGAATAGAAGTGACGAAGGGTTAAAATGGTGTTGTCCAACCTGCAGCCCACAGCCACAATTGTAAATATTATATATAAAAAGATAAAGTGATCCCGTTACAGGCCCAGTGTGACCCAGAGGGTGGGTAGAGGTATAGCTCTACTCTTCCATGACCGCAGCACTAGAAGGGGGTGAGTGGTGAGCAGCATGCCCTGGCCGCACTTTACCCCCAGAAGAGACCCAGTACCCATTTTATGGGAGGCTGGGTGGGTCCCAGGGCCAGTCTGGACAGGCTTAAAATATCGTCCCCACCGGGATTTGATCCCAGACCGTCTAGCCCATAGTCAGTCGCTATACCAACTGAGCTACCCGACCCACAAATATTATACATACTTTAAAAAATTACACAATGGTTTAGGCTCTTAGGTATACTGCTTATCATGATTTTTACATGTGCGGCCTATGAACTAGCACCCAGTAGTGGCTGAACACCCTGGATTTTACCTGTATTGACTCTATTCAAGATTATACAAAACAATGTTTCATTCATGTGGGAATGTCAAGCAGACAGTGATGCATTCCATACATGTTCCATGGATCATTTTTGTAGATCCTTACACAAATTGTGCATTCAGCTGTCTGATCTTGAAATTTGGCCAGACACAGTATGTGCATTATGGAGTGAAATGTGGGAAGTAAGGGTATGCTTCATAAAATTAATGTCAGTGAGCAAGACATGTGGATATTCATGCAATAAGTATGAATATTTTCATTTGAGATGGCATTCAGATGTTGGATTTCATGACATGTTAGTGTATTGAATCTATGCAGTTCTCTTGGTACACATCAAGTTGAATTGGTAGATAGTGAACAGCTTTTGAAAAGTAAAGTATGTAATTGTAAGTGAGATATGAAACACTGTGAGAAGGACAGACTATTACAAGGTCTATAAGATTAAAATAAAAAATCACTATTAAAATATTAAATTATAATCTTCAGTTGATACATGCTGAAAGTGAATTACTACTACTAGATTTGAGATGCTTACATTGGTGTTGATGGGGGTTCCAGTCTTCTGGAAAATGGCATGGTGAATTGGTATTTTGTTACCAACATGTTGAAAGAGGCAATTGCCTCCTATTTCCTATTCTTGAAACACCCTGAAGATGGAGGAAGCAAGTTCCTAAAAATTGTTAATACCCATGTGACAGTTGACACAGCATTGTATCCCAGAGGACTGGAATCTGACTTACCAAATAATAACACGTTTGTGCATTAAGTTTTTAACATTGCCTTTTTAAAGGAGGGATTCGATCGCTATGCAACTTCATTCAAATAGCCAAAAATCTGACATTATCTGAGGGAGAAAAAATACCAGGGAGGTGGGGTTATGGGCTTTCTCTTTTGCCATACATGGGACCCACAAGTCATTATCATTGTAAAATATGGAGGGGTTGTTGGAGTCTACTGGGGCAACTTCTTCTAAACACTGATGTGGCTGGTAGCCTGAGAAGACTGTATGGGATGTTGTGATTTTTGCAGGTAAATCATTCTCCAAGCTTCCACACAGATACTCAAATTGATTGTGATATAAAAGAGAGTCTTCTTAAAGACACATTTATTATCCTGAACCTTACACAAGCTGACAAAAAGAAGGTAATAGAGGAGGATCGCCGAAGAGTGCGCGAAAGATTGTTGCATGGCATTAATTGCAAGATGTGAGTGTTGTGTTGCATTTTTCAGCTTTCTTAAATTGCATACATCTTCTCTCAGAAGAGTTCAGTGGTGTTGAAATCGAAGGTGTTTGTGTCTCATGAACAGAATGCAGGACAAAATCACAGTTAAGGACAAGACATCCTTTGAAATTATGGCAAAGCTTTTGTATTTGGAAGGAAACTAACAAATCAAAATTGCACACCTGAAGAAATGAGGAGCAGATTAAATTTAGGGAACTCCCACTGCCATTCATTCCAGAATTTTTCCTCTTCCTGTTCACTGACTAATAATGAAATGATTGAAATTTACAGAAATACAATTTTGACTGTTTTTCTGCAAGGGTGTGTAACTTGATTCTCACAGTAACGGAAGCACTGACACTAGGTGGAGGGTGTCAAAGAATAGGGTGCTGATGAGGAAATTTGGGCCTAAGAGGGAGGAAGTAACAGGAGCTTGGTGAAAATCTTATAACGAGGAGCTTCAAGATTTTTAGTCCACAACAAAAATTATTCACATAAGTCAAGAAGGATGAGATGGTTGGGGCATGAGTGCTTGTGAGGAAGAAGAGAATGCATACAGGGTATTGGAGGGTAAACCTGAAGGAAGGTGAACACTTGGAAGACCTAGGCATAGATGGGACCATAATATTAAAATTAATCTTAAAAAAAATAGTATGACAGGATATGGACTGGTTTAGTCTAGCTTAGGATGGGGATAAGTGGGGTGCTCTTGTGAACATGGTAATGAATATTTGGAATCCATACAATTCAATAAAATTTCTTCACCAGCTGAGGATCTACAAGTTTCTCAAGTAGGACTCTACTGCATGATGGAGTTAATTAGTTATTTTGGTTATAAGTAAGTCAGTCAGGCAGTCAATAGGCAGAGTGACAGAAACTGCTGATGTCAAAAAAGTGATGAAAACATGTCAGATTAACAAAAATACTTTATGGAAAGTTTTATTTGTGTTGTTTCTTGTATTTTCACATCATGTACCTAGATAATTTGAATATAATGCATGCTGCGCAGATAGCACACTTAAAACAAGTGACCTTCCATCTTCCCATTCCTCCTTTCACAAAGCTTAATATACTTTCTGGTTTAATGTTTTCTTCCTTGGTTATAACAGTTGTACATTTGAAGCTGAAAGATGTCAGTTTGACTCAAGATTAAGTTCTAATCATTTAGAGCTAGATTTCTGGTGAATAAAGCTGCTTATTTTACCAGTTTTTGCATTCTGAACTTATCATGAACTCAATACCTGATACTTCAGTTTCTTGTGCCAGTGACTAGAGATTTAGTGTGGTCAGGAATGCCATGCCATATAGTCTGGTCGAAATTTAGGCATATTGCAGAGGAAGCTGCTGCCTCCATCTTCTACACTGAATATGCAGACAGCAGTTGCCTGCGTGAAACTACATTCCAGAAGATGGTAATTTTCGTTAACCTCATATATAGATTCAGTAGTGGACAGATCATAGTTTAATAAATTGAAAATTCATTTTCCTTAGTGGTCCTGAAAAGAATGGTCACTCTGGATCAAGACATAAAGATCATTGGAAGACTCAAGTTGCGTGGGAAGAGTCCCATTTGGGGAACTTCCGTTGTATCTATCCTTTCCTTGGCTGTGAGAAGTATGATGAGTTCTTCCACCAGAACCAGAGTACACTGTTCCTGGATACAGCTGCATCCAGAGCAAGAGAGGAGTGTGCACGTATGCACAGGGAGGAGTTGGAGGTATTTATTGTACATTTTCTTCATATATACTGAATTGATGCCAGGGCGGAAAGAAGAATAGGATATGGTATCTTTGTTCACATTCTGTGTTACGTGTGATAAAGGATGCAAATATAGTTCATTCATTTCTGAAGAGTTCTGACAATTATATATGATACGAATACATTATTTCTGGACCTGTCCATTTTTTTAACACTCTGGACAGAATACCATGTTTTTAGAAACTGAAGCTGTTTCTGTTTTTTCATATGAAAAGGGAGGGAGGCATCTGTTCATTTGTATCTCATTAATTACTTACTTACTCCATGGAACAGAGTCCTTCTTGAGAAGCTAACCAGTTTTCAGCTAATCAAGAAATTCCCTGGATTTTATGAAACCCTAAGTTTCATTACCGCATTCACAAGTGCCCAACACCTATCCCTATCCTGAGTCAGCTCAGTCCAGTCCATAACCCCACATTCCCCTTCCTGAAGATCCATCTTAATATTATCCACCCATCTACACCTGGGTCTTCCAGCTGGTCTCTTTCCCTCAGGTTTCCCCATCAAGACCCTGTATATGCTTCTCCTCTCCCCCGTACATGCTACATGCCCCTCCAATCTCACTCCTCTCATTTTTGGCAGTTGAACAGTATTGGGTGAGGAGTACAGATCATTAAGCTCCTCATTATGTAGTTTTCTCCATTGCCTTGTTACCTTGTCCCTCTAAGGCCCATATGTTCTCCTCAATACCCTATTCTCAAACACCCTCAGCCTACGTTCCTCCCTCATTGTGAGTGACCAATTTTCACACCCATACAAAACAACAGGCAAAATATAGTTCTGTGTATCTTCATCTTTAAATTTTTGGATAGCAAACTAGAAGACAAAAGATTCTGCGCCGAATGATAGCAAGCATTCCGTGACTGCAGTCTGCTCTTAATTTCTTTCTGAATAGAAATTTGATTTGTTAAGGTTGTTCCCAAATGTTTGAAATCTTCCATTCTTTCAAAGGAACTATTATCATTCTTTATACTGTGACTTCATCCTGCATTCTGATCTCAAGACATGACCTTGTACTTAGTTTTATCAGCATTCGCCTCTAGTCCAATCTCCTTACTAGCCACTGTCAAAGCTTCTGTGTTTTCCTTTATAGTATGTATGCTTCCTCACAATATATTAACACCATCTGCATAAACCAGAAGCTGATGTGTACCATTTAATTTCAAGCCATCCTGGTTTACCTGAACTCTCCTAATGGCATACTTTACAGCAAAGTTGAAACGAAATAGTGATACAGCATCTCCTTGTTTCAAACCATTCCTAATAGGAAACGTGAGACAAATGTTTGCCTACTCGGACTCTGCTATACGTTTAATTCAGACACATTTCTGTTATCCTTACCAGTTTCAGGGGGATAGTTAACTCAATGAGAATATTATACAAGACTACCTCCTATCTGAATCGTAAACTTTCTTGAAGCCTATAAAGAGCTGATGCACTACTTCATTGTACTCCTATTTTTTTTTCAAGTATTTGACAATTGCAGAACATATGCTCAGTAATAAAGTGAAATACAAACTTGCTGCAACTAGGTAATTTTATTAATGTATTCTTAGCTCGACATGTTTCGGGTACATACGCCCATCATCAGGAGCATTAGATGTTGAGTTGCAGCATATGGTTTTCTGCACTGTAAAGAATGAGATAATATGAAGTGTGTGTGTAGTGGCTGTGTGCCATATTATGTGGGTGTTTATCAGTGCAGTCTATGGAGTATTGTACAGGTCTGTTTTTGTGGGGACTGGAGGTTTGTGCTCACCTGGTCGTGGGAGGGTGTGTGTAGCGGGGGTTCATGGTGGAGGTTTAAGGTGTTGGGGGTTGTGTGCATTTGTGATCAAGTCTCTGCTTAGCTTGTGGGTGTTTAGTGTGGTAGTTAGGTTAGATAGTGGCAGTGGGTGTGTGGTGTGATTAAAATACTTCCGTGCTATTTATAAATAAGTTTTTATACTTACCCGAGTATTTGGATGGGTGGTGGTCTTGAGAGCCACTGCTAAATGCTCTTGATGATGGGCGTATGTACCCAAAACATGTCGAGCTAAGAGTACATCAATAAAATTACCTAGTTGCATTAAGTTGGCATTTCACTTCATTTCATGAGGAAGATGCATGGTCAAACAACCCTTAAATATGATTATTAGTTGAACTGTTGCGTTGAAATCCACATTGATGATCCCCAAACTTGTATTCATAGAAAAATCTATTTCTTGTTATGGTATGAGTGGCTCAGTAATGGAAAAAGCTGATTCTTTAAGTCCCAACAAATCCAGTGCCTCCCACATTTTCAAATAAGAGTGGAAAACATTCAGATTCTGGAAGGTTGTGTTTCTTTTCAGAATGTTGGATGATGAAAAAAGTTCAGGAACCAAGTAACCCTTAATATTCAATAAGTACTGCAAATCACTGCTTTGTAGGTTCTTGGATAAATGTCCTTGTCTTTCTTGCTGTGCATATCTAGGAATAGTGGACAGTTGGGAGTGGGACAGCCAGATTCAAAACCATGTGCTCATTACAGTTGTATCATATTATAAAAAGGTAAAAAAGTGATTCTGTTACAGGTCTGGTGTGGCTCAGAGGGTGGGTAGAGGTATAGCTCTACTCTTCTATGACCGCGGCACTAGAAGGGGGTGAGTGGTCAGCAGCGCGCCCCGGCCGCACTTTACCCCCGGGAAAGACCCGGTACCCAATTTATAGGAGGCTGGGTGGGTCCCAGGGCCGGTCTGGATGGGCGGAAAATCTTGTCCCCACTGGGGTTCGATCTCGGACTGTCCATCCCATAGTTGGTCGCTATACTGACTGAGCTACCCGGCCCACTGTATCATATGATACAGTACAAAATTATATAATAATGTATTATATATAATAATTATAATACATGTTATCTGTCTTTGTAGGTTAAAGCAAAGGAAGCTTTCCATAAGTGTGGAGGAACAAACAAGCTGCATCTGGAATCCCCATTAGTCAGAGAAAAGAAGCCCTTCCCAGCAATGAGCAGGAGACTTTTGCTATCAGTAAGTGGCATTACATTTTTGAATGTATGGGAAGGCTTGGTGTCATCCATAGAAGTTACTTTAATTGAGGCCACAAATTTTGAAGAGTGGGATCAGATGTCAACCATTTTAAAACATTTGTACCTGGCTGGACATTTGTCACATAATCCGAACAGTCTCAGTAATGTCTGTAATTGGTGCCTTTCATTAACTTTGCCATATTTCAGATTTGTTCTGTCCTTGTATATTATACAATTCATACATTTGTGTTTGGATGTTTAAACTCTGTTGTTGCTGTATAAATTTTAGTCCAGATTATTCTTTAGTGCAAACTAAAATTTCTGTGTGTGTTATTTTCTGTACTATGGTTTTGTTGACTGGCAGTTGTCTAATGGTAATACATGATACCTTAAAGTTATGCATCCGCACCAGTTGGCTCAGCCAGCTCAACTGCATATTATGTTCCAAGTGACTGCCATAGTTAAAATGCCCTGAGTTTTATATTCTGTACCTTATGTGGAGGAATGTTGTGTAAGGTGTTGTACTGAGCTGTTTGTGAGTCTTGTCCCTCTCTGCGAGTTCCTTGGTACTGAGTATTCTCAGAACAGCTGATAGCAGTTTAAGAATTTTGTGTTGTTAGGGACATGTAACAACATAGCAGTTGTTCACTTTAGAACTTTATTGTCAGTTGGTTCAAGCAGCTTAATCCTGCTTCCTCAGGCTTAGTTAATAATACCCTCTTGTCTGTGTCCATCTTTCAAGTGATCTGTTAGATTAAATTTGCCAACAAAAATATGTGTGTGTGTATATATATATGTATGTATATTCAGTTCATTTTTCCTCCTTCATGGTATATGCTCGTGTCCCATCTTCTGTCATTGAATTGCTGCAATAAAAACTTATGTGATTTTCTTATTTCCTTAGTAGTTCATTGTCTGTAAGCTCAGCTAGTCTCTCTTGAACACAATTTCAGATTCTTTTATTTCTTATTCTTACCCCTGCACATGAAATCAACAAATCACCCATAACATCCATACAGGTTGATGGCTTTTAGAAATAAGGAAGTGTTAGAAAAGGAAATAATTGTATAAAAGGCAGAACTGGAAAATGTCTTGCAGTTTATTCTGATCTTGATTTTACTGCTGTAAATTACTGAACTTAAGGTACATTCTGAATTATTTTCCTTTTTTTTTTCAGACGAAGAAATATGCTGCAGAAAGGAAGCAGTCTTTTCTTAATTCATTTGAACCAGGTCACATTATTGAGTCTGAAGAACAAGAAAGATGTGTAAGATTGGCACAGAGAGATTTTCTGTTGAGAAGGCTTGGGGTTACAGAGCAGGTGAGTGAAAGAAAGTAATAAAGTGTGATGATTATAGTTTTTGAGGTGTTATGCCATGTCAGTTGATAAATAATGACCGACATTCTGGAGGAGTATAGTGCCATTATCTTTAAGGTTCACGCAGCCTGAGACTATCAGTGCACTGATGACCTTGCTGCATATTAGCAGTAATAGACTGTTGCTGCAAACAGTGAATCTGCCTTGAGATGTTTTACAAGGGACTGAACATTGTTTTAAATAATAAACCAGAAAATGTCTTGCTAGGGATGGATCAAAAGAGAGTGGATCCATTGAATTCATACACACTACTTGTGTCTAGCCGTCTATGAGATCGGAACACGTTTTAACAACACTTTTCCCTTCTGAAATGTATTAATATTTCTATTGAATTATGAATGCATTCTTTTTATAACCTGAATTATTTATTGATGGACACTCTTCAAGTCTACAAACACACAATACATTTTCACAAAACAGTCATGCTTTAGGTCTGCCATCATAATTAATTAAAAAATACAGTGTTAAAAGATACAGAAGATTTTTAATTTCATGAAATGAACTTCATACACTATGTACCTCATGATACAGTTCGCATACTTTGATCAGTGGGTCTCAAAAAAACTTGTCAAGGTTGTTTGCTTCACTTTCTTTTCGAACAGATTGCATGTGTAGTATTCCTGCTTGAAGACATTTCTTGTCATGGACTGTGGAACATCAGAGATGCTGCTGAGGAAATGTCTTTCTCTTTCCAAGCCCTCAGAAAATGTTGGCTTGGGTTCATAGACGCTTCTGCCTCTTCTTTGTTACCAGGAACTTCCTGTCACAGCTGTTCAGTCTCTTGCTCAGCACGTGGGAGAAGACTGTCATGAGGTTTCATATTCGTTGAATGATACTACTACATATGACTTAATCTTTACATCACCTTAAATTTCTGCACTTAAAACCTTCTCATTCCATGTTGCACAACTTTCTCACTAAACAGCACTGCTACATATAATACACAGTAATACTGGCCCAGTCACAAATTAAAAAGCAATGCAATTCTTCTGCAAGTGCTTGATGTACACTAAATGGTACCTGAAAAACATGGGAACTATTTGTCAAGAATCTTCCAGTGGAAACATACCACACAAGAAGAGTCATTACTTTTTTGGTCAATAAGCTTAGAATTTGTCACTGACCTTAAGACAATTGGTAACATCAGCATTTGGCAGTTTAGGGAATACTTTCACTTTGGAAGAATTTAGACACTTAAATTACAAAATACACATACTCATCAGGAAGTCCTGCTGGGGAACATTTTAAATGGGTTAAAAGTACATGGCCCCTGTGGGGTTTGTTTTTGGGACAAAATAATTACATCGTTTAGTCAGGCATAAATTTCAGATGCGATCTTCCTAACTTCTGGGATGACTGTAATGCAGACTGATGTTCCTAGCCTATAGAACCATCATAATGCATACTGACCTTCCTTACCTACGGAACCATCATAATGTGTACTGTTGTTCCTACCCTGTGGAACAACCATTATAGTGCATACTGACATTCCTAACCTGTGGAACCACTGTAATGTATACTGACATTCCTAATCTGTGGAACTATTGTAATGCATACTGACGTTCATAACCTGGGGAATAACCATTGTAGTGCATACTGACATGCCTAACCTGTGGAACCACTTAATGCATACTGACATTCCTAATCTGTGGAACCATTGTAATGCATACTGATATTCCTAACCTGTGGAATCATCGTAATGTGTATTGACATTCCCAAAGTGTGGAACAGCCATTGTAGTGCATACTGACATTCCCAAACTGTGGAACCACCGTAATGCATACTGATGTTCCTAACTTGTGGAACCTCTGTAATGCAAACTGATATTCCTAACCTGATGGTATTCAAAAAAGTGAATGGAATATCTGCCGTGGGTACCTCTTAAAATTAATGGTCTCATTGAAGAATATGGTATTGGTTCTCCATAGGGTTTCACAGTTTGTCAACTGAAGAACCTGAGTGTTTCAAGATGAGACACAGGTTCTCATATACGGTGGACTGTTGTGGACAACGTAATGAACCTTTGGTCTCATGAGAGGTTGGGAGTTTCTTGATACGCTAAGTGACCTTCAGCTTCTCAAGAAGGACTCTGCTCCATTGATTTCGTTAACTATGTAAATTCTGTGTTTGTGTGTGTGTGCAGATCACCCGTGCCATGAAGAAAAATGGTTTTTTGAATTTGGTTGATGAGAAGAAGTTTAAACTGCCTAGAAAGGAACATAACATTTCATATCCTGAAGATGAAACCAGTAATAAACTTCCATCCATACTTCCAGATTCTAGTAAGGTATAGTAAGATTATAGCCACACCACCTCGTGATGTAAGAAATAATTAATTGTAGTATGTAGTAGCATATCTGAATGCCAGGAACTGTGTACAGAACATAAGTCATAAGATAATGGCATGCTTAGAGTGAAAATTTAACAGATGTGATATTTAAATTAATTAACAAAATTAATAAGCTCTGTTTTAACCTTTGTGAGCATATTTTATTTTTAAGTTAGGGATTATCATTTCATAAATTATTTGTAAGTTGCCAGCTGGCATAGCTCAAGCTTACTGTTGTTGGTAGACTGTAAGTGACATGTGATACAGCTAAGCAGACTTGGCAGTATAGAACATAAGTAAATCTAAATTGAAATATACCCCTTGATAGGGGGCACTTTGTTGATGTATGCATTTATGATGCATATAGGATTTGTATTTGTGTGAATTATCTCTTGTAACTAACAAGCCCTTATCATGGATGCCAGTAGAAGTACATGTATTAATCTTCTCGAAATTTCAATTCTCATGCTAGTTACCGTGCTGAAGCCCATTTTCTGACCATGTATTTTAGTAGGCAGGTACTCATGTTTCAGAGTAAGGTGCTGCCATTCTGAGCAGAGTAGTTTGGTTCATATCCACCAGAGTATGCAGTGGCACACCCTAGAATCTGGATATCTTTATTAATCTTCGTGTCTTTGTATGCTACGTATTTTATTAGGTTGGAAGCAATGCTGGTATTGAGCTTTTAAATGGCCTACTTTATTTACCTGTTTTAGAAGTAAAGAAGATGTACAGGAACCCTATATCTTTATGTCCCCCACTGGTTGATAATATCAGCAATAGTGTGGCAAACAATCAGGCTGGCAAGGGAAAATTTTATGCATTTAAAAACTTATAGTCTAATATCATATGAAAATTGTAAGTATGTTGAACCTCACAGATATATTATTAATGTTTCAGCTTCATTTTCCACAAGAAATCAGTAGGAGTAATTTCTTCCCCGATCCAAATCCTCGTAAGTAATATTTCAGTTTTTCTTTCCTTTTTTCTTTCTTGTACATGTGAACTTCAGGAAAGATCGTGGCATGCAGTTCATGTAGGAACACACATGCGTGTGAGTGTAATTAATAAGGGATACCATTTTAGAAAAATAAGTGTGACATACATTGACTTAACTCAATTTCTAATCAAGTTAGTAGGTTCTTTTTCTTATTTTATGAATCAGAGTATCAGATTAGGGACATCTTGGTATAGCGTGTGCCATGAATTTTGTAGAATTTCTGCTATGTTAAATCAACAAACCAAGCATCTATTGGTTTAACATACTAGAAATTAGGGACAGTTTCAGTTTATGTCAGTAGTGATGTTGGCATCACTGAAAATTATGTTCATTTAACAATGTGTATATATTCCTTTGCATATGGTTGGCTTTATCATGTTAGTGCTTAAACATTGCTAAACTGCAGTGAAGAACAACCAATCTATAACATGGTTGCCTGTGGCCAGAAAATGTAACAAGCTAGTGATATTTAGGAAGTGATTGCACTGTGTGGCACTAACTGAATGAACCAGAGGAAGGTTTATAGATTGGTAGAAACATTTAAAGGATCTCAGATGAATGCTGTTGATGATGTGTGTTTGGGTTGCTGTCATCTGTAACATGTGAGGTTAAGGAGGATATGAATGAGCATGTCTGGATTCTCAGATGCAGCCTTTGGATCTTTTAATCCAAATTCAGTTTTAAGTAACATACAGTACTTTGAAAATCTGTATTAAACTTCACGGTGCTATTTGTGCCATTTATGGCTTAAATTCTCTAGGGAAAATTTTCCTGTTCTCTGCAAGGTGGTAGAAATCATTGAACACCACTCTTTTTCTTTATCATAATTCACCAATGTGCCAATTGGCACACAGTCATTGACAGGATTTTCTGTCACTATATGAATCCAATGAACTTTGTTCTGAATGACTTTCATCTAAACTAAGACTATGGTGTGTTACGATATCTAGACAGCCTCACATTGAATATATGACAGCAAGCATTCATAATGAAACCTTCTTTCTGGAAACATCATCAGGCAAGGTCTATGATGATAGTTATAAATACTTGTGTGCTGCTGTTACAGAACTTCTCGATGCATATATAGTGTTAAAGAAACCCCCTCTTATCATGTATATTGACTGTATGAAAAACTAGAATGATTGATCAGAGTTCTGACACACATTGTCTTGGGTCCCTTCACACGCTTGAGCACCTGGGCAGTAATGAGGGGAGATCATAATTAGTAATTATGAAAAAATTAACAAGACTTTAAGTTTTTTGTGTCCAAGGGCATGCTATATGGTATGGGCTATCTAGCCAGGCAAAGGATGTACAGAGTTGGCATTACCAGTGCACAGACTACGTTGGACTGAGACGTATCATGTGGGCATAACATTTTGAGTACGTCAGATGGTGCTAGGTTAGTATTTGTGGCAGTTTTATACAGTAACATGCAAGAAAGTGAGTCCATATATCATAAATAGGGATTCTTGATAGCCAGATTACTTTTATATGCGAGACTGAAGACTGTGCAAATACTGAATTGTTTGTACCAATGTAAAATTACTGCGTTTACCTGAATATAAAATGACCTCATTTCACAACATTCAGTTACCATGAAATTGCCTATACAGAGTGTGTTTTAACTCTTTGTGCAAGTAGAAGGCCACTTCCCATTTTGCAAATGATGAATTAGTTACAAATTGTCATATATTTGATTATTAAGCACAGTATTCAGTATTGGAGGTTCTCACATCATGACTCTAAAAGTACTGTCTCCCGGGGATGTGAAGTGGTCTGTTAGGAATTTACCTACATTTCGGAGGAACATGCCATTCTGCTCCTCCAGCACGAGGTGAGAGACCAAGACTGACCTGGCATAGTGCTGGACAACTGGGCAGGTTGAATCCTCTTGTAGTCTTCAGAGCATGGGGGCCTGAGAAGTATAGAGCACCATTGTTTTCATACTTTTACCTGCTTCTAAGAATGAACTGTGATTTTCAATAAAATAACCAAATGTATCTTCAACAGGCTTGAGCATTACATGCAACAATGCTCCAATAATTATGCGCCCACACATTCCTTGTGTCATTCGTTTAAAAGAAGGGGCCAATAAAGGCAAAGATGTTTGGATTACCAAGACACACATGGCACGTTCCGTTACAAACACACATAAGCTTCAAGAATTGGAGAGGAGGGAACATCACTTTCAGAACCAGAGTTGTAGCTGAATTGAGGTGTGAACCATCCTGATATACCCACTACTTTCAGCAGGAATTTTGTCAACCTTATATTGTGCCTTTTCATTCTTGTTGAGTTATTCTAGTCATCTGTATCATATTTGGTAAGTTCTGTTCCTTACTAGCAGATGTTCTGTAATGAGGGTTGTTATTTGATATTTATACCTAATACAGAAATTAGGAAAAAGAAACGACATGAAATTTCATCAATATGTGATGAAACTATTGGAAAAATGCTTTCTTGAATGTAATAGTATAGTATAGTTCAGGTAATAAACATGTTACAGTGGCCTTTCACAGGTATGTCACTGGGATTTGATAAGCATTCTGATGCCATTCAGAAAGAAATATCTATGCTGTTCTTAGAATGAATTAAATGCTGAATATTAAGAAAATATCAAATGACAATCTGAATGTGTATACGTAATAAACTTTTTTATTCACAAGATTTGAAGTATTCACATTGCTGTTGCTGAAGATCAAAGTCTTGTAGCAACATTACACAATGCTGACTGATTACCAAGACACCAGAGGAGCATACTGCCACCATCCTCAGGGTCTAGCAGTCCACAGACCCCGAATAAATGGCAGTAACTATTTTTACTGTTCAATGTGATGAAACAACTTGGAGGATTTGTATGTTGTTCAGATAAAGATGTATATCATTCACAGTGGTGAAAACTCACATTATGGTCTTCAATATTATGACACTGCATAGTTTGATACAAGGGGAACAAGTTTTGGTGGGGAAAACTGCCTCCATTTTCAGGGTATGAGTGAACCATTTTGGGAGAGTGGCTGCGTATATGTAAGTGGGCCCCAGAGGGTAGTACTGGCCAGAGCCTGGGGAAAAGGACGATGCGACCAAGACTGGCCAGTGTCAACCACAGGGCCTGAAAACGGGAACTATTCCAGGGTAAGTAGAGTAAAAATTTCCCTTCTGCAGGTATAGAAGGAAGGCAAACAAAGAGTCTTTCAGGACCATGGAAGGAGGAAATGAAAGATGCCTTTCAGGAACCATAGGCTGAGCAAAGCCAAGCATGACTTGTCAGTTTGGAGAACCTACTTGCATTCCTGGAAGCTTCCATGTCCTTTTTAGGGAGATCATTTTTAGTTAAGGGACCAGTTTCAAAAAGTTATATAAATGATGTTTTCATTGGACAGTAGTAATTATGATATACTATACCTGACAGTATATGCCATGAACACAAGGTACAGTGCAGTGATTTCATTATTTTTTCTTCCATTTTTGTGTAAATCAGATCCACAGAACCTGAACAGCAAAATTTCACCGTAGTTTCAGATAACTATGGCAGTATATTTCAATAACCCAGCTACAGCAGAAGTGTGAAGATAAATGTTGTAAAATTAGCAGGAGTGTGCAACACTTTGTAAGTGGGTTCAGCTTCTTGATGACACTTTTTTTTTATATCCCATACCACAAGAAAGTTAAGATTGTCCTACGATCATTTTGAAACAATTCTTTCGTAACACAGATGATTAAAATATTATGCATTGTAGTTATTCAGATGTAAAACTTTACTTCCCAAAAAAAATAACAGTATCTGCAGTAAAGCATATTGTGGTATCTAACAATATGGTTTATAAATAGCTTTATACACAGGCATTACATTACTCAAATGTGGGAGACCATGTACACTGGTAGTTTGAATAATGATGATGATTTTGTTGGTGGTGGTGAAACAAAAGAAGAAGAAGCTGATGAAACAAACAATAAAATTCTCAAATTTCAAGATCTATTCACCATGGAATATCTAAAGAAATATAGATTAAACTGATTCTTTATCCTCAGCTTTTGTACTGCTGAATTTTATCTTGGCTATGTGGCACAATAGTGAATAAACTTAAACAGTAGCCTGCAGAAAAATGAATTTATATGAGGGTCATTAAAATTATCACACATTACAATATACCCTTCAATATTCAGATAAAAGCAGAAAGGAAGAACAAATAACAAGAAACCCACAATTCCAAAATTATCTTGCTTGTAACTTGTACACACACACTGCACAAATTACTTGGAATTACCTGTGCTAGTGTCACAATTATGACTTTCGCAATTATAAATACAGCTTTTGGCAGACACGAATTGAATCAGGGAAACCTGTAGTTCTGTTGGCTCTTTTAAGCTTGTCAAAACACAAAATAGTATATGGGGCCAAAGATAACAGGCTTAACAGACTCATGGGATAAGACAGTAGCAGATAAAAGTTTCATTCACTGTTGCCTGTTTGGAAGTGACAAGGCAGTTTTTTTTAAACCTTCAGTTAAATAATGAACATGGAAATAGGGATATGTAACTAAGTAATCCAGAAATTTGAATAAGTCAGATAATGTATTTATAGCTATAGAGATAATGAAAAATACTATCACTGGTAAAAGGTAAAGCAGTCCCGTTACAGGCCTGTAGTGGCCCAGAGGGTTCCAGTAAGTTAAGGTTCCCAGATTTCGTGACAACGGCACAGGATGGTGGTAGGTTGTCAGCCTTACGCACCAGCCGCCTTTACCCCCAGGAAATATGCCTGGTACTCATTTCTGTTAGAGGCTGAGATGACCCCAGGGCCATAGTGCAATCGGAAGGATTTTATGTCAGTGAAAAATCCACTGACACCAGCTGGGATCGAACAAGCGACCTTCTGATTTGTAGCACAGCACCTTAACCACTGTGTTACCGCGGTCCCCTAATACTATCACTGGTATTTATGCAAAATCATAACTGAACTTCATACACTAGTGCTGCTGTTGTAAAATTCCCCAGATTTCATGTCTTGAAATAATTTCGCTATCTTACATAAAACTTATTTCCTTACATTTCACATCAGTATTTTTTAGAAAACAAGAGTATGTGATACTGAAGGTAATTTAAAAAATTGTATGTTTGCCTGAGCTATTTTAGTTTGTTAATTTTCAATGTATTTGCTGGGTGGTGTGTATTTTGTGTAACGTTGTGAATATATTATGCTGCTTGTGTCTCAGGTACCTATAGTAGTGCATGGGGTAAATGTTGCATACTTACACAATGTATTTGTAATGAAATTTTATGTTAGCTCAGTTCTTAACATAAGTACAGTGAAACATCTTTTGTATGATTGTAAGTACACTGTAGTAAGACATCTTTGTGAACTACTTCAATATTCCCAACATTCTGAGTAACAAAATGTTGACAGGTATCCTTATCATGCATTGGTAACCTGAAAATTCTTCAGCATCTAATACTGACCAGTACAGTCTAAGATATCTGAAAAAAGAAAACAAGAGTATAGACTGGAATTAAAAAGCTACTTGAATTTGTAACAATCATGTCACTGTGGACTGTAAGATTTCTGTTCATCACAGTAAATATTTTTCACACTGCCATAAAAATGAATATTGAAAAACAATTTATGTAGATATTTTGGCCCTGTGAAAAGTGCAGCCAAGAAAATATGCTTACAAAGTGAAATTTTTTCTTAACTCAGTAGTAATGGACTGTTAAATACATTAACAAAATTTCACTTTGTGCATGTGAGTCTACATAATCACTGCCCCAACAAGACCATAAACAGAAAATTTATTGCATACATAATTATTTAACGTTACCAGTAATAATATTATTATGAATGAAATAGAATCTTGAGCTGAAAAACAAATTTAGTAACAAAATAAGATCAACAGATATTATAATGTATAACAAATTTTATTGCTAATATATTTATTCACATGATAAAAAATAAACTATGCACATTTTTCCTTTTGTAGTTAGCATACTCAGTAAAATTTGAACTGTTAAGTATGAAGATTGTTACAAGACCTGTAAATTTAATTTTAATTATGAAGTTTCAGAACTTAAAGATGACGTTACTTTAAAAAAGCTCTTTTGTGACCATGTAATCATGCAACATAGGTACTGTCATAAAAGATTATTTTACAGGAAAAAAACTTACATGACAAAAACCCGACCACGCAATAGTTTTCTCGTATGTACAAAAAAATTATCTCAAAATACGATATAACATCTCAAAAAGACAAGTCACAAAAAATTGCCTCAATTTTGTAAATTAATAAGTAATATGAACACAATTACTATATAGTGGTCCGAAAATTGATTGTGTTGTCACTTATGGAACAAGGTTAGCTGCCTAGTACCTAAAAATAAAATCAACACTCTTGTCAAAAGTACAGTAGGTTAAGTATTAAGAACAGAAGATAAAAATATGATTCATAAAGTAAGAATTCCAAGGAAGTATGCATAGATTACAAACATATTTCACACATCTGTAAATTATTTGAATCACTTTTTCCCACATACAAGCAGCAGAACACACACACACACACACACACATGCACGCACATAAACACTCGCACACATATTCTTCGGTGCCAAATCTCTCTTTTTATCTCTCCGTAATGCGGCAGGCAGGAGACTGACTTGACAATACATCAGTACGTATTTTGTTCACGAATGGAACAAGAGGGTGAGGATAAAGAGTGAAATATTTATTATGGCTTGAATTTCACTAGTGGTATGTTTTTGGAAGATAAACACTTGTCACACACCCACTCCGCGTACACTTCCGCCGTGAGCAATTGATAGGCTGCTTCTGTCAAGCCAGTACACACTCTGAAAGGGAAGGGAAAAAAAAAAACTTAATTTTAAACTGACAAAGTGCCACAAAACTGAACTGAACAAATGTATCTTGTGATTAACACCCTACACAGACTGCAACTATTACTGTCATTAATAATATTAAGTATTTTTGCTGTATTTATCAGTAAGCAGGGCCCTTAACACAAACAGAGAAATTCTATGCCAATTCCAATCTCCAGGACCACTACTTCTACAGTCAATAATTGCTTATTTAGCTACATTAGCAGCTATAATTACAAATTTTAAAAATGCAAAGAAATGAATATATTTCTTAGATGAAGTCAGTACTCAAAACAGATATGTTGCAGAACCATATGTATAGAACTGTTAGTAATTCAGATTAGGTATTAAGAACTGAGATGGTACACTGATTCACACTGAAAAAGGGTGCCATATAAATCTAAATTTAAGACTTATAATGTTAATATGTTCATCACATTTGTTTCTTACATTAACAAAGTTAACCAGACTTACCGATGGAACCAGAAATTACAGCCTGACTCGCAGAGAATGGCCTGGTCATTGTCATGAACTTCCTTATGGCAGGTACCACAAGGATAAATGGGAGGAGCATTGGGATTCTGTGGGTTGAAAACCATTGGCTGGTCCGGGGGATATACCTGAGATTAAAAAATAAGCCATTAATCAGAGCCTGTATAAAAAAGATCTCATCACTTCTATTCTCATTGAAATTATAGCTGCAACAGTCTTTACCTTGCCTGCAGAAACTGGCATGGGTTTGGGTCCCATTCCTGGACCAGGGAAGCCATGTGGAGGGCCATGCATGCCCATGTGATGCATTCCTGGTGCCATGTTGCCTCCCATACCACCCATTGGGCCCATATTGCTCATTGGATGCTGGTGAGGTGAGTGGTGGTGATGATTCATTGGACTCATACTGCCCATATTATTCATCTGTCCCATATTCATTCCCCCTCCCATGTGACCACTGTTCATTGATGGGCCCCCCATTGAGGGCCCACACATATTGTTCATTGAAGGGCCTCCCATAGGACCATTATTCATTGATGGGCCACCCATAGGACCGTTATTGATAGGTGGGCCACCCATAGGACTGCTGTTCAGGGGAGGACCAGCCATTGGGCCTCCCATACTGTTCATTGGCGGCCCACCCATGGGGCCACTCATGTGACCACTGTTCATGGGGCCACCCATTGGCCCATTATTCATATGACCACTGTTCATAGGACCACCACCCATATTGTTCATTGGGCTCCCCAGAGGGCCCATTGGACTTCCCATAGGACCACTGTTCATCATAGGGCCACCCATACTATTCATAGGGCTGCCCATAGGACCACCTGAATTCATAGGGGCGCTCATAGGTCCACTGCTCATCGGACTTCCCATTGGTGCGCAACTGTTCATTGGACTGCCCATAGGAGGACCACTGTTCATTGGAGGACCACCCATTGGGCCACTGTTCATAGAAGGACCACTCATGGGATGACTTCCCATACTATTCATAGGTGGTCCACCCATACTTGACATAGGAGGGCCACTCATGTTGTTCATAGGGCTCATACCACCCATAGGTGGGCCACCCATATGATGATGGTGGTGGTGATGATTCATGTGGACATGATGCCCATGACCCATGCCCATCGAGGGAGGAAGCTGAGGAGGCGTGTCATCAAAAGGGTTTGATGCAACAATTGTATCTCCATATCCTGTTTGAAATGGATCAGAATAATATGTTAGTGACAGATTACTAAAATAATCTTGACAGTATACTGGTACATCAGATTGAAATTTTAAGCCCACTTTTGTAAAGTGTCAGATGGGCCATGACACTGAAAAGAATTGTAACATACTGTAAACAGCAAGGCCAGCTGTAAAATGTTATCTAGTACATCATCTAGCAGTCAACTGTACCATGACAACTCTCAGAATGGGGATTCATCTTTAACAACATATAGGTAGGCTTGAAAAACCAAGAAAGTGGAATCCAGCTGATAGTCATAGTGGTTAGCAAGAGATGAGCTCATTTTATCTTGATCACCACAGTTTCAGTGAATATTACTTGTGGGTTATGTTGATTTTAAGAAGTGAAAGAACTGGTACTTTTAAATTACCAGTTATGTCTACAACCCAACAAGATGGGGAACAGGTATGACAGGAAGAACTGCCTACTGTATTATTCAAAGAAAACATAAAAAATTGCTGCTTGATGTTTGGGATGTTAATGTATTTATTTATGCTGGTATATAATTTTCATAATATATTTATAATATTTAAGTATGGCAAGCGTAGATTTATGGGCTAAGATGTTCATCAACAAGTCACAAAGACATATAAAGTACATTATGTAAAAATTAAAACAAATTTGGCACTCACTACTGAATTAGTACAACACAATTTGTTGGATGTGAAAGCAGCAGATACGTGTGCTGCAATACACATGGTTTGTAGTTAAAAGTATGAAACGTAATGAAGGTACAAGAAACAAAACAAAAAGTGATGTCAGTATTCCCATTAATATTCAAATATGCAAAAAGACAGCATGAGAGAACAGAGAACTGAACAAACAGGAGAACACCTTGGATTCCACTGATGATCTGTCAGTTAACTGCAGCAATTTAGATCATGCCAGTGCCCTACTGGTTAATCACTGTTGTTAATATGTTGCTTACCTCTTGCAGTTACCTAATGAAGTGCCATATTTTCAGAGGAAGAGTAACATTAAAATAAATCTCTCTGGGTAAGAAGAAATAAAAGCAAAAGATTAATTGTTGCAGAATCCAAGTGTACTGCAGGTGATAAAAGAATACATCCAACTATTGCACCACATTCAAGAATTTTTTTATAACAACACAGATGAAATTAGTGTAGGACAGTAGATGTATGGAACTGCATGGTTTGGGAAGAAACTCTGGACCATCAATTTAAAAAAATCTAAAATGAGACTGAAATTTTGGAAGCGATCAAAATTAAACACAGCTGTGTGATTCCAGGTGATAAATATGTTCCACTCCATTCTGCCAACTAAAATTATATTGCTGTATGATAAAGTGAAGAACAAGAGTTGGAAGCAGCAATTATAAAACTAACAGATGCTATAATGTGCAGCTCTGGTGGAAGAAACACTGAATATGCAGGAATAGATATGAGTATTTAACAGCAGGAATATTACGGTGCTCGAAGATCTTCCTAAAAATGTTGCATTTTATTTTGTGTATAATGAGAACACCACAGTACTGTATGACAATTAGGCCATCAAGAACTGCAGATGACAACAGGCAACTGACTATGGGGATAAACTTCTTGCACCAAATGACTTAAAATATATTTGCACCTTGGAAGTGTACAGAGAAGAAAAGTATGCCCATGGGACATCTCATCAAAATTGCAGAACAATTCTACAATAACAAGGTATGAACCACAAGAATGTCACTGTTACAGCTGAAACCATCAAGACACCACCATATGGTGTCACTCATATGTCTCATCAGCTCACTCAAAACAACATACTCTGAAGCAGATATAAATACAGAAGAGGAAGATGCAATTAGGAGCAAAGGAAGGAGAAATTAAGGACTAAGTCCTGTGAAATTACTTCAAATTTCTTTAACATTAGTACAGTTTGTGCAGGAAAATGGGAGAAAAAAGCCACTGATGTAGCTTCTTCCTGTTAACTGTGTGTAACATCAAACACATTTTAGACAGAGTATCTCACATATAGTCTGACCTCCTGAAACAAATTGTGACTGACAATTCTGTAACAAAGAAATGAGTTTTATCATCACTTTTGAGGCTTGTTACATGCACCTTTCTCACCCTCAGTGAAGAAAGTTAACTCCCAGTGGCAACCCTGATGTTTCTTCATGGCTGGATTAAGCTTACATGGAGAAAAGGTGCAGAACATTAATGCATGTACAACTACTACTGCACACACATTATTCTCATATCATTATTCTTAATCATCACATAATTTGTCATTTCTAACCTGTGCAGCTGACATTAAATAAGATGAAACAGTAGGGAAATCTGTCCATACACTCCATTAACTGAGAAGGTGTCACACCATAGTCACAAGACATCAACTGAACACTGCCTGTCACAGTTATACACTGTGTGTGAAGTATCTCCCAGGTTTTGATCAACACTGTTGGTTAACAAGCACTTGTGGTTTGTGGTAATTTGAAGAAAAACGCTGAAAGTTTTACTACCAAGATATAAGCCTGCGAGGCAGGCACAGTTTGTGGGCAAATATGTGCGTGAGAATAAGACATAAGTTACCACTTGTGTTAGCAAGCTTTTTTGAAATGAAAATGATAGAGGTGCAAAAGAACTATCTAGAAATTATAGGAAAGTACTGTTAAATAACAAGAAGATAAAGGATTCACAGTGTATGACTTTGAAAATTGGCAGTGTCCTCAACCGGCATAGAAGTTGACATTCAAGTGTCAGTGAAGTGAAAGGTAATGACACTTGCACGAGTTTGTAAACAGTCACAAGTTGTCACACTGCATTATATGTACTGGTGACACCACAAGCAACCATGCATAAAGTGCTGCACTGAAGATTAAAGCTGTTCTCATGATAGTTACAGTTGTACAGTATCTGAGTTCTGGTGACATTTCCATGTTGCAGTGGACATGCTGAACTGCTTCAGACATCAGTGCTGCCTAAGCTGTATGTTTCTGAATGAAACCACCTTTTACACTGGATGAAATGAAACAACACAGTGTGCATTTCTGAGGCCGTGAAAATCCACATGCTTTCAGTGAGTGTATGTATGGTGTGGATTAATGTACAACTACTTAAGTGGGGCATTTTTCTTCAATGATGAGACAGGCATGCATGAACTTTATTTACTGCAGCAGATTCAGTATCTGCACCTGTATGTTATTCTGGAACTAGATGGCAATTCCCCTCAATGCAAACTGGTTTTTATGAGTATCTAAACAAATAACTTCCTGGTTGGTGGACATGTCACCTCACTCCACACACAGTCCCCTCAACGTCTTCATACATGTGTATGTTAAGGATGATGTGCACAACCCAGCAGTCACAGGGACTGGTGACTTGCATCAACAATGCCACTTCAACAGTTGATCCTCCTATGCTACAATGCATATCACAAGAAATGCAGCATTGGCTCAATATGCTCTATGGTACAATTCCCCACATGCAGGTATGTAAAAAATCTCATGAGTTTCACTTCAAATTGGATCACACCACAAGCCTATAGCTTTGTCTGTCCTTCTGTTTTTCTTTAAATTGTATATTAGTCCTGACACAGATCCCATATATTATATTACACGAGTTAGAGGCACAGTCTTGATAATTCTATTTCTGTAATTGTAATGTACTCAATCAAAAGGGTTTATTTTCATGCATATGCATGTATCTGAAATTCTTGTATCACATTTAAATGTTGGTACAAAACTATTTTAGACACTTCAGCTGATACCTATTACAGCATTTGATAATCTCAATCTACTATATTCATATTGCAGCAATGAAATATATGAACACAAATAGCAAGTATTATGTAACAAAGTGATATGTGAAGGGAACCCAAACAAGACACTACATCCAGTGCAGCCTTGTCAATCATAACCCTCAGGCACAATGACTATGCTGTACTCTGAATACAGTTTGTGATTTGTGCAGCCATTCTGCAAGTGTGCACTCACACAGTCAACACACACTTCCCAACTGGTCATGATGAACCATAATATATAAATTTGATTCACAATCTACAGCCACTAAAAACCTCTACATCAGTCTCCTGCATTAGGCTCCTTCTTTGCTACAATCTATTTCTCATGACCCTCATTATCTGACTGCTTATACATAGCTTCATACTGTAAACCATACATATGCAGTCTTACCACATTTCATACAAACTTTTTTGATATACTGTAACTAAACCATTTATGTAATACAAAACTTACGTGTGTATAATCCGAGTAGTACTGAAGTTAAATAAACATAACTAGCAACTGCACTCAGTTTATTAAAAATAAGCCCATGAGAAATGAAAATAACTATAAATTTATGAACATGTGAAATGTAAAGGTTACCTGAAAGTGGTGGTGGAAGAAGATCCTGCAATGCTGGTGTTGGTTGAGCTGGAGCTGTAGTTGCATTGGAGGTCCGCCGCTTCTTCTTCGTAGGGGGTGGATCAGGGACTGCACCTGCAGGGGGTTTGAATTCCCCCAGTCCTCCCAGTGGCATTCTGATCAAAGAGTTAACAACTGATGTAAGCTAATGCCAAGACCCACTACTTTGTTTATACACCTTTCTGCAGTAGGTTAACATCATTAGTACCAGGAAGTTTAGCATTACCCGCACGAGTTTCCCAGATGTTTCTCATTACGCTCATCATGGAAACAAGGGCCTCGTTGCATGTGCTGTGTATCCCCTCCAGGACTTTGGAAGTACATGTGGTTCCTCCCCCTTGGCATGCTGTATAGAGAGTACAACCAATCAGTGTTAAAAAAAATTAATGATATTTCTCATAACATACCTTAGCACCACACTCAGCCAATGAAGAACACAATGAACAAACTACACTTGAATTAGGTACACCATTTTCAGACTAAACATAATTCTGCTACCTACTCATACCTGACAAAGGGCGCCATCCCTGCAATGTTATGGCTCATGTCCTTCACTTTACCATCCCTTCGTTATTCATTAACCTCCTCTGTTTATCCTCAAGTCAAAAGTCTCTGGAATTCTTCTGAAATTAAGATTCCATGGTAATAATGACTGAACTATTTCAAAACATCAGTATGCTGTACTCTTAACATTGATCTGGGTGAACATATCATTTATGTATTTCAATCTTTGACCTAACCTTACAATTTATTACACCCTTCAGGGTACACAATCAAAATTTAACGACTTCTCAGCATGATTATAAATTAACAATGCACCAATTCCATGCTCTCTCTGAACTTACTTCAACATTTTAATCCCAGTACTCTGACCGAGTCGGTTTCATTTGTCAACTTTTTCGGTTCTGGACCACTGAAGTACCGAGATTTGTGTAGTGTAAATAATAACTACAACTCGACAATGTTAACACTTACAAACATTCCAACACATTGCAATATATTTGTTAATAAGTCACACCCAATCCAGTTCTGTTCTGGAAATAGTAACAAATTCCAACACTTAGTTATACACTTTCGTTTCCAAACACACGCTACATTCATGTCGCCATTGTCTGTTTTCTCAATACATGGGCTACAGATAGCGCGTTCATCGTTCTTTCATCTGTGGATCATCCAGTGCGATCAAGTATACTGAAAACAAGGCCTACTCAGATTAACGTGAATTCATCTCCATACGTATATATATGTATGTATACTGTATTCTTCGCATACGATCCGTGTTTGGCTATGTAAAACGTGGGTGCCATGCAAAAGAAACAAAAGGGAATTTTCTCCGTTTCATGTTGACAGCTGATCAGGCATAAGTATGACAACGAATGGTGGTTGGCTAGTCGAGTTTGAAATGTTGCTGTAGGGCTTTAACCTTAGTGGTCTCAGTGGATAGGTTGGTGATCGATTATGCTAATTTATTGAATGGAAACGTGAAAAAAAGAAAAAACAACGTAGTTTGTTTCGTACAGTTTCTTTGCACGAAGGAGTTTTACATGACGAATGTTATTGCTGTGTGTGAAAATGTAACTATATTGAGCCAGTACATATCTCCGAATTGGAAAATGCTCCGGTTTTCACAATAGAAGCGGATCGATTCCCAGGTTTGTTTGTATGTATAACAAAATCTCGACTTGTACTGTGACTGCCTTGGTGTAGCAAGAAAATGTAATTCACAAGAAAAAGTTTAATGCAATTACTCAAAGGATTCTTGTCATGTGCAGTTGTGCAAGGAACTGCGTTCAGGTCAGGAAGAGAAAGAATGTGGTCTGGGTTCATATTGGTCACTTTTTCACCCCACATACGGTGTTCGTCATTGCAATCACCATTGGAAAAGAGCAACTGTAGAAAGGGGTGGATATTATGATAGCCAGAATAGAGGTTACAGCTGTTTTCTGTACTGGTATTCATTCTTTTCTGTACTGACTGTAATTGTAGTGTTGCCACACATTCAGTTGGTATAGAATATTTGTTGGGCAGATGAATAATTGAGTAGTCAGCGGTGGATTAGAACTCAGATAATTGTGAATCCTGAAAATGAATGTTTCCCTATGCTGGTAATCACAGAGTATATACGAAGTCACCTCTGGGAAAGTTTGTGATATACCATAATATCACAACAGACTGGTGCAGTTAGTAAAATAATTATTTATCGTATTTTAATTCATCATCTTTAACAAGATACATGCTACACATAATTATGAAATTTGCTGTTGTACAATTTCTAGATGTGTTTGTATAACACATGATACACACACAGCATGTAGAATATGAAAGATATGCCATGAATTTATGTAATTCAGTTTGCTTCAGCTACAATTTGTTAACCCATTTCAGCACTGGATTAGAGCATTATTTTCCTAACACTGCATGAAGTTCAATAGAATATCCCTCTTTTGGGTTCGTTCTCTGAAAATATATCAGACCATTGAGCCCTATATAAATAATTTTGCTTCAGTTGGCACGTCAACTTGGTATGATATGTTTTCAGGATGTGGATTAAGGAGATGACCTCCAGATGTGGAATATAGCTGCAAGTGAGAAGTCAGGGTCATCTACTGTGGCAGCTAATAACTCCTCACGGTTAAATGTCATCCTGTTAACTCATATGGGGTCCAGTGGCAGGATCTTGTAACTACAGCAATGAATTTTTGCATTCCATAAGATGTGTCAAATTACTTGAGTAGCTGAATGGCTAGCAACTTCTCAACAAAATAATTGTGAAGTAAGGTAGGTAGTATGATATTGAATATGAATGTGATTTCTTGCATATTCAGTTGAGTGCAGCAAAGGAATAAAAGTGGTATATGAGGTTTGTCTTAAGGGTAACTTGTCATTAATATCCATTCAAGGATAAACCTAAACTGCATACAGAGAGAGAGAAATTGAAGGGTTAAGACTCTCTGAAAGGGGAAAATGAAACAGACTCACTGATCAGCCCATTGCTGTTTCAGAGTAACCATGATGCTTGCCTGCCCTTAGTACAAAAGTGTTCAAGAAAATGTAAGATAAATAAACAGTTGTTGGTACTGTAATGTAAAATAGCTCAGTCACATTTATTCAGGAGTGCTGAAGAGTGAATGTTACACTCTCATATCGATTGAGTCAAACATGGACTGCTTGTAAGATAGTTGAGAAGAGTAAGAAAACAGTTTTTTAAGCAGGTCAATCTGAGTTTAGTGTAGGACACTATTATGTTTCGGCAAGCATGATATGATTGCTGGCAGGTAGAATCTACAAATATAATTTGTAGACTATTTGTACTCTGGTTCTGGATTGTAATGTCCATAGACATTTACACTGAAAACGTGATGTTTGTTGTGTGATTGGTTCAGCCTGTCTTTGCTGTAATAGATAGGTCTGTTACATTATACTGTCAACAGTTTGTTTCAGAGAATTGTTGTCACCAGAACATTAATGTAAATAAATTTAGGAGTTGAATTTACTCATGTTCTCAGGCTTGTCATTTGAACAGATTTTTTATTACTTTTGTCATTTGTTACATTGACTTGGATGACACCTTAACTACTGGATTCATGTGACTCAGTGAAGATTTTTTACAGACATGATGAGAACCATCAGGTTTCATGAATGGTAGAGAATTTCTGGACGAGTTACATGATTTTATCTTTTCAAGTAAGTCTGTACTCCATAGAATGTCAGATTCTTGAATAGTGTAAGTAGCATTACTTTAGTGCAAATGGCTAGGAATTTCAGTGTGTCCATTCCTTTACAGGTTGACTTAACTAGTAGTCTACGGTGCTGTTGTTCGTCCACTAATTTTTTAAGACCTGTGGTACCTTCGAGATTGCACCGGAGTGGTGGATAAGTTTAAATCGTTTTTAATGTGCACATGCCATACCAACCCCTTAGTGCTGTGATGTAACAAATGCTACAGGGATCATTGGTAACATTTCTGCAGTTGCAGTGATGGTGCGCACTGCTGGGCATTGTAGCAGAGCGGAGTACGGTAAGTGAGTTGTACATGATCTTCAAATTTGTAGTATGTTATCTTATTGAAGATGGGAAATTTGCATGTTGGTGAGTTAGAAATGGGAAATGTGCCCATCGGTGATACAAGATTTGACAGTATGGAAGGATTTCTTTCCAAGTTCAGCCCTTTAGGGAGCGTGACGAGCTGTAGAATGAGTATTTACGTGTTACTGTAGGCTTTAACCCTTTAAAGCCTAGTGGTTACTTTACTTACCGCCAGGTTTAACATTAGAAAGAACAGACATGTTTTGTCTGTAAAGGGTTAATGTAAGCCACATGTCATTTAAGTGCTCAGTCCTGTGATTGAGTTTTCTGCTGAATGCCGTATTTCACAATAGATATACAGTGGGGCTATGGATTAAGTTGCTGTATTTACTGGTCATATTACAATGCTGTTATATCAAAATTATTAGCCAAACATTTATTTGCTTCTGAACTCAACAGCCTGTGAAAGAAGAATTTTGAATATGCGAGTTTTGACATTTTCACAACGGTGTAATCAAAGATTCTGGTCCTGTGGCATATAACTCTGTGTCAATGGGTAAGTGGTCCCTGCTGTTTCAAAGGAACTTGTCACCTTCGTCTTCAAGGGTTCGGATAGTCCCTTCAACCTCTGAAGATAAAGCAGCACATTGAATCAAAATGTCTGGAACTGCTTACCCAGCATCATCCTGAAAGAGAGACTCCTGAATTTTTGAAGGTGTTCCATTTGTGGGGTTTCCTGTATGACTGCAGTCTGTAAACTGGAGAAAATATTTTTTATTTCCATTGAAATTGAATTTGTTATAATTTTATACTTTTGGATTATGTTCTTCCTCAAGATTATTTTATGTAGAGAAATATATTTTTCAGTATTTATGAGTTGGAAGTGTGTTAGGATGTTTTGGAACATTTTGGTTGGGATTACTCATTATATAAGGACTGAATCTCAGTTACTGAAGTATGACTGGTTCATTATATTGTTAGTAATGCATGGGTTAGGTACCTGATTGTCCCAAGTCTGTCTTGTGCAGTCTCCTAGCACAGTAATGGGAGAGAAGTTTATTCATGTACAGTTTATGAGACTTAAATTTTATGGAAATATTCTGCAAGTGTGAACTTTTATGGATATATTCTATAAGTGAGAATTTTATGGGTTAAAAAATCAATGGTGAAATACAGTATGGTTTTTTGTCCTTGAGTTTCACTCATTTTTAGTTAAAGAATGCATATGTCCCCGAGATAAATATTCCACATGGAGATTTTCCCCCATTAGGGTATGGCAGGTATTCTAAAATGTATGCGGTATGTTAATTACAATTTATTTTTGTGAGTTCTTCCAACATATATTCTAAATGCAGGCCGTCAGTAAGCTGTAACAGCTTGAACAACACAGATTTGCCATGGGGCAGGGACAGTAATTGGTCAGTCTCCACTGCCCAGCCTCTGCCACTAGTCCATCACCATACTTGCCACACTAGTAATTTTGCTGCTAGCCATGATTCTGTTAACATTACTCAGAAGTGCGCATTTGTGGAAAATCTTTTTCCCTCATGTCATGCTAATATGGCAGCATAGTGCTGAAGGGTGGGTCTGTGCATGGTCCAACTACAATACGCTGTTGTGAACTCTAAGTATAGTTGCAGTAAGCTGCTTTCTTCATTGAGTATGCTTAAATGATGTTACCTGTTTGCAAACTTGAAGCAGGCTGACCATGTGTCAAACATGGCATCTGAATCCCCTCCCATTTGCTATCAGCCAAACTCCCAGTCAAATACAGATTTTTCTACAGGTATTGTGTTCCTAGAATTCACTGACTTCCAGTTGTAGAGAATGAGAAGTTTTTGGAATTGCTAGTAGTATTGTGGCTATCCTGCCTTCTGTCTGTCTGTCTGTTACACTTTCTATTGCACATATCACAGCAGACTTGTATGATGACTCCTGTATCATAAATATCAACAGACCCTTACTGTCCATCCATAGAGTTTCGATATTTTTCACTTTGCCAATGAAATTACTCTCCAATATGACATTTAACAGTAACTTTTGGAGCAGTAATACATATAGGATGGCTTGCAGCCAACTGTTTATGCCATTCAGGCAGAGTTGTTGCTCCATAATTTGTATCAGGGCCATGCAAAGTTGGGTTTGTGGAACATTTGTTGTCTTGTGGACTTGATCCATGAAAACTAAGTACAAAGTTCATACTTCGTGACTGCATTTGTTTTTCATCTTCATGAACAATCATGCTACAGAAATCTACTTTACAGCAGTAATTTAGTACTATAGCCTTCAGCCAAGCAAGTTGACTGCACTCCACACGCCAAAGTATGGGATGGACTGCAGCTACCATCAGTGTTGTGTAGAGAGCCTTAATAGACGAGTTACTGTGTGTGTACCACAAACAGCAAGTGCTGGAATTATAACCAGCTGATCTACCTAAGTATGTATTATTTAGTCAGTGACTTTGACACAGAAAAGGGCAATCAAATTTTCACTTCAAGTGTATATTTTTCCATTTAGGAAGCCAGTTTTTCAATGCATGCAGTTGTGAGCTGCCTCATGGTTGGAGAAGAGCCATTATACTTAAGAATGGTACATTTTTGGCAGTATTTTTCAACCTGAATACCGGGCATGGAAATTTTGATGATTTCTTATTTGATTCTGTCATGCTACCACCAACACTTACAGTCACTGGTTAGTTTGACTTTTCAGTTGACAAGCTACCCACTGTTTTGGAGACTGAGTTTGATGCAGCCAGGAAAGGACTGTGTTGTCAGCTTAACCCTTTAAACGCCGAATTAAATCCCATTTGCCATTTATTAGGAGCTCACCATATTCTCCACATTAGCAGGTTAAGGGTTAATGGGATGCAGTCACATTTCATAAATGCTGTAGCTTATTATTTAAGGTCATTTTTTAATTGTTTGGAAGGTCTTTGTATACTGCAATGGCTGTCTCAATCACCAAACCACATTTCCTTGGATTTATGCTAGTGATACACACTGATGACTAATTTTTGAATGTGGGTGAGTACAAGTCACACACAAGTTTTTTTTATTTTGTTCAGTGTGACATAGCAGAAATGAGAACACCAAAATTACTGAAGAATTTGCAGGGGCCTTGAATACACTGTGCTGAAATTTTTATTAAAAATGATAACTGTATCTTCATATATAGTTTTAGTTGCTGGTGATTGCTGGATGCTCAGTAATAGAGTTGTTGTTGCAGTCACACAGATGCTGACTCATTTTGGTCATCTGTCTTCTCCAAAGTCATCTTACGTTTTCACAGCAAACCTTTTTGAAACTCATATGAAGTTCTGTTCAGTTTTCAGCACGACAATGCTGTATCATTCACATAGAATCAAATTTTTCCATATAACATGACAGTGTATTGTTATTTTCAAATGCTACATGTTTTGATCAAAAAATGATTCTAACCATCAGGCATTCGCCTACCAAATCTTATAAATCAAGGTAAAATATTTCTGTATCTCTAAAATAGAAATATTTTACCTAGATTTTTAAGATTTGATAGAAGAATGCCTGATGATGATTGTTTTCGATTGAAACACGTAGCATTTGAAAATAACAATAAACTGATGTCTTAAATGATAAAATTTGTATCTGTGTGAATAATGATTAGACCCAAGGGGTTGGAGTCCATTAAATTGACAGTGGTGTATTCACGTGCTTTCATAAACCCCCCCCCCCCCCAGCAGAAAAGAAATTTGTACTTTCTTCATCATAGTCATCAAAATAGTATGTTGTGCAGTATAAAATTATTTGAGCTTTCATATGTTTCAATTTGTAGATGAGTGGGAAGGTGAATACCATCCAGGTGTGTTCTGTGCTGTATGGCACTTCTGATTGGCCATAGTGTGAATTCATTAGAGGTATGTTTTTGTAGTTACAAAGCTGATCACAGTGTGGGTGGCACTGTACAGATTTTTTTCTATGTCCTTTATTATGATACCGATTCAATCTGCAGCCCAAACCCACAGAATATTTTATTCTATTATTATTATTATTATTATTATTATTATTTACTACAATTGAGTTTTCACTCGATGGCAGTAGTCTGTACACTAGTAACATATATGAATAAATATACATAAACAAAAAATACACAAACACAGTACAAACAATACAAAACAGAGTAAATACAAGTACACATATTACCAAAACACCCACACATACACACCCAGACATTACAAAATCCATATACAGGGTGTCCCAGGAGGAAAGGACCTAACTTCGGGAGAGTGTTCCTTAGGTCAAACTATACCGATATAACCCAAAACACCTATATCCAAAGTTCAATGGTTACGGAGATA